>JAEEGL014933780.1_pt1 | contig 17041 bp, 17 predicted proteins | sample 9134231 | NCBI WGS metagenome assembly JAEEGL01 (sample SAMN16246548, study PRJNA631951) | gut metagenome | biome: gut microbiome; feature: rumen; material: fiber-attached | host: Bos | place: Iran: Karaj | collected 2018-10
AGATGAAATTAAAGAATTATGTAGAGATGAAGGAAATACTAGTATAGGTTCTGTATTCTTTGGACTAGTTGTAGAAGGTGTAGCTGGTGTTTGTTTAGGCATAGTAATATTTATATTCTTACTTAGTAAGGTTAATATATAGAAAGAGAAATCTTTCTTCTTTTTTTGTCTCTTTGTAAGCGACCAATTGTTTTATAAATAATTATAAAATGTAGTCGTGAGGTGAAGAAAGATGAAAAAATTAGATGTTGTATTTATCTTAGATAAGAGTGGCTCTATGAGTGGATCAGAAGATAATACTATTAGTAGCTTTAATGAATATTTAGAAAGGGAAAAGAAAAACAAATATAATACTTTAGTTAGTACTATATTATTTAGTGATAATTATTATTATTTACATAAGAGAGAGAACATCAAAAATATTAAGCATTTAACTAATAGAGATTATTATGTAGGTGGTTGTACTGCTTTATATGATGCTTTAGGTAATACTATTAATTACTTTAAAAAAGCAAATACTGATAAAGTATTATTTATAATTATTACTGATGGTTACGAGAATGCTTCTTTAGAGTTTAATAAAGCTAAAATTACTAAGTTAATTAAGAATAGTGGTTTTGAATTTATATATATTGGTGCTGATATAGATAGTTATAGTGCTGGTAGTGATATAGGTATTAGACGTGAAAATATTGCTAACTTCAAGAAAGATAAAAAAGGTACTAATTTATTATTTAGGAGTGTTGGGAAATATAGTGAAGCTATGATGGCGGATGCATCTACTAGTAGATGGAGCGAAGAATTAGATGAATACATAAATGAAAATAAAGATTAAATTTTTTAATCTTTTTTTGTATAATAAAAATAGGTGATAATATGAATGGTTTTAAAAAGAAGATGAAGGAAAAAATAGATATTTATTCTAATAAAGAATATTTAGATGGATATATGCGTGATGAGTTTATGACTGATGATAATGACGCTGATATTTATTTAAAGATTAATGAAAAAGATGAATTATTTGATTCTAGAACTATAGATAAACAAATTGATTTAAATGCTGATATATATGATTATATTGAAGATAAGAGTTCTATGTTAGATAGTGATGTACAAATAGAATTACATATTACTGGAATAGATTTAGATAGTCATGAACAAGGAGTTGTTCGTCATATATTAAAAGAACATTATGCTATTGAGTTATACAAAGTACAAAAAGAATATAGTAGAATAAAAAGAAAAATATTTTATTTAATATTTGTAGGTTTATTATCATTTATTATGTATGCTTTCTTATTCTTCTTTACTGATTTTGAATTTGGATTAGAAATACTTGGTTTCTTATTCTCTTTTGCATTATGGGAAGGGTTTGATTCTATGATATATGATTTTAAAGAAATAAAAAAAGAAAGAGAAGATATTACTCAAAACTTATTAACCAATGTAGTTTTTGACGTAGAAAAAAAAGATGATTAACATCTTTTTTTATGCAGTTCTTTCTTTTATATAAGTTTTTGGTTTTTCTAACTGTCTTTCATTTACTAAATTATAAGTATCTTCTAGAATCATTGCTTCTTCATCAGTAGGTATTACATATACTGGTATATTTGATTCACTAGTAGTAATAATACCTTCATTAATATCTTTATATCCAGCTATTTCATTATTCTTATCTTTATCTATATAAGTATTTATTACTGGTTCTAAGTCTTTTAATACTTCTTCTCTTAAACTTATAGAATTTTCGCCAATACCAGCCGTAAAGATAATAGCGTCTATTTCTCCTTTGGCCTCAAAATAGTATTTGGCAATATGATCAATAATTGATTTTTTTAACATATTTAGAGCTAATTCTGCTCTTTCATCGCCAGCTTTTTGTAATTCTTGAACATCTCTTAAATCATTTTTAGAACTTATTCCAAGTAAACCACTTTGTTTATTTAAAGCATTAGTTACTTCTTCAATAGTCATATTTCTTTCATGACAAATATACTCTAGAATTGATGAGTCGATTACTCCACTTCTTGTTCCCATCATTAAACCATCTAATGGTGTTAGACCCATTGTTGTATCGTAGCATTTACCATCTTTTATTAGTGATAGGCTAGCTCCACTACCTATATGGCATATTATTAGATTAGGATCATCTTTATTTAGTTTGTCTTTCATCGTTTGAGTTATATATTTATGACTACTTCCATGAAAACCATATTTTCTTACTCCATTTTCTAAATACCAATCATATGGTACTGGATACATATAGTTTTCTTTAGGCATTGTTTGATGAAAAGCAGTATCAAATACTGCTACTTGTGGTATTCTTGTTAACATAAATTTCATAGCGTTGATCGCAGCTAATTGTCCTGGATGATGTAGAGGACCAAACTTAGTTAATTCTTGAATATTATTTATTACTTCTTCATTTATTAAAACAGAATCTTTATAATACTCTCCTCCATGTAATACTCTATGTCCTACTCCTTTTATTTCTGATATATCATTAATAATAGCTTTATCTAGTAATTCTCCTATTAATATGTTAACAGCAGATACATGGTTTAATACTGGTATATCTTCTCTTATTGTTAAATCTTTTGTCTTTATTGTATAAAAACTGTCGATAGAACCTATCTTTTCGAATGTTCCACTGGCAATTAGATCTTTATTAGGCATTTCATATAAAGAAAATTTTAATGAAGAACTTCCAGCATTGATTATTAAATATTTTTCTTTCATATTACTTCTCCTTCTTTTTAATAGTTAGTTAATATCATAACATAAGTATCATTGTTTCTCAAGTTTTATGATAAAATACTATTGAGGTGTCTTATGAGAGAGATATTAAAGAATTGTAATTTATGTCCTAGGAACTGTTTAGTTGATCGTACTATTAGTGTTGGGGCATGCAAAGCAAATGATAAATTAAAAGTAGCCTACTACTCTCTACATGAATGGGAAGAGCCAGTTATATCTAGTAGTAATGGTAGTGGTACGATATTCTTTTCTAATTGTAATTTGAAATGTATATATTGTCAGAATAAAAAGATTAGTTCAGGTGGATATGGTAAAGAGATTAGTGATGAGAAGTTTATTGATATATGTTTAAAATTACAAGATATGGGAGCTCATAATATTAATTTAGTCACTCCTACTCATTATGTTCCAATTATTGGTGAGTTATTACATAAAATTAAAGATAAAAAGTTATTTATACCGATTGTTTATAATACTAGTAGTTATGAAAATATTCATACTTTGATGATGATGAGAGGTCTTGTTGATATATACTTAGCTGATTTAAAGTATTATGATGATAAACTTGCGAAGAAGTATTCTCGTGTTGATAATTATTTTGAGACAGCTACTATGGCAATAGATGAGATGTATAGGCAAGTAGGAAGTCCTGAATTTGATGATAATGGTATTATGAAGAAGGGTTTAATAGTTAGAGTATTAATATTACCTGATCATTTAGAAGATGCTAAAAAGATTATTAAGTACTTATATGCTACTTTTGGTAACTATATATTTATTAGTATAATGAATCAATATACACCAATTATTAATAGTAAGAGATATCCTAATTTAAATAGAAAAGTTACAGATGAAGAATATGATGAAGTAATTAAATATGCTCTTAGTATTGGAGTTGAGAATGCCTTTATACAAGAAGGTGGTACTCAAGATGAGAGTTTTATTCCTAAGTTTGATACGAGTGTCTTGTAAAAAAGACACTTTTTTGTTATAATATAGGCGTTTTTGGGGGTATTATTATGAAAATCAGTTTATTAGGAGCAGAGTTAATTAATGATGGTACTAATAGTAGTGCTGATTTATATTTAATAAATGGAGTACTTTATAAAATATTTTATGAAGATACTTTCGCCTATGAGAAAGAGAGGAACATTACTTATTTAATTAAGCACAGACCTATTAAACCAAATGCTTTAAGAATACTCGATAACGATGATACCATAATAGGATATACTCAAGAATTTATACCAAACGCTATTACATTTAAACAAGGCATTGAAGATAATAATTATGATTTAAAATATAAAGCCGTATTAGATGTATTTAAAAGTATAAAAGAAATACATAAATGTGGTTTTATTATTGGAGATGTTCATTCTAGAAATTTTATTTATAACGATAATGGTGGATATTTAATTGATTTAGATGAGATAAGATTACCTAAAATAGATGATCATAAATTTAGAGATTATTATTTAGTTAGAAAATCTAATCAAGGAAGAGTTATGAATATAGAGAATAAACATACTGATATTGTTAAAGCTACAATATCAGCACTTAGTTTATTAATAGGGTTTGATTTAGAAGATACTGCTAGAGATGAGTCTCTTGAAAGTATTAAGTATTATCTAGATTGGTTTATTAAAGATGATGGTATTAGAAATGAAATATATCAAATCTTTGATAATCCAAATGAAGTAATATACTTAGATGATATATTAGAGGGTAATAATAAAATACTTATAAAAAATAGTTAATTTTTTACTATTATGTTATAATTATGTTAGGAGGTTTATTATGAAAGGATTTAAATTATTATTAGCTTTATTAATTGCGACTACTTTATTAGTTGTTCCTGTTGTAACGTTTGCTCAAGAAGAAGCACAAGAGGAGGCAACTACTGAAGAAAGTGCTCCAGAAGAAGTAGATAAAAGAGTAACTATATATCTATTTAGAGGTGATGGTTGTCCACACTGTGAAGAGTTTGAACAATGGCTAGAGGAAATCAAAGAAGAATATAGTCAATATTATAAAGTAGTTGATTATGAAACTTGGTATAACCAAGAAAACGCTGACTTAATGAATAAAGTTGCTGAATTCAGAAATGAAGCAGATGAGTTAGGTGTTCCTTATATCATAATTGGTAATCAATCTTGGAAAGGATTTGCTGATTCATATAAAACAGAAATTCTAGATAAGATTAAAGCAGAATATGAAGTTCCAGTATCAGACAGATATGATGCTCTTGCACTAGTTAAAAAAGATACTAACAAAAAAGATGAAAGTCTTGTTAAGGCTAGTGATGTAATAATAGCTTTTGTTATTGTAGCTGTTGTATGTGCTGGTGGTTTTGGATTATATAAAGCTAGAAAAAGTACAAATTAAAAAAGAACTAAATAGTTCTTTTTTTTATGTACTGTATAAAATCGTTTTGTGGTGCAAATTGTCCTTGCTTATGTAATTGTTCCCTAATTACAGCTCGCGTATAATAAACGGCACCCTCTAAGTCTATTTCTTTATCTAGGAAATCATACTTATCTCTAGTAGATTCCCAAATACCATTATGTTCTTTAATGAACAATTGATTCAAGTGTAAGGTACTTGCCTCGTCTAACCCAATTTTACCTCTTAATAGTAACATCATTCCAAAATATTTAGTTAGTTTTTCATGGCTATATTTACCGCCATGTAATTGATAAATATCATAGAAATCTTTTACTCTGGTATTTAACACATCTGATTTATTACTTTCAACTATTATACATAGTTTTTCAGCTAGGTATTCTTCAAATGAAGGTACTAATATATCGAATTCTTCATCGCCTTCAAATATGATTGGCATTGTTCTTTTTTCAGCTTCTATTAAACGATCATAGTTTGTTTGAAAATCAATACCAATATGTTGATTCATTTTATCAAATTGAACATTGGCTGATAATTTATAAATACCAGTTGGTGTTTGATATGGTGATCTTGCTAATACAAACTTTAAATCACTATCTTCATTATTTAATAAAATGTCATTTATAAATTCTTTATTAACATCAAAACCTTTTAAAGATGCTAAATCAATATCTGTGATACCTCTAACTAAACTACCTAAGTAAGCTATTTCTGCCGAACTACCTTTTACTAGTAATTTGTCATTATTTGCTTTACTTATTTTTTCTAAAGCTGCTCGTGCGACAAAAGTATGATATACGTTTGGTATTGAAATATCTAGTCGTTCTGCTTCTTTCTTTAAAAAGGCTTTTAATTGATTACTATTTCTTAATTCAATCATATAACCTACCCCACTTTAAACATCTAATCCCCTAACTCAGATGTGGCTACATTATACCACATTTTCCTTCTTTTTTCAAGTTTTTTAACGTTTTGTACTATAAAGAATGATGGAGAGAGCGTTGATAATTGGTGGTACTTTGGTATTTATTACTATTTAAACAAAATAAAAAAGAAGCTTAGCTTCTTTTTATTTACCTAATTTTGCTTTAGCAGTAGTTTCTTTATTATTTCTAATATATGTTATTGTTACCACATCTCCAGCTTGATATTGATATAATTCATATCTTAGATGGGCTATATCACTTGTTTTCTTTCCATTTAGTTTTACTATTATATCTCCTTTTCTAAGACCAGCTGTTTTAGCTCCAGATGTTGTATCTGCTACATAAACTCCTTCTTTTACATTAGAAGATAATCTTACACCAGCTTGATATAAGCTTACTGTATCTGTTACATTTATCATTGATATGCCAAGTACTGGCCATTCTATTTTCTTACCTTTTTCTAATGATTCTACATGGTTCATAGCATATTCTATTGGAATAGCAAAGCCCATACCTTCTATTTGATCATCTACTAGTTTTAGTGAACAGATTCCTATTACTTCGCCATTTACATTTAGTAATGGTCCTCCAGAATTTCCTGGATTAATAGAAGCATCAAATTGTAATACTCGCATCATCCAATCAGTACTTCTTGCTGTTTGAACGTTTACAGCTATCATTCTATCTTTACCTGATAGAATACCAGATGTTACACTTCCAGCGTAGTCAGCACCCATTGGTGATCCTACAGTAAATACTGTATCTCCTAAATTAATCTTTTCACTACTACCTATACTAGCTATTTGTTTTACATATTTTTTATTTACTCTTAAGACAGCTAAGTCTAAGTATTGATCTCCACCTAAATAAGTGGCTTCTACTTCTTCACTACTTGTGAATAAAACTTTTATTTCTTTACTATCACTTACTACATGTTCATTAGTTAAAATATAACCATATTTATTATCTACTTTATAAACAAATCCACTTCCAGAACCCATTAATTGATCTTGTTGATATGTTTGAACTACAACAGTTGCATCATATATTTTTTCTATTGAAGCTGCTAATGAGCTTTTTTCATATACTTTAGTACCATTTTTAGTAATAATTGTATTATTACTTGTACCTAATATTTCACTAATTATAGGAGTAAACTTTAATAATGATATTGATACTATTCCACCAATAATAAATGAAAATATTATTATGAAGAATAGTTTAATTCCATCAATCGCTTTCATTTTCTCTCTTCCTTTCTATGTCTGCTAGTTCTTCCCAATTAGTTGGGAAGCCCATTCTATCTAGTATTTTATCTATTTTAATAGTATGAAGATTAAAATCTAATGTTTCAATTATATGGTTTAATTCAATAGTCATATTTTTAAAATCATCTTTTTGTAATAATCTTTTTAAGATGATAACTAAGGCAAATAAATCATTTTTACCATACTTGTATTCATCTTCTTCTTTTTCAATATTTAATACTTGATGGTATATAGTATCATCGATAGACTTTTGTGTTTTATTCTCATATAGTATATCTTCATGAGCACATAAATTACGGTAATTAGCTAGTATTGGTAAATAAATAGTTAAATTATCAGATTCTACCCCATATACGTTAGCAATATCTACTTGATCTTCTTTCTTTAGAATAGAATACATTTCACTTACAATACCAAATGATAATACTTTTACTAATATCCATAGTGGTATATATCCATAATTAGATACATAGTGTAGTGTTGCGCTATGTTGTGAACCATTTACTCTTATTTGCTTTTTCATTTTCTTTATTAAATCATTTATTTGAGCTTGTCTTTCTGGTTCGTGAGAAAAGTTTTTAGCATTTAAGTAATCTTTTTCTTTATAACCATATTTTTTAGATAATTGATATGACAAAATAGATTTTAAGTTGTTTTCAATTACTAATAAGTATTTAAAGATTACATTTCTAAATGATCTATCAAATAAGAATAAACTATATAGTTCTTCAAATGTTGTACCTTCTTTAAAACTTCTATCTTCTAAAGATTTTAAAAACAGGTGACGATATCCATTTAAGAAGAAATAATTTTCACGTAATAGTATTCGTTTAGCATAGCTTTCATCATTTATTATCATACCTTTATGTTTAAATATTTCTACTTGCTCTTCTAAGTTTTTAAAATTCTTCTCTATCATACTATTCACCTATTATTGATTATACCACATAATATGTAATAAAAATAATAATTTTTATGGGAAATTATGTGTTATAATAAAAATAAGTTTGGGGGGATTTTATGCCAGCAACTATTACACATGCTTTTTTTGCGAAAGATGTATTCGACATATTACCACAAGACATTAAGAAAAGAATTAATCCTAAGAGAATTAAGATGTTTGGACAAGGTATGGATTCTTTAATGTTTTATAATTTGTTTTCTTTCCAAAAAGGTAAAGATATTAGGAAGTTTAAAGATCATTTTCATGATAATAATACTAGGGAATACTTTGTAAATTTATTAAATTATATTAGAGATAATAATTATACTAGTGATTATGACGTTAATAGTTATGTTAGTGGTATGATATGTCATTATGTATTAGATAGTACAGTACATCCATTTGTATATTATAAAACTGGTTATTTTGAGAAGCATAGACCTAGTACTTATAAATATAATAATATACATCAATTTATGGAGACTTTTATTGATAATGATATGGCTCGTAGAAGAGCAAATGGTAATCCATATAAGTTTCCAATAGGTAACTTTTGTTTTGATTTAGATCATAGATTTTCTACTAAACTTAAAAAGTCTATAGATTATTCTTTCTTAAAGACTTATAGTATTAAAAATATGAATGAAATTTATTTTAAATCATTAAAACAAATGCGTACTGCGTTAACATTATTTAGACGAGATACAACTGGTATAAAAAAGGGTATTTATAAATTGGTAGATACTATAACACCAAAGAATTATTTTAGATTTGAAGCAGTTAGTTATCATTATCCATTAAATGATAGACATAACTTTTTAAATAATGAACATAATTTATGGAGAAATCCATGTGTATATGATATGACTAGTACGGAATCTTTTGTAGATTTATACTTAAAAGCTATTAAGCAAGCTAAAACTATTATATGTGCATCTTTTGATTATATAGATGGTAAAGATATAGATTTAGAAAAGATATTTACTAATCTTAGTTATATTACTGGTCTAAATTGTGATGAAAAAAAAGAACTAAAATATTTTGAATTTTAGTTCTTTTATTTTAATGTAATCTACTTACTAATTCGTTAATGGCTTCTTCTGCATCTTTATTAATTTGAACAGTAGTTTCTAAATACTTTGAATAACCTTCTACAGTAGAAATAAAATCTTTTATGTCTTGGGGTCCGTCTTCTGTTACTATTTGATTTAGTTTATTTACTAATTCTTTTAAATCTCCAGATATCTTTAATATTTCTTCATATTTCATTTTTTCTATCATATTATAAGTGCTCTACTTTCTTTGGTATTGGAGCTCCACTTTTAAGTACGTTGGCGTACTTTTTTACATTGTCTTTATACTCTTCAATACTAGCAATATAATTTTGATTATCTGGATCTTTTATTTTTTCTTTAGTAACACTTATGAGTTCAAAGACTTTATTAACAGTTGTAATAAATTCATTATAATTATTCATATTATTCTCCTTAAATTAATATTATTCTTGAGCCATTTTTTAAATCAGTATCTCTTACTGTTTGATTAATATCATATATTTGACCAGTTTCTTTAGAATAGAAATTAGTACTATCTTTTATTACATATGCTTTATCAGTTAGTTCAATTAAACCTGATTCTACTAGCGTTTTAATTGTACCTACTTTTTTATTGATAGGTATGAATAAATCATATGATTGTTCTATTAATGGAATATCTAATTCTATTAATATTTTATTATTATTCATAATAATACCTCCTATTCTTCACTTATAAACTTAGTGATTGTTGCTCGTCCTTTTCTGATATTGTATCCGAAACCAGGTTGTAATTCTGTTCTTAGTAATCGAGCATTAGTTGTAACCTTAATTGTGAATTGGTTAGATATACCATTTCCAATCCATACAGCACTAGACATATTAGCACTATTTTTATACCATACTTCATATCCAATATTCTTAAGAGCATCAATTGTATCTACAATTACATATTTGATATTATCAACATTTTTTGATTCTTCTATAGTAGATGTAAACTTACCTTTTTCTATTGAACTTAATTTAGATAATAAGTTGTTTATTCCTATGATGAAACATATTGTCATATCTTTATCTTCTTTACTTTTTGCTTTAGCTAGTTTTTCTTCTAATGTATCGATACTTTCATAACATGTTTCTTGTGAAAAGACTATATTATCTTTTGTTGGTTCATTTAGAATAGCTATTGAATCCAATACAATACAATTAGTTTGTGGAATATCGGCAGTTATTGATATTAATGTATTTAAGAAGTCTGGTTCTGCAGTTATATCTTCTCCAGTTATATTGTATATTAATTGTTCTTTTAAATTTATAGTAGCTATTTCTAGAGTTTCTTTGTCTACACCGATTGGAATATGAGTTAAGTTACCTAAGTAGTCTTTAACATGTTCTTTATTAACTACTTCTGGTAATACTGGTATTCTCTTAGCATGATATTCAAAGATGTTATCTAGTTTATTACAAACTACTTTGATATAATCAATCATTTTTTCTTCTAGATATGGTAAAGCTGTTTGGAATTCGTAAATACCATCTAATAAGATTAATCCACGACCATAAGCTTTAGATGGTTCTTTCTTTCTTACACCAGGTATTACTGAACCATAATCTGATGGATCATTAAACTGTAATACAACGTTTTGTTTAAAGTTTTGTCTTAAACGATAACGTACTGTATTTGGACCATTTGTAGAGAAGATAAAGACAACACCATATTTTAGACAGTCTCTTGTTACTTGAGCAAGTATATCTTCATATTCTTCATATGATTCTGTAAATGCTTCTACATTATTAATCATTATTACTAACATTGGTATTTGTTTTCCACCATGATTAATATAGAAGTCATATGATCCATTATAATCAGTAAATAATTTTTTACGTTCTTCAATAGTTTGCATTATTAACTTAAATAAGTTAGTTATTTTTTCTGTTTCTCCTGATAGTATTACTTCACCTACTTGTGGAGCATTTCTAAACATAGTTAATGTTTCAGCTCCAAAGTCTAAGATATAGAAGTTTACTTCCTTTGGAGTATGAGTAGTTATAGTTGAATAAACTATACTAGTAAGCATTAATTCTTTTCCAGAACCACCAGATCCAAAGACAATAGTATTTCCATCAGCAGATAATGGTAATGTTAAAACATTTTGTTTTTGGTTATCTGGATCATCATATTCTCCAATGATTGGATTGATGACATTGTGCTTAGTTTTATACTCATATTTAGCTTTTAATTTATCTACATATATCTCATCTGGAATTCTATCTAGCCATAGTTGTGGAATAGATACTTTAGCACGTCTTGCTTCTTCAACGATATATTTTACGATATTAGTAATTTCTTCACCTTTAGATTGAACTACTACTTCTTCGCTCTTTGTATCTAGAGATTTTATTATGTTACCAACATCATCAACGATAGAAATAGATTGGTCAACTTTTTTCTTTCTCTTTTCTGTTGGATAATATTGAGCTCCTGCCCAAGCTGCTTGTCCCATTGCGAATAGTTCGTTATAACCTACTTGTAAGTAGAAACGACCTGGGTTTTTAAGGGATGCTGCATCTGGAACTTTAATCATATCCATAGAGTCAGATTTATCTTGAACTCTTAAGCAGACACGGAATTTAGAGTTTGACCAGATTTGGTCATTAACGACACCATTTGGTTTTTGAGTTGCTAGTATAAGGTGAACTCCAAGGGAACGTCCGATACGTGCTGTTGAAATTAATTGATCCATGAATTCTGGTTGTTGAGCTTTCAACTCGGCGAACTCGTCTGAAATTATAAATAAGTGTGATATTGGTCTATCTACTAAGCCTTTTCTATATAGGCTTTGATATTTATAAATATCGATAGTTGATTCATCCAACTTATCACGAGCTTGATTAAACATTCTTTGTCGACGACGTAATTCTGATTGAATAGATGCTAATGATCTATTCATTTCTACAGTATCTAAGTTGGTAATAGTACCTGCTAAATGAGGGAGTTTCATACCAGTTTCTCTATTTTCGAATACTCCGGCTAAACCTCCACCTTTGTAGTCGATAAGTACGAATGATACTTCATATGGGTGATAGTTTAGAGCCATAGATAAAACATAACTAATTATAAATTCTGATTTACCTGAACCAGTCATACCAGCGATTAATCCATGAGGTCCATGGGCTTTTTCATGTAAGTCTAGTTTAAATAATTCTCTTGATTTATCTAAACCAACTGGAACTTGTAATGTTTTTGTCGGATCGTTACTACGCCATCTATTCATGATATTTAATTGTTCTACCATACCAACGTTATACATTTCAAGGAAGGATACTCCTTGTGGTAAGGCTCTATTTTCACGAGCTATATCAATTGGAATATTGGCTAATAATTTACAACATTCATAAATATTTAATGTTGGATCAAAATCAGCTTGGAATTCTTTTTGTTTATTTGATACTAATTCGTTTTCGAATACTCCTGATTTCTTTTCTCCTATACTTATGAAAGTTTTACATTCATTAGGTAAGTTAATAAGTCTTGGACTTACTACTATTAAACTAAAACCATAGTTTATTTCCATACTACATACGTCTTTTAATATTTCAATATCTCTTACTGATTTAAAATCATCAGTAATAATCATATAGTATGGTTTATATTTACGATAGTCTACGTTACTAACTTCCATGTTTCCATTTACATCACGATATTTACGTGCTTGAAATTCTTTTTCTAAAGCTAGTGAGATTTCTTTGGCTTCATCTAGATTAGTTGCGAAATATCTCATAGATCTATCATTATCCCAACAATGAGGAGCTACTTTTAAATACTCCCACATACTAGAGTTTTGTTCATTAGTTAGTAATACTATTTTTAAGTCTTCATAACTATGGAATGTTAACATTTGAAGTATTAAACCTTCTATTACTTGATCTTTATTACCAGCTGTACCTATGATAGCAGTAATATTATTTTGAACAAACGATAATGCTACTGGTACATTCTCTAAACTTCTAGATTCTGCACCCAATTTATATACTTCTTTTAATAAGTTATCATCGGTTAGAGAGAAATGTTCTTCTGGTACTGATATTTGTCCTTTTAATTCTGTTGATCCTACTCCTAAACGTAAATCTAGGAAGTCTATTTGATCAATCTCTCTTTCCCAAAGATTTCTCTTTCGATTATAAATAATATCTTTCATAGAAGTTAAAGGTAAATAGTTATCGATAAGTATCTGCCTTTGTACTTTCATTTCAGCTTGAATTTTTTCTCTTTTGGATTCAACATATTCTAAGTATTTCTTTTGTCTTTCAGCTTCACGTTTTGCATGTTGTTTCTTTTGATATCTCTTATTTAGAATTGGCCATAATAACATGGTCATAATCATAGCAGTAGACATAACTAGTGATGGGGCTGCCGCTCCAATATCTACACTACCATCTAATACTCCAGCTAAAGAATTATAACCCATCATTACTGACATCATAGCCATAGATAACATAGGTCCGATTGTATAAATAGCTGGTGTTGTATCTTCTTGTTGTTGTCCTGGTGGAGGATCTATTTGTATATTAGCATCCTCAATCATTGTCTTGAAACGTGGTGATCTAAAGAAGTAGTCTTCTTCTTTATAGAATTCTATTTGTTCTTCATCAGGATTATCAAATTCTACTTGTTTTTGAATTGTAGTTGGCATTATTTCGAACATATTATTATCAAAACGAACGCTATCACCTATTCTATTTATGACAACACAATTCTTCATTACTATTATTTTTAATCCCATGATAAAAACAATATCACCATATTCAAGTTCTTTAGCTTTAATGGCAATATTATTTACATATGTACCATATTTACTTTGTAAGTCTTGAATAACCCATTTGCCATTACTATATATTAATCTAGCATGCTGTCTTGATACTAAAGGATGGGCATAATATATAGCTGATCTTTGGTCATTACCTATTAATAATTCTCCTTCTTCTTGCAGTTTCAAATATACTGTAGAGTCATCCATTGTAGGAGAACAATATAATATAACATATTCATTATCTGTATTTATTTTTAAGAAGAATAGTGAATAATCACTAAGATAGGCTGATTCAATTTCTTGATTACCATTCATAATCTTAGTTTCAAAGTCACTCTTAATTTTCCATCTTCCATTGTCTTCTTCAACATTGATTAAGTTACGGACATTTCCTAAATAATCATTGTCGGTAATCCAATAATTTCCAGATATTTCATTAGGCAATACAAAATTATATAGTTTTCGCTTTTTGATTAGTCTAACTATCACTGGAATCACCCCATCTATTATTCTATCTAACCTTAATTATAACTATTTTTCTATTTTTTAGCAATATTTATGGGCAATAAAAAAGAACTATTTTTTAGTTCTTTTGCTTTTACTTTCAATTATCACATCTTTTGATATAAACCAAACAAATAATGAGCCTATGAAATTACCTATGATTGCTAAAAAGATTGAAGAATGAAATGTTGTTGCTACTCCTAATGTAATTATATTAGCAATGCAGTGTTGAAAGCCACAAAAGATGAATAAGGGAATACCATAGATAATACCTAATGGTGTACCTATTCTATACATTTTAACTGCTATATACATAATAGTTCCACATAGGAATCCTTTTAATAAGAATGGTAGTGAAAAACTCCAAGAAGCAACTTTTTCACTTGCTACTTTTACTAATTCTGGATCAGTATATGAATATATTACTCCAAATAAATATCCAGCTATTAGATTTACTATTAAGATAATTAGTAAATCACTCCATTTTATTTTATCTTCAATAACAAATCCACATTTTCCAGTGAATAGATTTTGTCCTAGGTAACAAACTCCTAATAAGCCTAAAGCAAAAATTACTGGTCCAATAGGATTACCTAATTTTAATAGAGCATAATTTCCTAATGATATTAAAAATGCTGCTCCAACACTTTTATTTACTAATTCTAATTTCTTTGCCATATAAATCCTCCCAAACTATTTACTATTATACTACATATTTAGAGTTTTGTTTCTATTTCTTTTTACCAATATATAACATATGGCAACTATATCCTTGTAAATCTTCTCTTTCACATACAGATAATTGATATCTAGTCCATACTTTAAATTCTTCTTCTGATAAAGCATTTATTTTTTCTTCTATTATGTTTGCTATTCCATCTACTGCAATATTATGTAGTTTTATAATATTATATTTAGACATTATATCTAAAAATTCTTTTAAATAGAATGGAGCAAATATTCCTTCTGGATATCTAATTAATTTAAAATCTTTATCAAAGTCATTTGGATATCCATCTAATAAATGATCTATTCCCCAATCTGAGAATACTCCATCACTTGTAATATAAGCTATCATTACTATTCCATTGCTTTTTGTTACTCTTATAGCTTCACTAATAGCTTTAGCGATATCTTCATCGTTAAAGAGATGATATAGTGGACCTAATACTAGAGTAAGATCAAAAGAATTGTCTTCAAATCTAGATAAGTCTACAGCATCTCCTTGTTCAGCTCTTATTTTGAGATTAGGAGTAATTTTACTTTTTAAAATATCTAAATTATGTTCTACATATTCTATTGAAGTAACATCATATCCTAAATTAGCATAATGTAATGAATATCTTCCAGTTCCAGCCCCTACTTCTAAGATTTTAGAGTCTTTATTTAAATATTTATCAATATACTCTTTTGTTACTAAAAATTCCAAACGATGAGTATTATCTTTTACTAGTCTACTATCTTCATCATAATTTGTATAATGACTTTCTATTATTTCTTTTCTTTGCATATAAATCACCTAATAGAATTATAACACAAAAAAAAGTCCAATAATTGGACTTTTGTAAACTGTATAAATTAACGTTTTGAGAATTGTGGAGCACGACGTGCTTTCTTTAATCCTGGTTTCTTACGTTCTTTCTTACGTGAATCTCTAGTAATCATTCCAGCTGATTTTAATACTTTTCTGAAACTATTTTCAGAATCGGCTGGTGTAGTACTATCATATTGTAATAATGCTCTTGTGATACCTAAACGGATAGCTCCAGTTTGTCCTTGGAAACCTCCACCTTTAACTTTAGCATCTACATCGAACATTTCTGCTGTATTTGTCATTTCTAATGGTTGCATTAAATCCATTACTAATACTTCGAAAGGTAAGTAATCACGTACATCTTGTCCATTAACAGTAACTTTTCCTTTTCCTGGTGTTAATGTTACTCTTGCTACTGAAGTTTTTCTGTGTCCTGTTCCAGTGTATGTATTTGTTTTTTCTTTTGCCATAACTTAAACCCTCCTACTTTAACTCAAGCACTTCTGGCTTTTGAGCTTCGTGCTTGTGCTCGCTTCCTACGTATACGTATAATTTTTTACCCATTGCTCTTCCTAATCTATTATGTGGTAGCATTCCTTTTACAGCTCTTTCTACCATTTCGATTGGATAGCTTTCTCTCATTACTTTAGCAGTTCTTTCTCTTAAACCACCTTGATATTGAGAATGGTTGTAATAGATTTTGTTTTCTAACTTGTTACCAGTTAGTGCAACTTTTTCAGCATTGATAATAATAATATTATCTCCACAATCAATATGTGGTGTATAAGTTGGTTTGTGTTTTCCACGTAAGTAAGTTGCTGCTAAAGATGCTACTCTACCTAATGGTTTTCCTTCTGCATC
>JAEEGL016512333.1_pt1 | contig 17041 bp, 15 predicted proteins | sample 9134231 | NCBI WGS metagenome assembly JAEEGL01 (sample SAMN16246548, study PRJNA631951) | gut metagenome | biome: gut microbiome; feature: rumen; material: fiber-attached | host: Bos | place: Iran: Karaj | collected 2018-10
ATCATGATCTCGATGAAGGCCTTGTTGACCATATCCATTTCCTTCTGGCAGTCGCCATAGGTGAAATCCTGCTCCTTGCCGCCGACGATGGCCTGCAGGTTCTTCAGGTCGTTCGGGACGACCCAGTCCAGAGTGATGTTGGAGAACGGTGCCTGTGTACCCCAGCGGGACGGCGTGTTGACGCCATAGATGAAGGACTGGATGCACTGTTTGACTTCACGCTGGCTCAGGTTGTCGATCTTGACGAAGGGTGCCAGATATGTATCGAAAGAAGAGAATGCCTGTGCGCCGGCCCACTCGTTCTGCATGATACCCAGGAAGTTGACCATCTGGTTGCAGAGGGTGGACAGGTGGCTGGTCGGTGCGGAAGTGATCTTGCCGGGTACACCGCCCAGACCTTCCTGGATGAGCTGCTTCAGGCTCCAGCCTGCGCAGTAGCCGGTCAGCATGGACAGGTCGTGCAGATGGATGGCCGCGCTTCTGTGCGCTTCCGCGATCTCCTCATCATAGACTTCACTCAGCCAGTAGTTGGCCGTGATCGCGCCGGAGTTGGACAGGATCAGACCGCCGACGGAATATGTAACGGTGGAATTCTCCTTGACGCGCCAGTCGTTGATCTTCAGATAATTGTCGACCAGATCCTTATAGTTCAGCAGTGCGGAATTGACATTACGGACCTTCTCGCGCTGACGGCGGTACAAGATATAGGCTTTCGCGACGTCCGCATAACCGGACTCGGACAGGACCTTTTCTACGCTGTCCTGGATATCCTCGACCGCGATCTTTCCGTCCTTGATCTTGCTTTCAAAGTCGGAAGTGACATGAAGTGCCAGCAGTTCGATGACGCTGGGATGATACTGCTTCTGCAGTGCTTCGAACGCTTTGGTGATCGCCGCACTGATCTTGGAGATCGTAAATTCTACGACCTTGCCATCTCTCTTAACAACCTGATACATGAAAAAAATCCCCCTTGGACTGTTGATACATCATAAACGCTCCATCTTGCGGAGCGAACACGACTATCATACGCCCAAGAAAGGACTTTGTCAATATCTTGTGGTCAAATTTTTAAAAATCTACAGATGTTGTGGTGTTTTGTCAAAGGTCCACACCACGGATGGTAGTTTCCTGTACATATTTTCCCACGATATCCGCATATAAGCGCATCTTCTCGGCACTTGGTGCGGAAAAACCCGAGAACGGAACGGAATCCCGGTCTGTAAAGGCCTGCAGGAAGAAGCGCTTCGCCCCTCGGATCAATGCGCCGATCCCCTCCATATCTTGTGCCGTATGCAGTTGATCGATCACAGTCGTACGGAATTCGTAGTCCACAGGACCTTCCATCAAGATGGAAATGCTCTCCCGGATCTTATCAAGGTCGATCGTTTCGACCCCAGATGTTGTGGCATAGTGTTCCGGTGCGTTCTTGACATCCATAGCCACATAGTCGACCAGACGCTCTTCCACCAAAGTCCTCAGAACGTCCGGATGCAGTCCGTTCGTATCCAGTTTGACAGGATAGCCCAAGGCCCGGATGTCTTTGATCAGATCGATCAGATCCGGCCGCAGGCAAGGCTCGCCGCCGGTGATCGCGACACCATCCAAAAGGCCCTGCCGCTTCTTAAGAAAGTCGAGCAGCTCCTGATCATCCATGATCGGTTCCGCTGTCCCATCTATAAGCTCGAAATTATGGCAGAACGGGCACCTAAGATCGCAGCCGCCTAAAAAAACTGTACAGGCGACGTGGCCGGGATAATCCAGCAATGTCATTTTTTGCAGTCCATGTATTTTCATATTCTCTCCTTAATCGATCGCCGCAAGGATATGCATGTTGCGCAGCTCCGCGTCCAGGATCCCATCGTTGACGGAATAGGCATGCTTCTCGAGATCCCCACAGTTGGCCTCCGTCAGCCCCTGGTCGATCAATTCATCGATCACGTCTGCGCAGATGCCTTCGATCACGTCGTACTTCTCCTCCGCCATTTCCGGTTCATTGTCCGTCGTCAGCAGATATTCCAGCACTTCAGCCGTCAGATCCAGCTTCGTCAGACGGCGCATGGCCCGGAAGCTCCATTTATAGTAGGGTTCATAGACCTGGTTCAGCAGGAAGACGACCTTCATCGTATGTTGGACGAATTCATGCACGGCCAACTGTGCCGCCGCCTTTTCACCATGCGCGAGGCACCGCGTATAATTATACTGCCCGGCCTGGGCCATGAGCAAGAGGCTGGAGGCAAGTTTTTTACGGCGGATATCCACCGGGTAGGTGGCAAGACACGCCCGGATCCTGGTCACCGTACCGGGACCGTCATAAAAGATCTCCCCGTTGACCGCTTCCGCAAGTGAAGCCTCCGGAACGGTCAGCCACTGGTACAAACTCAATGTTCCGTCCGGACTTCCGACTTTATCCTGGAAGAATTCTGCCGCACGCATCACACCATGGCGCGGCCCACCGACAGGCGCCATCAAGGAACGTTTCAGACCCATGAATTCTCTGGGCAGTTTGGTATAAGCGCGCTCCATCAAAAACGCAGTACGACGGTCGATCGTCTCCTCATCCGGCAGGAAAATGATGAAACCCGGTTCAAAATCATGATCCCGGGAAACCTCATCGTCGAAGCCAAAGCATTCGGAACCGCTGCCGATCAGGCCCACCGCGATCTGTGGAAGCTGCGGACCGAATTGTTCTTCCAGCATAGGCCTCCCATATTGTTCAAAAAACGCCCGCGCGATCTCAAGCCCCTGCATAGATCTTCTCCGCCCTCTCTTTCAGATCCGCCGCTTCCCGGAAATACCCGTAATATTCAAAAGAAGGGGCACACTTTTCACAGACGAACGCATAATATCCATCCCGCGTGAGCGATGGCGTATCCAACAGTTCCGCCGCCTTGTCCAGACAATCAAAGGCCTTTGCTTCCGCAGTTTCTTCGTCTTCGGCCGCCGTAAACAGATCCGCCAGATTCAGCCAGGTGATGGCCTGTTCCAACGCCCCGTGCGGCGCCTGTTCCATGATCTTCAGCGCTTTTTCATACAAGCCGGCCGCTTCTTCATAACGACGCAGATCCGTCAGCGTGAGCGCCATATTATTATACAGTCCGCCCAGTAGATCCGGCGCGGTACGCTCTGAACTTTCATAGATGACACGTGCTTTTTGGAACAATTCGATGGCGCGTTCGTTTTCATCGAAAGCATTGCAGGCTGTGGCGATATTGACATACAGCGTAGCAGCGCTCATGGTATCACAGAAATCCAGACGGTCGATCAGCATCAGCCCCTGTTCCGCGTATTTCATGGCTTGTTCCTTGTTCCCTGTCTTGCGGAAATGGCCGACTAGTTCGCCGCACAGCATGAGCTGCCCACGTTCATCATGCCCCAGTTCTGCCTCCTCCATCCAATACAGAAGATGGCGTTCCGCACCGGCATAATCCCTGCGGCTCATATGATCGTTCATCTTCTCGATGATCCGCTGCTGCGGTATCATGCGCACTTCCGCAGGCTCGTCGCACAAAAGACAGCGCTGCTCCTGATAATCCTCTTTATGTAATTCTGACATGACGGCTCCTTATGGTCCTACTCTTTGTAACATACAATATATTGTATCATAGCCCCGGTTGACATTCCAGTCTATTTTTATGATAATACAAGCAAACCCTAACGTAAAGGAGGTCCTGCCCATGCTCCCCGAGGCACATATCAAGCGCATGCTCCATAAGCTCAAACGCCTGGAAGATACTCTGGTCCCCTATTTGTTCCATATCGAAGAAGAACTCCCGGCCGAGGCTTGTCAGACCGCGAAACAATATTATGCCGTACCGGAAGATCTGGTATATGCACCGGTCCAGAAGGGCTGGCCCTGGGGCGGTCCGAAACAGTACCTCTGGATCCGGACCCGTTATACCGTGCCAGAACGACTGGATGGCCGCGATCTGTTCCTGATGCCGCGTCTGGGCGGATATGAGGCCTTGCTGTTCGTAGATGGAGCACCCAGCGGCACCTTCAATACCAAGATCGTCTATACCGGTCATGGCAACCATTATTGCGATCTAGTCCGCAAAAACGCAAAAGCCGGTGAGACCATCGATCTGGCTGTCGAGTACTACGCCGGACACAAGTATCAAGGCTGCGATCCTTTCGACACCTCAGACTTGGACCTGCACTACACGTATGATGGTCTGTATCTGTGCACGAAAAACGATGCTTTGCTGGAGTACTGGTTCGACCTGAAAACGGTAGGACAGCTGGCAGAAAGTCTGCCGGAGAACAGTTTCTTCCGTGCCCGGGCCATCAATGCCCTGGCCCGTGTCCATGATACCGTCCTGTACGATCCGGACAGCGTTGCCAAGGACCTTTTCTTTGAGCGGCTTTTCGCGTCACATGCATATCTCAAAGAGATCCTTGCGGAAACCAACGGTCCCGCGGCTCCTTTCATTGGTCTGATCGGTCACTCCCACATGGACACAGCCTGGCTCTGGCCGTTGGAAGAAACACTTAAGAAATGTGCCCGCACCTATTCCAACGAACTGAGCCTGATGGAACAGTATCCGGAATATCGGTTCATCCAGAGCTCCGCCTTCCATAGCGATATGCTGCGCCGATACTATCCCACCTTGTTTGAACGGATCCGGGAAAAAGTCAAAGAAGGACGCTATGAACCCAATGGCGGTGTCTGGGTAGAATGCGACTGTAATATCACAGGCGGTGAATCCATGGTCCGTCAATTTCTATGGGGACAGCGCTTTACCCGCAAATACTTCGATTATACGGCCGACAGTTTCTGGCTGCCCGACACCTTCGGCTACTCCGCGGCGATCCCGCAGATCATGAAGGGCTGCGGCACGAAGTATTTCCTTACGACCAAGATCTCCTGGAACGATACAAACGAGTTCCCTTATGATACCTTCTACTGGGAGGGTCTGGACGGTACCCGTGTCCTGACCCATTTCAACCAGTCCCACACGTGGCCAGATGCGGAAACACTGATCCAGCAGGCTGCTTCGATCCGGCAGAAAGGCGTCACCGACCGCAAGCTGATCTCCTATGGCTTCGGCGATGGTGGCGGCGGTCCCATGTTCGAAATGATCGAGATGGCCCGCCGGGTCCGGGACCTGAACGAAGTGCCACGTTCCGAGACCGTGACGGTCTCCCGCTTCATGCAGGATCTGGAGAAGCACATCTCTGACCCCAATACTTATCGTGGTGAATTGTATCTGGAACTGCACCGGGGCACTTTGACCAATCAGCACGAGATCAAATACAACAACCGCAAGGCAGAAGTCCTGCTGCACGATCTGGAATGGCTGACCGCAGCCAAGGCCATGGCCGAAAACAAACCCGCGGACATTTCCCGGTCTAATGAGCTTTTGGGCACCCTGCTCGTCAATCAGTTCCATGATATCCTGCCCGGCACCTGCATCCCGGAAGCACATCAACGGTGCAAGACCGACATGCGGAATCTGCTGACCAGCGCAAAAACGGCGATCCAGGATCTTCTGTACACTGAAGATGCAAGCGCGCCGTCCGTATGGAATCCCTTGTCCTTCCCCCGAAAAGATACACTCTTCATACCTCAGGACATACTGCCGGAAGGCGCCTGTCCAGGACAAGCATACACCAATTTGTACGGGCATCCCTATCGTATCTTAGGCGGGCTCAGCATTCCTGCCTACAGCGAGATGGCACTGCCAGTATCCACTGAAGCACAGCCATCCCCGTTCCAATATGATGGAAACCGTCTTTCCACACCTTTCTACGAGATCACCTTCGATGATGACGGCTTCATGACTTCCTGTTATGACAGCAAAGCCGGACGTGAACTGGCCGCCGGCCCTCTGCCCCTCGGCGCCTTCGTCATGGCGGAAGACGTGCCCTCTTCCTGGGACAACTGGGATCTGGATCCGGACATCCAACGCAGATTCGCCCCTTGCGCCACGTGCATCTCCAGCATGGTCGTCTCCGATGGTCCGTGGGCGTTTGTCATCCGCCGCACCTACTGCATCAGTGAAAAGTCCACCATCGACCAGGATCAGATCTTCTTTGCGGATTCACCCGAGATCCGCTATGATACACTCATGCACTGGCAGGATGACCATCGCTTCCTGAAAGCACGTTTCGACGTGGATGTCCGGGCGGACCATGCCCGTCATGAGATCCAGCTCGGCCATGTACTGCGGCCCACGACCCGCAACACGACGTGGGAACAAGCCCGCTTCGAAGTTGCCCAGCATAAATACACAGATCTATCCGAACCCGGATACGGTATCGCTTTCCTCAATGACTGCAAATACGGGATCAGCGTCGATGGCGGGCAGGTCGGACTATCGCTGCACAAAGGGGGCCTGAGGCCTGACTATACCGGCGACCATGGGGATCATCATGTCGTTTATTCCTTCCTGCCGCATCCTTGCGGATTCTCTGCGGAAGCCGTCGTCCGTCCGGCATACCAGCTGAACTATCATCCGGTCTTCGCTAAGGGAACATTGGATCTTCCACAGATCGCCAAGATCGACAAGGCCAATATCATCATCGAAACGATCAAGCCGTGTGAGGACGCTGAACGCGCTCTGATCCTTCGTTTGTATGAAACCGAGGGAACACGCACCAATGCCCTTCTGACGCTTTCTGAGGGCATTACAACGGCTTACAGGGCCAATATGCTGGAAGAGGTCCAGGAACCCCTGACCATGATCGGGCATGCCCTTCCTCTCTCTTTTCACCCCTTCGAGATCCAGACGATCAAAATATGTTACTAAATGTATCTATGTGATCCCGGGTCGTCTGAAACCTTTGTATTACAAAAGGAGTGCGAAAAACGATCGAATCGTTTTCACACTCCCTTTTTTCATTTCTTCAAACTGAGATATTCCAGGATCTGGGTCGTGGCATCCTCCACATCTTCAGCGGGTCCGACCGCGAAAGATGACTGACTGTGCGCCAAGATCCATGAGAAATCATCCTTCATCACCGGCGCGAAGTAACTTGTAAAGAACTCCGTAAACATGGGTGAAAAACCTTCGGGGATGCTGTCGAAGTAGAAATTCATCATTCCGTCCGGCATTTCCGACGTCAGGCTGTCATAGAACAAGTTGCCCTTCATCCGGATCCATCCGCTGTCTGCCACCGCTCCTTCTGTCAACACCTGCTCCCGCAGCTGCATCGTAAAGCGATCCTGTTGGATCGCATAGCGGAAGATCCACCCTTTCATCTCCAGCGTGCTGCTCTGCAGCAGTTCTCGATCGTCCGACTTCACATACTGGACTTTCATACTATGATGGAACGGTATCGGCAGGGGCACAAAAAGGACCAAAATCAAGATCCCTATGAGAAACCATCCGGTATTTTTCTTCTTGCTGCCTTTTTTTCGAGGCGGACGTTCTTTGATCGGCCTACGCTTCTTTCCTTCTTGATCGACTGGTTCTCCGTTCAGGATCATGCCCTGAGACGAAGTATAAATGTCATGAAATGGTTGGCTCATGGTGTATGCCTCCTTACCGACGATACTACCATGCAGGTACCGTTGCATGCAACCTTCTGGGATAAAAGGCGGATTACCGGGATAACGGTTTTATAAAAGGCCCTTTAAGATCTCCAGATCCTCTTTCGTCGTGGACCAGCTGGTGGCAAAGCGTACCACACTGTGTGTCTCATCCGCAGGCTCCCAGACACTGAAGTCCACAGCACCGTGCAGTGCCTCGATCTGCTCGTTTGGCAGGATCACGAACTGCTGATTGGTGGGCGAAGCCCAGGCAAACGCGTATCCTTTTGACTGGAAGATCACCTTCAGACGTTCCGCCATATCCATGGCATGGCGGCTGATCTGCATATACAGATCATCCGTAAAGAGTACGTCGAAAGGGATACCGGTCATGCGGCCTTTGGCCAGCATCGCACCATGCTGCTTGACCATCGTAATGAAATGCCTGGGTGCCGGGCAGCCGCAGAAGACGACGGCCTCCCCGATCGGTGCACCGACCTTGGTGCCGCCGATATAGAAGACATCGCACAAACCGGCCAGTTCCTGCATCGTCATATCGGCGTCAGGAGATGCGAGCCCATATCCAAGACGCGCCCCATCGATGAAAAGTTTCATGTCATAGGTCTTGCAAAGCTCATACAGCCTGGCCAATGTCTCTTTCGAATACAACGTTCCCATCTCCGATGGATAGGAAATATAGATCATGCCCGGGAAGACCATATGGTCATGGGATTCATCCTGGTAGAAAGTCTTGATATAGGCTTCGACTTCCGCAGGATCTAACAGTCCGGTATGTGATGGCAGGCACAGGACCTTGTGTCCGGTATACTCCACGGCGCCGGCCTCATGGACCTGGATATGGCCGGTCCCGGCGGCGATCACGCCCTGCCAAGGCTCCAGCATGGTGCTGATGACCGTTTCATTGGTCTGTGTCCCACCAGTCAGGAAAAAGACCTCCGCCTCCGGTTTCCCGATATATGCGCGGATCTTTTCCGCGGCAGAAAAACTGTAGGCGTCCATGCCGTAACCGGGCAATGGTTCCAGATTGGTCGCAGCATACGCCTCCAGGACCTTCGGATGCATGCCTGTCGTATAATCACTTGCAAAAGAAATCATAATGCTCCCTCTTAATAATCCAATATGATCTTCCAGGCTTCGACCAGCCGGTCCAGGCTCCAGGCCGCGTTGGCCGGGCTGGTGGACGGCAGACAGATCATAGGGATCTCGGTCGTCTGGTATTTTTCGAACATTTCGGCAGAACGTTTCCCATTGGTAAAGATCCGGCCGATCTGTCCCGCCGCAATGATGGGAGACAGATCCGCCGGTTCTACGTTTTTGATGGTACTGTCGCTCGAGCCTTTGATATCGCATGCTTCGATCGAGTCATACAACGCGATATGATGCCGATGCGCGAAGGCGCTTTTTTCCTCGATGCTCCCCAGTTCCTCTTCTCCATATACGCGGGCCAGGACCTTCCAGAAACGGTTTTGCGGATGACCGTAGAAAAAGGCCTGCTCTCGAGATTTGATCGAAGGAAAGGAGCCAAGGATCAGGATGCGGCTTTCGCTGTCATACAGCGGACCGAAACCGTGCGTAGCACGTGCATACTCCATGGAATGCGTCAGCCCTTACGCTTACGGGCCAGATATTCGTCCAGCTCTTTCTTGATATTCTCCGGGATCTCCCGCTTGACTGGGCATTTCACCGCATCTGCCATGTGGGCTGTGAAAGCGGCCAGGAAAGCACCGTCCGCCAGCATCTGCTCATCAGACAACAGCTCCAGCGAATCATAGCGATTGTGGATCGTCGCCTGGCTGGGATTCGCGATCCGGGCGAAGGACACGGCCGGGACGCCCTGATCCGCAAAGGGTGTCGAATCGCTGGAATACACACCGCAGCGCACATTGATACCGAAGCCGATTTCAGAAGCCATGTAACTGATGTAGGAAGCCAGTGCTTCTTCAGCACTGACACAGCCGATGAAACGGCCCATGAAGGTACCGATCATGTCCAGGTTGATGTTCAGGCAGATCTTCTCCAGTTCATCCGCATGATCCTTCACATAGGCCTTGGAGCCCAGGAGGCCGCGCTCCTCACTACCGCAAAAGACGAACCGCAGGCCGTAACGATGCGGGGCGTTCTTGATCATGTTGTCCATGATACACAGCAGGCCGATGCAGCCGGACATATTATCGTAAGAACCGTGGGACAAAGGTGTCGTATCATAATGGGCGGTCAGCACGATCCACTCGTCCGAAGTGCCCGGGATCTCCGCAACGACGTTGCGGGATTCACCGGCATATTCGGTTTCATCCACAAAGATCTTTGCCCGCTGTACGCCGGCTTTGATCAGTTTGAAGGCCTCCTTGGCATTGATGTTGACGCCAAGGATCTTTTCTTTCTCACCGCGCACATAGGGCCTGAGCTCTCTCGCATCGATGTCGCTGTCGCGGTACCTGAGGTTGCCATCGTAGGTGATGATGCCGACGGCACCATGATCGATCAGGTCCTGATATGTGAAGAACGGGATGCCGGTATCCAGCATGACGATGGCCCCTTTGACCTTCGTCAGCGACGCGGGATCCGTATTCGGCAGATACACGAAGGGTGCTTTGATCTCTCCACTGCCGCACAGACGGAAACCTTCGCAGGGAACTTCCGCTGTCGTACCATTGGCATAGGTCACCGTCAGACGTGCCGCATGCATGTCAGCCATCTCCACCGGGAATGGTTCCAGATGAGCCTCAGCGCCGATCGCCCGGCTCTGATCCGCCAAGTATTCCGCCACGCGCAGTTCTTCCGCTGATCCGCCGGTATGGACGAAATCTGTATCTTTTAATATCTGTCTTACTTGTCTTTTATTCATCTTGTTTGACTCTTTTCTATAGCTTCCCATAGACCATTCAAATAGGTGGCGCCAAGCGCACGGTCGTACAGACCATAACCCGGCATCGCGACTTCATCCCAGATCATGCGGCCATGATCCGGACGGATCGGCCCGTCGAACCCAATATCATACAAAGCTTTCATGATCTCATACATATCGAACGTTCCGTCGGAGGATAGATGTGCGGCTTCCTCGAAATTCGTCGGAGAATGGAATTTCAGGTTGCGCACATGGGCAAAATGCACTCTGCCCTTCAAAGAACGGATCATATCCGGCAGGTCGTTTTCCAGGTTGGTTCCATAAGAACCCGAACAGAAGGTCACACCGTTGTGCGGATCATCGACCATCTGCATCATACGCAGGATGTTCTTCTTGTTGATGATGATGCGCGGCAGACCAAAGACGCTCCAGGCTGGATCATCCGGATGGATGGCCATCTTGATGTCGTATTTGTTGCACACCGGCATGATGCGCTCCAAGAAATACTTCAGATTCGCGAAGAGCGCTTCATCATCGATCTCCTTATACATGGCAAAGAGTTCTTTGACATGCTCCATGCGCTCTGGTTCCCAGCCGGGCATCACGGTACCGTTCATGTCACCGGCGATGGAATCGAACATTTTCTCCGGATCCAACGCGTCGACCGCTTCCTGGGTATACGCCAGAACGGTGGAGCCATCCGGACGCACGCGGGCCAGTTCCGTGCGGGTCCAGTCAAAGACCGGCATGAAATTGTAGCAGACCAGGTGGATGTCCTCCAAGCCCAGGTTCTCCAGCGTCTCGATGTAATTGTCGATGTACTGATCCCGGTCCGGGGCACCGGTCTTGATGGCGTCATGAACGTTGACGCTTTCGATACCGCTGATATGCAGGCCGGATGCTTCGACTTCTTCCTTTAGTGCACGGATCTTCTCCCGGCTCCAGACTTCGCCGGGCTTTGTGTCATACAGGGTGGTGATCACGCCTGTTACGCCGGGGATCTGGCGGATCTGTTTCAATGTGACAGTATCAAAAGCGGAACCATACCAACGCAATGTCATTTCCATAGTAATTTCCTCCTGTTTTCTTATAACCGAGTCTTGATATAGTCAAAGATCACCTGCAGCAGTTCTCTGCTCCAGAACGAACCTTCGTGCGGTGCGCCAGGCACCTGATACATGGTGGCATCATACCCATTGTCCAGCAGTTTCTTGTACATACGGGTACTTTGTGTATAATCAACGACCGGATCCCCCGTGCCATGCAGCAACAGGAACGGCGGGAGATCCTTGCCGGCCTCGACATAATTCAAGGGGCTGATCATAGCCATCACTTCTTTGACTTCTTCGGTGAACGGATGACCGCAGAGCATGGCGAAGATCGTCGTAGGATCATCCACCATGGCCTGATAGTTTTCAGTCACCATCGCGTTCAGATCCGTAGGACCGAAGCATTCGACGACCAGCTGCACCGCATCGGAATACTCTTTATATTCTTCCGTAAGGAATCGCGGATCACCGCCGGTCGTGCCGACCAGAAGCGCCGTATTGCCGCCGGAACTGGTGCCCCAGATGCAGACCCGTTCCGGATCGATCCCATACACATCCGCATGTGCGCGGAGGAATCGGATGGCCGTCTTAACGTCCTGAAGGAACGCAGGCGCCTTATATCCATCCACACAGGACCGATGTCCTACAGTAGCTACCACAAAGCCTTCCGCCGCCAGTTTGCCCAATTGCGGCAGTTCATAGTTCCGATCCGGTGTCGTCCAGGCACTGCCTTGTACAAACACGACCAACGGATACTTTACAGGCGCTGCTTCATCTACGGGCCAAGGTCTGAGGAGATCCAGTGTATAATCCCTGCCGTCGCAGCTGGTATACGCGATATCCCGCTGAAGCAATGCAAAGCCCTCCAACGAAGGATTGATCGGAAGCATAGGGATCTCAGGATAGTCCATTTCTCGTTTCTTCCCTTCTATAGATTTTAACTTGCGGAGCTGCCAGATGCCGATCCGATCGGCCCATCGCTCCGGATAAAACTTGTAATATGAAGTTGCGGTACGCCGTCTGTAACGATCCAGACGCTTGCTGTTAGCCCAGATCAAAGATGGAACGGCGATGACCGGCAGATACAATAACCCGAGCCAAGCCGATTGGAACGTATGCCCGTACTCATGATACAGGATCCGCTCTTCCTCTTTGCCCAGATCATTCTCCAGAAAAATGAAGGTCCCGATGGCCATACTGGATGCCCGGTCCCAATAGGTCACCGTCGCATTCTGATACCGAAAGCCACGCGCTCCTTTCAGATGCAGGAACACCCACAGGAGCCCTCCCAAGAGATTCAGGACCAGGCCCCAGGTGCACTGCAGGAAATAGTAGATGACCCTTCCGGCCATGATCCATTCACCCTCTCACAAAATAAAATCAAGCTCCACCCTGGATACAGAGCGGAGCTTTTGAATCGATCAATGCTTATTTCTTGGTAAACTCAAGCTCGATACCCTCGACGGACAGCGTGATCACTTTATCTTTGATGGTGCCGTTGATGCTTTCGCCATCAAGGGATAATTCGATATTCTCGCCGGAGATCTTATAATTGACTTCCTGCTTTTCGCCATCGACCTCGAAGTCGGCCTTGCCGCCGGATTTAAGCGTGAGGACGAACATGTCCTCTAAGGAACCTTCGCCACCGCCCAGACCATACAGAGAATTCGCCTGCTCGATTTCCATGCCCATAAACTTGGTCAGCTTATATGTCCCCGTGGCACCGCCTCCACCTGAGCAGCCGACAAGAGCAATCAGCGCAGCAACAAGCAACACTAACGCAATGATTCTTCTCTTCATTTTGTTCTCTCCTTTTTACATTGCTCACACCTAAATATGAGGCTTTTGTTATTAATAACATAACAGGAAAAGCCGTTTTTGTCAATTCATCCGGTCAAATTACGTGCATCATAGACCGGCTTCCGGCATCAGATCCTTATTTCAACGCTTTTTTATATCTCAAAAGCACCGTCGCGAACAACTCACCCAGAATATAGCATCCGATGATCTCACCTACAGCCACATAAACGACCATCAGGATCAAAGGTGTGTCGGTGAAACCATATCCATACCACAGGATCGGTGGTACGATCAGTGCGTTGGCAATGATCGCAGGGATCGGCACGAGCCAGCGGTTCTTCCTGAGAAGATATCCGAAAACAGCACCGATCAACGTCGCGATGCTGCCGAAAATGACATCCCATATGATTGCGCCGCCGATGATATTTGCCAGTATACAACCGATGAACAAGCCGGGGATCGCGGCACTGGTAAACATCGGAAGTATCGTCAACATCTCCGCGATGCGCACCTGCATCGGCCCAAAAGAGATCGGCGCGAAGATCAATGTCAGTACGACATATAATGCCGCGATCAAAGCCGCGTGTGTCAACGACAGGATCTTATTATGATCTTTCATATTTCGACTCTCCTCATAAAATAATCTGTACAGTTGTATTATAGTTGGATCGACTTCCGCCACTGCCGAATAAGAACATCATAAACGGAATGATACTCTCCATTCTCACCGCAAACATCTATTCCTTTTTGCTTGAACTCAGAGAGCAGCTCATGCGTGATCTATTTCCCAAGGTATTTTTCCCCGAGGCGATCTCTTTCTACCGCCTTGATCCTGGCCGACGACGCACATCGCCACGCCATTTTTATAATATAATTTGGTTTCTTCCGGACACCCGTCAATGTCATATACGTCGCCACCTGAGAGATATTCCTCAAAAAAGTACTGTGCTTCTCCTGGGAAATCTCCTGAAAGCTCTTCTACTTCAAATTTCGGAAGGATCAAGACACGAACGGACATCTTCAACAGCCATTCAAAGAAACAAATAGCAACAACACCAAAACAAAGGCAATACTTATTTTTCTCATTCTTGTTTACTACTATGGAACCAGCGTGATGAGTTCCCACTCACAGTTTGCTTCCGTTCTCAGAGGCATGCTCCAGACGCCGACTCCGGCTGACACGTACAGGAGCGTGCCAGGTTTCTCAAATGCGCCGTATGCGGGCAGACCCATCATGCGATACACGATCTGCAGAGGCCACAGCTGGCCCGCATGCGTATGGCCGGAGAGCTGCACCGCGGATCTTTCTTCTGCTAACTGTTCCTTGTCATATGGTTGATGATCCGCCACGACCAACGCGCCTGTCCCCTCAAATGTATCAACGAGGTCTGACCAGTCCGCGCGTTTCTCTTCCATAGAGATATCTTCTCTTCCAAGCACGGTGAGATCATCTGCCACCTTCAAGAACTGATCTGACAATATGGTGATGCCGGCACCACGGATCGCCTCCTCCAGCTGCTCATCACTGTAGGTCCGTCCGTCGAAGTATGAGGCATCCGGCTGCCGATCATGGTTCCCGTATATAAAGAAAACAGGAGCCTCTATTTCCGAGAGGAGACGATACGTCTCCCGCATATCATCGTACGACGTCAGTTCATCGGTCACGTCGCCGCCCAGTATCACGAATTCCGGAGTCGCAGCATTCACCTGCCGGCAGAATTCCTTCACATTTTCCATCGACCGAGCCGATTCGACATGAAGGTCTGCAGCAAAAGCAAAGGTATGCGCCTGGGTAACGCCTTCGACTTTCCAGGTATGTTTCTTTTCTTTGATACGGCCTGCATTCACAGATCCATAACTGAAGATACAAATGCATAAAACAACGCTCAGAATGCCGATCAGCTTCAGCTGGCAAGAGCTCTTCCCCGCTTCCCTTCCTCTTCCTCGTTTCAGCCTTCGGATCAGGTATTCCACGATGCTTGCACAAACATCAGAAAACAAAACGATGTATGCAGCCGCCAACATATCTGAACGGCGGTAGGCTAAGGGGCTTTCTATGGCAACAAAAAACAGGGCGGCGGCAGGGATCAAAAGAACTTTGATCATAAAGACGGTCACCCGCCAAACCGGATGTCTCTTTGTACGCAGTGGTATCTGCAGGACATACAGGGCTGTCAGCAAGAGGATGATTTCCAGGACCCACAATGTCATTTTACTCAATGCCTCGTTTCAGGTATTGATCATGATCTCGATCCGGCTTGGACAAGTTTCACGACGGATTCACAATGCATCGTATGACAGAACGCATCAAACGGCGCCGCTTTTTCAACCAGATATCCCTGTGATTCCAGGATCTTCACGTCCCGGGCCAGTGTTGCCGGATTGCATGAGACATACACGATCCTTTCGGGCTGCATGCGGACCAGCGTATCCAATAACATCGCATCACAGCCCTTACGCGGCGGATCCACGACCACAACATCGATCCGCGTATTCGCGCCTTGCGTCCGGAACCATTCCGGCACGACCTCCTCTGCTTTGCCGACAAAGAATTCCACGTTTTTGATCCCGTTGTCGGCTGCATTCTGGCGTGCGTCACGGATGGCCTCCGGCACGATCTCTACACCATAGACTTTGTGCGCTTTCTGGGACAGGAACAGGGAGATCGTTCCCGTGCCACAATACATGTCCCATACGGTCTCATCACCGTTCAAGTTCGCGTATTCCATCGCTTTTTCGTAGATACGCTGCGTTTGTACAGGATTGACCTGATAGAAAGACCCAGGAGAGATACGGAAAGACAACGTGCCGATCGTATCGGTGATAAAGGGCTGTCCATGCAAAGTGAAAGAATGGGCACCTAAGATCCGATTGGTGTGATCCGTATTGACATTATACATAAGGGAGACCATCTGGACCCCATAGGACTCCACAATGCGCTCCAGCATGCCCCACAGTTTGTCCGCGTAAGGTACTTTTCGCCCGTTGATGACCAGACAGACCATCAGTTCCCCGGTAGCAAAGCCGACGCGCGTCAATAGATGACGCAGCAGCCCTTGGTGCGTTGTTTCATCATAGGTAGATATACCGTACTGATCCGCCCATCGGCAGACGATACGCATGACTTCCCGGTTGACCGGATGTCCCACAGCGCAGTCGTCCAGCGGTACCAGCGCATGAGTGCGGCCGGCATAGAATCCGAGGACCGTATGGCCGCCGACCTGTCCGAAGGGAAACTGCATTTTGTTGCGGAACTCCCAGGGGATCTCCATGCCCGTGATCGGCTCCATCAGAAGCTCCGGATGTGCGACCCCGCCGATGCGCCGCAGCGCTTCTTCCACCTTGCGCTGCTTCACCGCAAGCTGTGCCGGATACGCCATTTGCTGCAGCACGCAACCGCCGCAGGCTCTGGCCTTGGGACATGCAGGCTTGATCCGTTCCGGAGAAGGCTCGATCACCTGCTCGACCCGGCCGAAAGCCAGGCTCTTTTTCACCTTGACGACTCGCGCCATGATCAGATCGCCAGGCACGGTATCCTTGACAAACATTGCCATGCCTGTATTCGTATGCCCGATGCCAATGCCTTCCTGGTCCAGATCCGTGATGCGGACTTTCAATAAATCGTTTTTATTCACTTCTGCGGATCCTTCTTCTCCGGTTTATAGAGATTCCGGTTCAGGAATCGATTGAAGGACGTCCAATGCCCATCAGACGGATCCTCTTCTACAAAAGTCTCCATGACTTTCATCTTAGCATCGATATTGTCCGCGAAATGTACGATCATGGCCTCTCGGGTCATGGGAACCTTGGGAGAACCGAATTCCAGCTCCCCATGATGGGACAGGATGATGTGCA
>JAEEGL017197743.1_pt1 | contig 17041 bp, 20 predicted proteins | sample 9134231 | NCBI WGS metagenome assembly JAEEGL01 (sample SAMN16246548, study PRJNA631951) | gut metagenome | biome: gut microbiome; feature: rumen; material: fiber-attached | host: Bos | place: Iran: Karaj | collected 2018-10
CAGCCGCATTGGCTTGCATTCCCACCAGGACAGCGAGCATCAAGCCGAATAAATTCAGTTTCTTTTTCATCATGTTATGAAGATTTGTTGGTAAGATTAATGTGATGTTAAGTATTGGAACGCTTTCTTGCAGATACCCTCATGACGGCAGATCATGTAAATCAATAAAATGTTGAGTACAACGATTTCAAAGGCGAAGTACAACCACGGCATGTTGATAATCACCGCGAGGAAGCATGCAATAATTCGGGTATTAAAGGTGAGAATATTGGTATATTTCATCAATGGCAGGCTAAGCTGGCGGAAGTAGTCGCGGAAGTCCTGTGAGGGAACACCGTCCTCGCCGTAGCGCTCATTGATAGCGGCACGCAGGCGCTGCATGTTGGGAGTCATGCGTTCCTGATTGCCGGTATAACCAAGATAGAAGAACAAGGGAACCTTGCGCCAGAAAGCGCCCCACTCCAGTTGACGATACTGTTCCCTGAGTTTGGAGGTGCTGTCCAGTTCACTACCCTGTTGTCCCTTGAGGAAAAACAGGTGGAACTGGCGGTAATAATCGGCCATAGCAGCCTGCAAAGCATGGCTCAAGCCTGACGCTATGCCAAGCGCCCAAATCTGCCACTCATGGCTCGAGAAATAGTTGCCCAACAAGCTGTCGCCGAAATCCAGTTCCCTGAATACTAACGCAAAACTGATAGCTGCGAACCAAAAATCACCGCTCACACCATCCAGGATGCGACCCATGCGTGAATACTGCTGGGTGAGACGCGCTAACTGGCCATCGGCACTGTCAAAGGTGTCGGCCCAAGTGATGAGCAACATACCTATCCAATTCAGCCAGGCCAAGTCCGGTTGTCCGAAATACAACAATATACCACCAGCCACACCCATAAAGATGCTGGCAACAGTGATTGCATTAGGGCTCACGCCCAACTTGGCAAAAAACTTGGCCCACAGGAAACCTAAGGGGCGGTGAAAATGCAGGTCAAACCACTCCTCGGTGTCCGACGACTTGAGCGACGCCTGATATTCTTCTTTTAATGTCATTGATACTTAGTAATGTCGTGTGTCAAAGAAAATATATGGTTTACAAACCCAGATGAGCCTTGGCAAGCGCAAGGACAGCCTTAGCGATGTGGGGGGCCGACTCATTGCGGCATGGTGCGAAACTGGGCCAATCGTTGAAATCGATGATGCGGATGGTGCCGTCAGGATCGACGATGCAATCACCACCGTAAATCACGACGTTCAACTCATCGGCCGCACGAGAACAGATGTCCTTCAAGTCCTTGAGGTCGATATCGATACCCTGACTGTGGCCATTCACCTCTTCCCAGCCATACTTGCTATGCCCCTCGTCGAAGGGGTAGAACCAGTAGAAAAACTGTGAGCCCTTTACACCATAAAATTTCACCAGGTCTCCCACCAGATGCACATTGATCACGGCACGCGTGATGCCGCGATAGAAGTACTCCTGCAGCACTTCCTGTGCCTCCTCGGGATGGCGCACGTAGCTCACATCCTCCTTGTGCATGGCATGAAAGTCACCACGCTTGATCCAGCAAGACTTGAAGCCCGCCTTTTTCAGCTGGCCCTTGATATTCTCATTGGTGTTCACGATGAGACTCTCAGGATAAGGTATGCCGTTACCCAGCAGGATACGCGTCATGCGTTCGCGGGTACAGTTCTCAATGCCATAACCAGAATTGATGACCAGTTTGCCTTCGTCCTCAAGACGTTGCAACTTTGCAATACTCTCACGTTCACGGCACATGGCAAGTACAACAGGTTCAGTGATTTCCTGCTTGTTGAATTGCTCCTCGCTGTAAACATTGACTTGGCAACCACGTTTACGCAGTTGCTCGGCCACCAGATTAAAGATGGCCGTGTCGTTACCGATATGGTTGGGCGAATAAGCCCCCGCGCGCATAACGCCCGCGATAGTAATGTCTGCCATTGTAATTGACTTTAATAAAACGGTTACGGGAATCAGAGCCCGCCCTAACGGGGCACAAAGATACAAAAATTTGTGATTGTGGCCTTTAAAAACCCAGAAAAAAGGTACTTATGCATTAAGGTGATATTTTTTTTGAAAAATTTCGACAAAAAGTCTTGCGGGTATCAAAAAAAGCACTACCTTTGCACACGCTATTTGAAAATTCTTTCAGCGTAGCTCCCGGAGAGGTGGGTGAGTGGCTGAAACCAGCAGTTTGCTAAACTGCCGTAGGGGTAACTCTACCGCAAGTTCGAATCTTGTCCTCTCCGCCTTTGGCATGGTAACACGTTACAAAACAACGTGTTACCATATTTTCTTTAAGAAACCATAGACGAAACAGAGACGATAATAGTCAAATCGTTTTGCATTCCTGGCGTGCCAAGAATGTAAAAAAATGTGTCCCAGAACCAGAAAATTAAATTCTCTTGGTGAGGTGCTGAAGTACACCCCACCGAAGTTGCACACGGGCGTAAAGTGGTATGTTGACTTCTACGCCTACGACCCTGCTGATGGGTCGATGCGCCGCAAAAAGTACCACGTTGACAATGTAACAAAAGTGTCTGACCGCCGTCGACGGGCTGCGGAACTCATTGTGTCGCTGACCAAACTGCTCAGCTCAGGATGGTCGCCATGGGTAGACTCAGAAACAAGTCGTGCCTACATTTTGTTCGAAGAAGCCGTTAATAAATATTTGGCTCATGTCGAAAGGTTACCGGCATATCACACACGCAAGTCTTATTCTTCAAGGATGAACATTCTACAGGAGTATAATGCAAGCCGATTGCTTCCCATCCGATATGTCTATCAGTTTGACACGGCCTTCGTCAGCGACTTCCTTGACTACGTCTATCTTGACCGAGAAACATCAGCGAGAACACGCAACAACTATCGCCAGTGGTGCCTCTCTTTAGCAGAGTTCTTTATAGAGAAACAATACATCTCAGCGAATCCAGTCACCAAGATTAAGGATCTGGCAGAGTCCGGCAAAAAACGCCAACCGTTGACGACGACCATGCTTCACCAGCTCGAGCATTGTATCAGACCAAAAGACCCATGGTTTTACTTGGCTTGCATGATGGAGTATTACACTTTTATCAGACCGACCGAACTCAGTCACGTCAAAGTAGGAGACATCAGTATAAAGGAGCAATCGGTGTTCATCAGCGCCGACCATTCAAAAAACAAACACGATGGCAAGGTGGGGTTAAACACCAAGATTATAGAAATGATGATCAGTCTTGGCGTGTTCCAATATCCGAGCGAATTCTATCTTTTCGGGCCAAGGGTGACACACCCTGCAGAAAAGAGAAGCGACGGCGAAATGTTCCGTCGTCGCTGGAATATATTGGTGCGAAAAGGATTGGGTTGGAGCGATTGCTACCAGTTTTATAGCCTCAAGGATAGCGGGCTTCGCGATTTGGCCAATGCTGAAGGCATTGTCATCGCCAGGGATCAGGCACGTCACAGTGACGTTGCTACAACTAATAAGTATCTTCAAGGACGTGATTCCCCGGTTCACGAAGAAACTAAACGCTTTAAAGGGGAGCTATGACAGCCTATAAAAATAACCGGTTACAAGTCTAGATACACCGTTGCTTGTAATGCTATATTCCAGTTTCTCGCAGGCAAACGTTTGGCCGTGGATAATGAACGTGCCATTAGGACGAATTACCTCATCACTGACGAACTTGATGCAATGCTTCACGGTCGTGTCGATGACACTCGTCGTCTCCATGGACTCACTGTACAATGATTTGTCGCTGGGCTCAGATGTGGTCTTATTCAGTTCCAGGAACTCTCGCTGACTAACGGAGTTGCCTGGATCGATGCTGTTCGCGGTGACTTTCCAGTTGTGCATGCTGATGGGTCTGGGCCAATAATGTTCGGGAAATAGGTTGTGAGTGCATGCTGCGGGAATCACACCAATATACATCAAGTCAGGGCTGTCCTCCTTGCTTGGCAAGTCTTGTTCCCCTTCTATCAGAGCCTCGATGTCGATTTCTTCATCGTCTGCAGATACACTGTCGGAGCCGATGTGCTCAATGTCCGGACGAGTGAACACGTCCACGGTTACTGACCCAATAACGGAGTCGGTATATTTGCCATCACTCCCCTTTGATGTCTCGACACGCGGGCACTCCCATTGTGTGATGGGACAGGGCACAATCTTGAGCTCGACATCAACATCGCGTTTGTCGGCGTTCCGCTGCAGCATCCTCATCTGGTTTACCTCACGGAACTCGTAATTGCCGTTATTCTCCACAACAATAAATTGATGCCCCTGCGCTTCAAAGATCTGACCCTTGTGCTCCCTGTTGACGGCGCCAACAGAGAGCGACTCTTGCATGCCTTGGATGGTAGTCCATCTCGTTTTGTTCACAGGGACAGCAGTCATTATGTCGTCGCTGATGTGTTCATATCCATCTTCAATATCAGCAAAACCGACGTTGCCGTTTGTGATGTCTGTGGTATCTTCCTTGTCGATCTCAACCTGGTATTCATCGACAACGTCATCAATGTTGGTCTGTGCACCTCCTCCTTGCCAATACTGGTTGCGGAATGATACAGAAGACATCTTGGATATCTCGTCAACAGAAATGACGATGCCAAGCAAATGCTCTACCTGTGTAACGAATTCGTTGACAGTCCAATGGGGCAAGGCTTTGTTGAGCTCGATGCGGTTGTTTGCCGTGACGATGAAAATGTGCCTAAAGAGGCTGTTCTGAAGCAGTGCTATTTCACTCTCATTGGACAACGGGTATCCGGCGGCTTCGAGAACCTTAGCAATCATCATTACCAGCATAGGCTGGAATGATGGTATCACTTGCGGGACTTTCGTTGCTGGCCCACCAGGCCACGAATAGCGAAATTCAGGATAATATATCGGTTGCAGATCTCTGTTATCTTTGCGAAGTATGAATCCGTTAACAATCACTCCGCCACCCTCAAGATTGTTGGCTTCATCGTTGTTGCTATCCTCTCGATAGGATGCGCTCTCATTAATGACAGGGAACATCACGCCTTTGTCGGTTGCGTTGTTGCTCTCGGCCCCTTCGGCATTGGTCCACCATCTCTTCGACCATGCCTGGTATGCAGTGGGTGGCACATACCCATCTTGATAGATGTTGTTATGCTCCTGGTCAAGCAGCAATAAGGCATTGCCCTTGTAATGTTCGGGTTCTGGTCTCCAGTTCATGAGGCTGAACCAGTCGCCCAGATCTAGTTCGTCAACGTAGAGCTCGCTGCCTTTGGTGTAGAAGTTCATCTCAGCATTGCCTCCCATCAGCTGCACCTTGGCGGCGGTGTCGGTGACTTGATGGAGAACGGCTTTGCCATCGAGCAGCACCTGGTTGTCAACTCGCAGGACCGCGCGGAACTCACGGTAGTGGGTTGCCACGTCTTTGCGGTTGATGTTTCCAAAAATGACCCGGTTCTCTGCACAGCCAAGAGGAAGCTCGATGTCATAGGTGTAGCTGCCCGACTTCGTGAAGTACACATTCTCACGTGTCAGTTTGATACTGACATTGTCTCTCAAGACAGCCGGCTTGTTGTCTAGGAACAGCTCAATCATTTGCGCTTGATATAATTATATAATGTAAAGCCACCTCCAATGATGGCAATCACACCAATCCACATGAGCGCTTTCTGCCACCAGTGCAGATGGTTCACCGGCACTTCTTTAGTTTCGCTATGGTGTGACTGGTTGTTGATCATCGTGGAATCAACGTATACTTTGATGGTGTCATGCACAAGCGCAGCTCCGGTTATTGTTGCACCAGGGTTGCTCCTCAACGAGTGGCGAAGCCGTCCATCTAGAACGGCTGCCGTGGACGTGTAATACTTGTCACTCAGCACCGATACTGTATCATTGCCAACAGGAATCTCTACATACATCTGGCTTTGCGGCAATTCAACCTCTACTGTGTCAATGCGGTCATGAATGATAATCGAATCTCGCTTAACGGTAACAGTATCCGTCTTGGTAACGGTCTCGGTGACAACTCGGGTTGTCCTGCACCCGCTGAACGATATCGACACAATAAGCAACACGAGCACCATGATCAACAAGAACATAATGCCGCTGAATAGATTATGCCATGATTCATTATTCATAGGTCTTGGTACTCTTTTTTAGCGTCAAACGAAGGGCAGGCCTTCGCTGCAAAATTGCGATGTCCGTAAATCTTAGCTCCAGGGTAACGGCGCTTCAGCTCCTTGAGCAGTAGCACAAGCGCTGCCTTCTGGGCTCCTGTACGCGTGTCCTTGGCATGCTTCATGTCCTTTGTCATGCCACCAATGTAGCACACGCCGATGCTGTTCCGGTTGTGACCGGTACAGTGAGCTCCGACGACGTTTTCGCTGCGCCCACCGTGGACGCTGCCATCCAGATAGATGACGTAGTGGTAACCGATATCCTTAAAGCCTCGCTGTTTATGCCAGGCACGGATATCACCTACAGTCGTGTGTCGGCCTTCAGGCGTGGCACTACAGTGCACAATAATCTCAGTTATTTTCCTCATTGTCCTCTTGTTCTTCTGCTGAATCGATTGTTTCCCTAATTTCCTTATCGTCCTCTCTTCCTCGCTCAAAGGCGCGAAGGCGATGGTCAAGATAGCGTTGCATATCACGGAACCTGCCGGAAGTGTATGCGCTGATGCCCATAGCGCTGCCAGCAAAGATAAGGCACTGGCCAAGCACGTACAGAACACTGTCATGCACCTGTCCCGCTGGATCGATGACAAACCCTGCAGTGGTCAGCGCAACACCGAAAAACAGCATAAACAATGCGCTCCCGAAGATAATATTGTCCTTAATCGCTTGTGTCATATCGTCACACCTCCTTATCTCCCGCCACTATGTTACGGTAGTCGGTCATCATGACTGCGCAGGAACCGTCCTCGTCCACGTTGCGGTAGCATCAGTTTCACCACCGTTGTACTCCCACTTGGCTACAAGCACATACGCGCTGGATGTATCCGCACGGTGGTACACCTCAATGTATCCTGCTGTTCCCATCTTAAACGTGCCTTTCCAGTAACGTCCGAACTTGGTATCTCCGTATGAAGCACCCTCAAGTGCCCTGAGTCCGCTTTGAGAGCCCCAATAATTAATACACTCCTGTTTATCAGGTGTGGTGACGCAAAAATATGTTTGGTCTGGACTTGCGTATGGCCTGTACATAACCTTAATCAAGTTCGCTTGCATATTCTCATTCCCATCGTATGCGTCAATGTAAGGGCTGACGCATCTGTGGTATTCAGTTTCGTCAGTAAGTTCTTCAAGCGACTTACTACCTGCCAGATACTTGTTGAGGTGTATCCCTTCCTCAACTTCCGCCCTCACACTCGCAACAGTTGACGTGATGGTGGTGCCGCCGCTTTCAAGGAATGCGATAGCCCTTACCTCTACACCATCCGCTACGGTGAACTGTCCGTTATACAGCGTACCCGTTGAACTTGTCGGGTTGGTCTGCCCATCGGTGGTATAGTGGATGGTTGCGTTGTTGGTTGCCGTGATGGTGACAACGCCTCTTGGCGTGATGCTGATTGTCGGAGCCGGCAACGTGCCGTCATGCTTCTTCGATGCAACATCAGAATAGTTACCGCCGAGATAGCAAACCGCTTTGACGGTAGTGTTGAGTGCCACGTTGAAGCCAGCAGTGTACTTCGTGCTTTGGTTGGTCGGCGTAGAGTTGTCAGTGGTGTAGTAGATTTCCTCTCCGTTGGGGCTGTCAATGGTTACATTGCCGAACAAGTCAATAGATATTGTCGGCGGTGCGACAACGATATCAATCGTATCAACCGCCACCTGCGAGAAATCCGCGCCTTTAATGATCAATGCTTTACCCATTGTATTATATTTTTTTGTTTGTTAAATGTCAGTGTTAACTATAGTGCCGTTGGTCAGTGCAAAATCGAAACCTGCACGAAGCCAGCGCCTCAATTCGTCGATGTCGTTGGTGTTGTAAGACCACGTTAAGGCGAAGCACCCGACTGCGTGGGCTGCATCAGCAACGGCCTTCAGTGTGGTGTCATCCTTCGGGGCATTGCTTGGATAAGAGAAGATGATGTTGTTCCTCGGGGTCTTGTAGTCCCTTGCGACATTGACGATGTCGGTTGCATATCCCGTGGTTCCCAGCGAGCATAAGATGCTCGGCATCTCGTCCCAGTCCGAAAATCCGCTTACGTTTCCAGCAGAACCCGCCTCAAAGAAAAGGTAATGTTCCACGCCAAGCGACTTCGCGTATTGGAAAGCCTTCAACTGAACGGCCTTCGTGAGTGTCTGCCTGTCAACCTCCAACGGACAACGACGGATATGGCAGATGTGCCAGATGGCCTGTTCAAGCGTCTCCATCGGCTTGCCCTCTGCTGTCAATACCCCATCAGTGTAGGTCGAAGCAGTCCATGTGTAGTTCTCGGCAAGGTCAGTGCTGTCATACCCCGCAAACGTGCCCACTTCTATAGGTGTTTGCGTGGGGTCTGACTTCTGGTAGATGGTGTAAGGGGTTTCGCTTTGGTTGATGTACTGACCGGCTTCATGCGTCAGAATGGCCCCATTGTCTCGACAAGGCTTTGAGTCAATCTCAAACCATCGGTAGCCCTTCTTGTATGCTTCGCGGATGGATGCGATGGTATTGCCGAGGATACCGTTCACCGCCGCGTTTGCGTGAAATATGCAGTTGGGTGTCATCTTCGTTAGACGGAAGATATCCGTACCGCTGACCTCGTTGGAGTTGAAACCTTTGGTTTCGATGTGGCCGTCACTGCCTACACGAAGAACCACATTGCCGCTTTCATCCGATACATCGAATGCAGCCTCGCTGTCTTCCATCACTACCACATCAGTCTGCACATTGCCGCCAGCCTGACCGATCTGCTGCTGCAACTGCTGGATGGTATTGGTATTGGTAGCGACCTGACGTGAGTCGAAGCCAGCCGTTTCGATATGGCCCTCCGCAACACGCATGGCGATGTTACCATCCTCGTCGATAAACTCAAGGTCGGCATCATCAACCGAAACGGTTCCTTCAATGCCCAGATTGTCGATCTCCTCTTTGATCTGTTTTCCCATCTCGGCGCTTAGTGCCTTGTTGCGGCCACCTTCTGTCAGGTTGTCGACGACTTCAATGTTTTTCCCGATGGCAATCCAGGATCGGGTTGTCGCGTTCCAGGTCATCGACTCGCACGTGTCCTTGAACACGTATATCTTCTTCGGATCCGGGTCGAACGAGTAGGAACCGCTTGATGACGTTTTGATGGCAATCTTTTTGGCTGAGCCCGACTCAAAATAGTACGACTCGCCTATGGCTACCTGGGCAAATGGGGGGTTGTTCCGGTAGTCAATGATTGTTGGCCTCGACGAGTCGGTTATTTCGATCATGGCCTGGGTTGTCGCGTCCCAAACATAACAGTGGTGGGAGTGCAGATTGACATAGATGACACCAGCACGGCAAGACCAGGTTTGATTCCCGTCCGATGATACAAATGTCAGGCACTTCCCGTTAGGGTTGTACACAATATCGCCAACCGCCAGTGTTGACAGAGCCCAATCGCCGCCATCAATGTTATCGAGATCGCTGCCCATTGACTTTAGTGGTACCACGCGGGATTGGTCCCACCGGGGCAGGTTGGCTCCGTCTAAGTGTACATAATCCGCCAGCGCGGCTTGCAGGCCTTCGACGCTGACAAAGCCGGCAATGTGCTGGATGATATCCATCAGCATTTTGCCCACGCGCTGGGCGGTATTCTCTTTTTCCTGATCGGCGTTGCGGATTTCGGACGCCTGGTTCAGCAAATCTTCAATTTGTGCCATATTATAGGTTCTTTTTATTGCAAATTTAGAAACGTGGACTCAGCCGCAAAAAGACATCAAAACAGCATCATGCCTCCCGCATCGCCTCCGTTGGATCGTTGCAGGGCGGCACGTGTGTTCTCCAGCGCGTCACACACCATGGCCACACCCATTTGGCCCGTCATCTGCGCCATCATTTCGGCCATCCTCATCACCGAGCCGTAGAGCTTCGGCGTTATCCAGTCACGGCGATGGCGCGGTTCGCCGCTGGTGTATCCTCCACCCCACCCTGGACCTCGCTTGCGCGGTTCGTCCAAGTGGTGTTCACGACGGTAGTCTGCTCCCAGGAAGGGCAAGTCTCCGCCATTGTTGTGGATGTAGCCATAGCCCACACCCAGCGCCTGGTACACGCCATATTGGGCAAACATCAGCTGGATGTGCGCGCTCATGCCGTCGTGCTGCACATTCTCGGTCATCGACCTGGCCAGCTCGCCCGTGTCATACACCTGCAGGTCCAGCTGTTTCTCGCGCCAGATTTCAATCATCTTCTCGCTCCAGCCGTCAATCCACTGGTCAATATGTTGAGTGTCTAGGTCCATTCCGAGGCGTCAAAGGTCAAGTCAACGGGTTCATTCACCTCTACACGGAAGTACAGGCCCGTGCAGCCGTTCAGGAAGTACTGCCCCAGCTCGTTGGTGCGCAGCGTGTCAGTGCGCAGGTACACCATCTCGTTCGACAGGTCGTCTTCATCGATGATCATGCGGGACATCAGCTGCTGCAGCAACGCGCGGCATGTGTTCAGCGACGCCTGGTAGCTTTCCATAGACTTGAGGTCAAAGCGGTGAAGCAGATACACCATCAGCACCCTGGCGTTAAAGTATCCGCCATTGCGCTGGCGTGTGATGCGGCCGTCGCATGTGTCATCAACACACATGAAGGCCTTCGCCGTCCTGAACCGCTCCAGCATGCCCTGCAGCCCACCGGGGCCTGAGCAGGTGCAGAACTGGAACGAGTAGGTTTGGGCAAGCACATTGTGCTCGTGCAGATCGCGGAAATACCCTATATAGTCAAACAGTTGTTTAGCGTTCATTTCTTGTTCATCGATTTTTTGAATTCTTCAGCCTCCTTCGCCTTGGCGTTCAACTCCGTCAGCGCACGCCAGGTATCCATGGCCAGTACTTCGGCCTCCTTGGTGATGTCGCCGCCGGTGAGTGCCCTGATCTGGTTGTCCATGATGGTGCGCATGTCGGCACTTTCACCATCATCAGCGCCACCCGGCTTAAAGAAGTGGGGAAACAGGTCGGCCAGCATGCCTTTGACCTGCGCCCACCATTGCAGCACCATCAGCTGCTCCCATGGCTCCAACTTGCGTTCCAGACCGGGATAGAGTGTCGTGGCCAGCTGCTGCACCGCCTCGTCGGTGCGGGACATCAGCACGCCCTGGTAACAGTTCTCGGCTACCAGATAGGTCGAGAACTTCACCCCATGCAGGTCGGCCGGCAATGCCGTCACGCGTTCCCAGCCCTTCGAGAACAGTTCCTGCAGCCTCACGGGGACGATACCGGGTACCTCCAGCCAGTCCAGCTGCTCAATCATCCACGCCATCTCCTCACGATCGAGCAGGAACGATATAGTCGTGTCCCTGCCCTCGCTGACGGCGCGCACCTTGCAACGCCAGCCACGCACCTCGCGGTACGAGATCTCCAGCCCGGTGAGATGCAGCAGCACCGCCAGCTTCGCCTGCGACGGCTCGGCGTTGCGCTCCATGGAGCGGAACACCATCGCGAGCTCGCGCTGTGATAACTCGTGCCACGCTTGCGGCACGCCGAACGACAAGCGGTTCTCATTAGCCGAAAAAGTAGGTCGTATCATCTTTCTTGTTCTCGTAGGGGGTGAACGTGTTAGCCTGGTGAGCCGTGCTCGCCTCATAGGTGGCAAAACTATCCAAGTGCTGCTCCAGGTACTCCACCAGCTTTGCCAGGTGGAAACGCATCATCGCCCTGTCACTGGCAAGCCAGGCGCCGATAAACATCAGCGACTTCTGGATAACGGTATTCTGCTCGGCGCTGGCGGTGTTAGCCAGTTGCACGTTGCACAGCTCGATGTGCAGCAGACCCGAGATGTGATGCTGCAGCACCTCCTCGGCAGCATTGATTTTGGGACGCAGTTCCGTCAACTTCGTGCGGTGCGCCTCGGTGACGCCCATGACGGGAAGCTGCAGACGGGCGTTCCACACCAGCGACGAGAACAGGTCGCGAGCCGCGCTCGACGGCCGCCAGCCCTCCACGCCACGCAGCGCGTCAATCAGGTCGTCCACGGCATCGTCACGGCTGTCCTGAATCTGCTTGCGCAACCGGTTCACGCGGTCACTGCTCGCGGGTGCCACGTTCTGGTTGCTCACTACGCCAAGGCCTGTTTCAGTCAGCACGATGTCCAGATGAGGCAGCGCCTCATTGTAGGCGTGCAGACAGATGACACGATGGGCAGGAAGCGCCAGCGCGGCATTGTCCTCGTAGTTCTGCCACTGGTTGCCCATGATGCGGGCCACCACATCCTCACCCTTGGCGATATAGTCCTGGATGCGGGCAAACAACGTTTCGTCAGGCATCACGGCCGACGGACACACCGATTCAAAAATCTCCCTGGTAATCATTGCTCATCAGTTTTATTGAGTGAAACTTGCTTTGCGTCGCTGTGCTGATCGAGAGTTGTCAGCATGATGAGAGGCACATCCGGCTCAACCTTGTCTTGCCACCCGTTGTAATAGATAATCACCTGGTGCACCTTCAGCATCAGGTCATGCCACGACTTTTCGAGGGACTGTTTGAGGGTAAAGAGCTCGCGCTTGTCACTGCCCGAGTTGTTGGACTGGCTCTTGCCGGGAGTAGCGCCAACCAGGTTGGGATGGATGTTGTCACCATAGCAGGTCATGTTGGCGGCCTCCTGGATGTCCTCGCTCCAGTCGCCGCCTTCCTTGCCCGCATCGATGGTGTTGATGCGCACCATGCGGTTCTCGTTACCGTTCGGGTCAATGTAGTAGCCCGTAATCCAGACCTTGCCACTGTTCTCGATGCCGGCAACGAAGTTCTTGATGTTCTCCTTCTCGCGCTTGATGCGTTCCTGGATCGCCAGCGGGTCGCTGATGTGTTCTTCCTCACAGATGTTGTACCAGTAGTCCTTGTGTACCTCCACCTGGTACTTTACGCTCGCATGGTTGCGCAGCTTCGCCTTCTTGCCGATGCCTATCAGCCGCTTGATGTCAAACCAGTCGCCCCTGAAGATCGCCGTGTAATAGGGCACGGGATAGTACTGCAGCCCAGGTGTCGGGAAACGGACCAGAATGGCGAACTTGCGCGACTTGGTCCTTTCCTTGGTGATTCCGTCGGCACCAGGCGCACGACCCATCAGCACCTCGAGGTGCCCAAGCGGGTTCTTTTCGTCCAGCAGCATGATGCTCTCGATGTCACTCTTCTTGCCAGGGCGCTTGCGCCAGTTGGCATAGAAGATGTGGTTGATGCGACCATGGTTGTCGGCCTGCTCCATGCGGCAGTAGCACGACTCCTTGTGGCGCACCTGAACGATGCGGGAACCATCCCTCGACAGGATGATCACCGCAATCGAGAAGAAGAAATACTTCATGTCGGTCGCCTGCTCCAGGAAGAATTCTGGCAGTGAGTTGCTGAGCATCCAGCGACGGATATCAGCGTCCTTGGTGGGCTGACCGGTTTCGATATCGTTATACTTGATGCCGGCGCCATAGCAGGTGAGCACGTTGAAGTACTTGTTTTGTGACATGATTTCATCCTTGCCAATGAGGTGAATCATGTGGAACGGCAGCAGGTCATCAGGGCCAAACGGGATGTAGTTCACCTTCGGGTAGAACGGTAACGGCTTCGCCGCAGGGATGCCATCCTCATCAAAGATGTCGCCGCTGTCGGTCATCTCGCTCAGCTCGGCATTCACCCGCGAGCCTTCCACTCGGAACACCTCCCCCTTGGGGAACGGGAATGTTGTCTTATCCATAACTAAAAAACTAAGGACTTAGGACTAAAAACTATAGATATATACTGTTATTGTTGATTTCAAACAGGGTCACGTCCCTGAACTCGCGCACCACTCCGCTACGGGGCAGCCTCACCCGGTGAGTCCCCTTGCGCCAGTGGCCGCCGATGCACACAGCACCCTTATACTCCAGGATGTCGCCCGTGGCGAGCTTCCACAGCCTCAGGTTCACCGGCTGACCGCTCTCGAGCAGTACGATGGCGTCCTTCAGGTGAAGCACACCCTTAGTTGAATGTGTCGTCGAACGTGTCATCAAACAGTCTCGGGATTTTCGGTACCTTCAGCAACGACAGCCGCGATGCCCGGTGCCAGGTGAATGTAAATGCGGGCAAGTGCCCGTCCTCATCGGTATACTTCAGTTCTTGGTCGGTGATGACCACGCCATCGCCGGTGACGTTACCATCCTCGAGAAGCACAACATCGGTCGAGCGCGCCAGGGCACGCATCAGTTGCACACCGCCAGGGCGCAGCGGGCCCGTGTACGACTTCAGGTTCTCCTGCTCGTCAATCCGCAGCGGGCGCTGCACGCCCCCAATCAGGACAAACTCTCGCGTGATCGACGGAGACGTCTCCACCATGCCAGTGAAGTAGCAAGGCTCCCATGCACCGAAGTCGTTACGCATCAGCATCGCCGTGCGATGGGTCGCCGTCGGTGACACGCGATAGGTCATCAGCCGGTCTCCAGCATTCACCGTGTACTGTACCAGCGTGCCCAGTTCGTCATTGACAAGCAACGACGGCGAGCAGTCCACTTCGTGTATTACCCCTGATGCCAGGGAACTGGCCAGCACTACACTTTGAAGCACGCACGTCCCGCCGTCGGCATATACACACGCAGCAACCACATCCACAGTACCGCTCGGCGACAGCAGCGTCACCATCTCCTTCCGGCCCAGCGCGGTGTCACGGCCACTCATCACCCCCGACAGGAAGTGACCCGTCAGGAATTCCACCGCACCCTGGTCCACACGGGCACGGCTCTGCACCACGTGCAGCGTCTGCGACGCGCCGTCCACCGTGAACGTGAAGTCTGCCATCACGCCATCGATCAGCGGAGACAGCAACCGGTCCAGGTCGTACACCTTCACCACGCCGCCCATCGGCACATAGCTGCACGACAGCACAGTCGAGCCGCCACTGGCGGTAATCGCCAGCGACATCTCAGCCACCGCCGTGAACACCAGCACGTCCAGCTCGCTCACCAGCAAGTAAGGCGTCGTTATGTCTGAGTAGTTAATCATGTCGCAAAGTTACGCCATCAACGCCCGCAGCTAAAAGACACACCACCACCATACAAGAGGAGGCCGCTTCACAGCAGCCTCCCAACATAAACTCCAATACTTATTAACTTCATAAACTAGCACTTCTATGAAAAAACTTCCTAGTCTTTACCACCGCAAAGTTACAATATATTTTCGATAAACCAAATATATATTGTAGAAAAAGCGACGACCGCTCAATTGGAAAAGTCGCCGCTCAGCGAAGAATTATTAAGTACTTAGTCGGCTGGTTTCATAGCCCATGCAGGATGAATGGTGACAACGCTCACTTCATAGCCAAGTCTCCACATGACTGTTGAAATCTCGTTGAGGTCGAGAGTTACCATCTCGGACAGCGTCACCTGTATCTCGGCTGTGGTCTTGTACTCCACATCGTTGCCATCGCACTCGGCGGGCCGATAGTTCATCAGCCATTGCAACAGCGGCATGAGGCGGTCAGGCGATTGCCCCTCCTTGACAGCGGCGACATTCTGGTACAGCACATCCAGATATCGGTCATTGCTCATGAGTCACCTCCTTCCCTGTCAAGCTGGTCCAGGAAGTAGGAGATAGCCTTGCAGTAGCGTTCCAGGTTCTTGACCGAACTGAATTGCGCCTGGCTGTCACCAAAGCCCGAGAGATTGACCGAAAAGATGGTGAACCCGGGGTCTTCGGGGTCATCGGGGTACACATTGCGGGATATCTTAATCTTCATGCCGTCGTTCGGGTAGTCAAACGTCACGCTCTTCTCGCAGGTTATGCTTCTCTGGCTCATACTGCAGCCACCTCCTTTCTTGCGGTAAGGCGCGTCATGCCGTTGTAGTCACTGTTGATTTGCCAGCGGTCGCCGTCCCAGTTCTGGAACTGGCGGTTGCCCATGAAGGTTCCCAGATAATCCCATTTGTTGATGGCGGTATTGAACGCCTGCACCTGCAGCCGGTGTTTCTGATTGGTGGCCATCGTGTCGCCCATGCGGCGGATCTCCTGGAATGTGCATTCGGTATCGGCCACGACCTTACGGCCGTTCAGCAGCTGGAAATGATATCTCTTGGCGTTCATACCTCACCTCCTTCCTCCGGCTCAAACGCGATGGATGCGGGCTGAGACTTGTCCATGTCAATCTCACCAGCGAGAACCGCCAAGTGGATAACGGCAGCTTTGGGCTGGCCGGTCATCTTGGTCTTATCACCGCTGTAGATATAAATCACGCTCTGCTCGTTGTTGATTGTCGTGCGGTGGAACTGGACTTCGAGTTTGCGGGTATTGGGGTATTTGTGGTCCAGAAACCGGCAATGGTCTTCGATTGCCCTGAGCAGGTCAAAGACAGGGCGCTTGCCCTTGATGAGGCGATGCTTCAGCTGCAGGGCGAAGGTGGCTGCTTCGTTGCCCTTCTTGTTCGAGGCATTGTAGGTCACTACCTCAGTGCAGATATAGGTCTTCATTGGGCACCTCCTTCCTCGCTCTCGCGCTCCTGGCGGTTCTGCTCGACATGCTGCAGATAGGCCTCATGCAGTTTCTCGGCCTCGCTGATATAATGCTTGTTGATGGCCCGGCGTTCCTCCTGGTTCTCCTTACACCGGTTGTCGAAGGCCGCCTCAGCATCATTCAATGCGGACACCAGCTGGCGCTCCAGCCCGATGACCTGCTTATGCAAGCCTTCGATTTTAGAGGTAAGATCATCGAGCATGGCGCTGTCGCTTGGGTCGATGCTGTCATTCTGAATGCTCAGGGCGTGGCGCAGGTTGCCTCGTTGGTCCTTCAAGCGTTCAATCTGGGTCTTGAGGTTAAGACGGCGCAGGCTATAGTCCTCCTTGATGCTGATGCGCTCCATGCGATAGGAGTTCTTGATGATCTTGTGTCGCTCATCCACCTGGGCCAGCTCGTCTTCCTTGGCTTGGCGCAGGCGGCGCAGGTCTGCAGCATACTTGGCTTC
>JAEEGL013231743.1_pt1 | contig 17040 bp, 15 predicted proteins | sample 9134231 | NCBI WGS metagenome assembly JAEEGL01 (sample SAMN16246548, study PRJNA631951) | gut metagenome | biome: gut microbiome; feature: rumen; material: fiber-attached | host: Bos | place: Iran: Karaj | collected 2018-10
TCCCTTTTTTAATAATTATATTTGTTAGAAAACATATTAAATTGACAGAAAAAAAGAGTATAATATATCTAAAATATGAATTCAATCAGGGAGACAGTAAAATTCTATGGCTCATCTAAAAATATCACCGGATTTTTACAAAACAGAAGTAAGAGAGGGTTTTCCAGTAGGGGAAATGATGAAGAGAAACTGGGCTGCACAGCTTCAGGTTCTTGAGGATGTACGTGAACTCTGCGAAAAACATGATATAAAATGGTTTGCGTATTCAGGAACAGCCCTTGGAGCGGTTAGGCACAAGGGCTTTATTCCGTGGGATGATGATATAGATATATGCATGGTTGGAGAGGATTTTATTAAATTTCTCTACTATGCCAAAGACGAGCTTGATGGCAGATATCTTCACTTAAGCCCATATGACAGAGGCGATTGGGATCAGAGAACTATATTCAGAATAGCTAACACGGATCACCTGAGTTTTGAATCAGATCATTTGGATGAATGGAACAACTGTCCTCTTGCGATCGGTACAGATGTTTTTCCGTTTTACTATGTGCCCAGAGATAAGAAAAAAGAAGATTTTATAGTCGATCTTCTTTTTAAAGTTGAATCCCTGTATTACCTTAATGAATACTGTATTAAGCATATAAAAGCAGGAGATGTTGAGACTGCAAAGGCACAGGAAGATCTTATAGCTGCAAGCATTATTGGACTTCAACAGGATACAGGTTTCACTTTTACAGCCGATAGGCCTCTTGCCAATCAGCTTTGTATGCTTTTTGACCAAATTTGCAGATTCACAGTTGAAGATGAGGCGGATTGTGTTACGCGATACAATGTTTTGATGAAAAACAGATCGGATAGAAGAATTCCTAAAGAACTGTTTTACGAAAAAGTTATGCACCCGTTCGAAATGATAGAAGTTCCTATGCCGAAGGATTATGATTTTTATCTTGAGTGGCAATATGGAAAAAAATATATGATTCCATCCAGGACAGGTGCAGCACATGATTATCCTTATTTTTCAAAGCAGATAAGGATGTTTCAGGCTAAGTTTGAGATATATGATTGGGTAAAAAAGCAGGGAGGATCAGATTTTCTCAGAGTAGATCCGCCACATAAAGAGCCGCTTTCGGAATCAAAAAACGATAAGACGGTAGTACTTTATTACACAAGTGTCCGGGAAATGATTATTTACGATGAGTACGTTATCAATAAAATAAAGGATGTAATAAAGTATTTTGAAGAGCACAAAGATAGTTTAACCCTTTACTGGTGTCCCGGAGCGTTTATCGGAAACGAAGATCATCCGGATATTCTTCCTGTCGAGAGAGTTACTCCGGAACTAAAAGAAAAGTACGAAAAGCTCGTTGAGGAATTCAAATCATCCGGCATAGGCATATGCGATGAAACGGGAGAATTAAATAAGGCTATAGACTCATGTGATATTTACTATGGAGATGAAGGCCTTCTGCAGGATTTCTTTTCTAAGACGGGTAAACCTGTGTACATTCAGGATTACCATATTCTTTGGGATAGAGAATCAGCGACTCCTGAAGATGCATTGATAAAAGTAACCTTTCCGCCAAAGGGGAGTGGATTGTTTGGTGAAGATATACAGCCGATTTTTGGTGATGCCTCGTATCTCTCCAGTGGTAAAGGATATGCAATGGCTACGAATATGAATGGCCTTTTCGAAGTAGATAAAAATAGTGGAACCTGCAAATATCTACATTTCATAAAGGGCGAGAAACCTAACGGAAAGGAACTCTACACTAAGGCAGTGCCCTTCGGAGAAAAAATAGTATTTATTCCCGGATCTGCAAATCAGCTAGTGATCTATAATCCAGAGAATAATACCTACAAGGAGATAAATGTATATATTGATATACTAAATCCGTGGTGTGACCAGGCTAAATATGCGGACTGCATTGAGTATGAAGGGAAGCTATTCCTTTTCGGAGAAAGGTATAATTATGTGCTTAAAGTGGATCCTGAAAGCGGTGAAACAACACCTTTTGATGATGGACAATCTGACATCGTATGGATGAGGCATGCTGCATTCCGAGAAGGCGGACTAGTAAGAATCGTTTCAGCTTTATCAACCGACATTTTAACATTTAATTTGCGCAAAGAACAGATTTTTGTTCAAAAGAGTTACAGTAAAAATAAAGTTAATCCGATTCTTGCGAAGCTTGTTGAAGAAAAGGACAAGCATTCACTTAAAGGTATTGATCTTAAACCTGAAGGTGATTTTGACAGATATCGGAATGGATCTTTTGAAAGCTTTGATGTAGGAAAAGGAATGGTAATAAAGGAACAGGACGATTGGATTTCATTTGAGGAAGTAGTAAAGTATACGGAGTGGAAAAAGCAAAGTGATTAAAGTAATTACCTACGGAACATTTGATATGCTTCATTATGGGCACAAACGTCTTCTGGAAAGAGCAAAAGCTCTGGGAGATTATCTGATTGTCGGAGTTACCGCGGAAGATTTCGATCGTTTACGCGGTAAGATAAATGTACGCCAAACTCTGATGGACAGAATTGAAAATGTGAGAGCCACAGGCCTGGCAGACGAGATAATTGTCGAGGAATATGAAGGTCAGAAAATTGATGATATTCTTCGGTATGATATTGATATCTTTACTGTCGGAAGTGATTGGGTAGGTAAATTTGATTATCTGAATAAATATTGTAAGGTTGTTTACCTTGAACGAACAGAAGGCGTCTCCAGTACCGAAATAAGAACGGAAGAATCGCTTACAAGGCTGGGGATAGTTGGTGACGTCCCCCATCTTAGGAAATTTATAAAAGAAAGCACATATGTAAATGGAGCAGAGCTTTCAGGAGCATGCCTAAGCGATTCCAAAAAGAATAATGAGAAAATTGAAAATATAGAATTGGAAAACATCAGTTTTGAAAGTTTGCTTGAAAGATCAGACGCTGTTTTCATCGCATCTCATCCTTCTAAACATTACGAGCAGGTTAAAAAGGCACTTGAGAGCGGAAAGCATGTTTTGTGTGAAGCTCCGATAGCGCTGAAAAGGTCGGAATGTGAAGAACTTTTTGAACTTTCGGATAAGAATGGTGTTATTTTACTTGAGGGCCTAAAAACAGCGTTTTCAACGGCATATTCAAGGCTCCTTCTTTTGGTAAGAAGTGGACGGATAGGGAAGGTAATCTCTGTTGATGCGACATGTACAAGCCTCGGAAATTATAAGGAAATGAAGAAAGAGCAGCTTTCCAGGCTTTGGAATACTATGTGTGCATGGGGACCGACAGGCTTGTTACCTGTGTTTCAGCTCTTGGGAACAAATTATACAGACGTTGATATAGTCACAAAAACACATCCTGAAAATGACACTTTCGATCTGTTTTCAAAGATAAGCATAACGTACCCTAATTCTGTAGCTACTGTAAAGGTAGGAAAAGGAGTCAAAAGCGAGAGTGAGCTGATTATTTCAGGAACAGAAGGATATGTATACGTGCCATCCCCATGGTGGAAAACAGATTATTTTGAGATTAGATACGAGAATCCGCAGCTTAACCACAGATATTTTTATCAGTTGGATGGAGAAGGAATAAGATATGAAATTGCCGCATTTCTCAAAGCAATACGAATCGGTAAACCGATTACGTATATAAGCAGAGATGTATCATTATCGATAGCTTCAATGGAAGACTTATTTTATTCAGGTAAAACGCATCATTTAGAGTAGATATTATGTATTATACAGATGATAATATAAAAAAATTGACAAGAATATTCGATCAAAACAGTAGGGCTGAGTATTTAAGACTTGATCTTAACGAAAACCCCGGAGGACTTCCGGAGGAATATATTCAGCGGGTGCTGTCAGATATCGATTCCAGAATCATATCCGAGTATCCCGAAACTCTTGAGTTTACGGAAATCTTAGCCTCGTATCTGGGAACGGATATCTCTCATCTATGCCTTACCAACGGCTCGTCCGAAGGTATCAGATATATCTTAGAAGCTTTTACTTCAGTAGATGGAAGAATAGTTGGTGTTTCACCATCCTATGCAATGTTTGATATTTACTCGAAAATGTATGGAAGGAAATTCATTCCTGTTACATATACGGATGAGTTAAGTATGCCTATCGATAGAATCATAGAGGCGATTACCCCCGACACGCAGCTGCTTATTTTAGTCAATCCAAATAACCCGGTAGGAAATGTATACTCGAGAGATGAGTTCGAAACTATTCTCGAGGAAGCAAAAAGGAACGAGGTCACAGTTCTGATAGACGAGGCTTATCATTATTTTTATGATGAGACTTTTGTTAAATATGCACTTGAAAATGACCATGTTTTTGTTACACGTACATTTTCAAAGCTTTTTTCTTTAGCAGGACTCAGACTTGGCTATGTTGCGGGAATGCCTGAAGGAATTGCGCTGGTTCAGAAGCTATGTACTCCGCATAATGTTAATGCCATAGCGCTTTTATTTGCCAGACACATGATCTCTGACACAGATATAGTTGATAAGCTTATTCTGAATTATAAAAATGGAAGAGAATGGCTGATAAACGAGCTGGACAGGCGTGGATATGAGCACTTTGGAAAAGCCGGAAACTTTCTGTTTATTCGTCCCAGAAGGGATGCCGATGAGATTGTAAAGGCGATGAAGGAAAAGCATAAGATTCTGATCAAAAGCTATGATGGAATTGGAAAGTTAGGAAAGTGCCTGCGTATCACAATCGGTGAGAAACAGTACATGGAGAGATTTATTACCGCATTGGAGGAAGAAGATGGGCGTGATTCTTTCTGACGAAGAAATAAGACGTTTACAAGACGTATGTCTTGAATTACTGCTGGTAGTAGATAAAATCTGCCGGGATCATTCAATACAGTATACCCTTGAAGGAGGGACTCTGATAGGAGCTGTCAGAGAAGGGGGATTTCTTAAATGGGATGATGACGCAGATATTTCTATGACACGTGAGGAATATGAAAAATTTTTAAAGGCGTGTGAAACAGACTTAGATAAAGATTTATATTTTGTGCAGGAACATCGTACGGATCCGGAATACCCATGGGGTTATTCTAAAATACGCAAAAATGGAACAAGCCTTATCGCTATAGGGCAGGAACATTTAAAATTTCGCGATGGAATTTTTGTTGATATTTTTGTGTACGACAATGTTCCTGATAGTTTTTTTGCGAGAAGGTTACATTATCTCGCCTGTACTTTTATCCGAAAGTGTCAGTATGCGACTGTGGGAAGAAGAAAAGAAAAAAGCGCTTTTCTTCGTTTCGTTTTTTCAATAATGGACAGTATTCCCAAAAAAAGACTATTCAAATGGCTAAATAAGCTTTCGCAAAAGGCCAATAAAAAATCTACTATTCTCATGAGGCATTATACTTTTCCCTATTTTAGAAAAGAATGTATTTTCGGGCTTCCCAGTAAGTGCTTTTCTGAATATATAGATATTATGTTTGAGGGACATCCGCTCAGGGTTATGAAAGACTACGACACATTTCTTACCCTAAAATATGGGGATTATATGACACCACCTAAACAGGATGAGATAAAGAGATATCCGATAAGCAGCATCCGATTTTCGGAATGAACAATCAGTGGAGGTTATGTCATTGGGAAAAAAAGCTATTGTTATAGGCGGTAGTAATGGAATAGGACTTGCTTTAGGTAACTTATTAATTGAACGAGGTTACCAATTGGAAATCTATGATCGGAGTGAACCCGACCGGATTTTGCATGGAGAAAACAAAGTTAATTATCACTATTGCAATTTGTTGGATTTTAATGAGAGCTTATTTGAAGATATTACAGCAGATGAAGATGTTGAGGTGCTGCTAATCACAGCTGGTATAGGGAGAGTTGCAGATTTCTCCGCACATCATATTTCAGAAATAAGTGATACGATTTCAATAGATCTTACCGCCGTTTTAAGAATAATAAGGATATTTTATAACAGAATTAATTCAACTGAACAATTCTTCACCGGAGTAATGGCATCTATAAGTGGACGGATAAGTACACCGGGCGCTGCTGTGTATGCGGCTGCAAAAGCAGGGGTTGTACGATTTATAGAATCCGTAAATATCGAGCTGGAAGGAAGTAAAACCGATAACCGAATTCTTGAAATCAGTCCCGGAAGTTTTAAGGGGTCGAAATTTTATGGTGGAGATAATGATTTATCCCTTATGAATCCTTTAGCAATCGAAATTTTAGAGCATTTGTTTGGACACGATACCGTTTTTATTCCTCAGTACGACGAAGTTTTTCGCGGCGTTATAGAAAGATATCAAAAGGATCCTGTTGAATACGGAAAATACAGCTACAGATTCAAGAAGGAATCCGATCGATTTAATAATAACAAGAGAGTTAAAGTCGGATATTTACCAATTGAAGATTCAGTTTCTTTAAGTGAATTAATCAATACCATCCGAAAAGCAAAAGAAAAATGTAATTATTTAATTGTTGGAATTGATAAATCCATAAACCAAGCAGGAGAGCTAAACGAGGTACTTTCTGCTTGTAAGTATGTGGATAAGGTAGTTATAGGAAAATGTGAATCGGATTTCGACATCTGCTTCAAGTAAACAGTCGGGAGATTACCAATGGATTCAGAAGAATTAAAAAAAATTTGGGAAGTAGAACTAGATTTATTGGAGAAAATAAAGCAGATATGTAATAAATATAAACTGACATATTTTGCTAATTTCGGAACGCTTATCGGAGCTGCCCGGCATAAAGGATTTATTCCTTGGGATGATGATATAGATATTTTTCTTAAATGGCCGGATTACAAGAAACTGATGGAAGTTGCGCCAAACGAGTGTGAATACCCTTATTTTTTTCAGAGTTTTTTAACCGAAAGTGATGGAGAAGCCAGCTCATGCAGATTAAGAAGAAGTGATACGACAGGCTTTACAAAATGGGAATTAGAAAATTCTGAAGCGGAGCATAATAAGGGAATATTTATTGATATTTTCCCTCTTTTCTATATCCCTGAAAGTGAAAAGGAAAGAGAAATCCAAAAAGAATCTATAATGTTTTTCTGGAAGTGCATACGCGGACACAATGCAATTTCTAAGATTCGGAGAAACGAAGAGCCCTGTGAGGAATATAAACAATACATCCCATATTATATGTCTGTATGTCAGACGATGAGTATAGTTGATATTAAGTGGGCTTATTTGGGTGCTTGCGCTATGGTAGAGTCGCCTACTTCTAAAATGGGGGCTACATCCTATCGAGTGCATAAAGCTTCACAAATGTGGGACTCTAGCCTGTTCGATTCATTCGTTGAAATGCCATTTGAAAATACAACAATAAACTGTCCCGCAGATTATGACACGGTACTTAATACTACATATACTAATTGGAGGGTTCCTTCGTCGGATGGAGCGTGTCATGAGATGGTGGTTGCAGATGCAAATACACCATGGAGAGAATATATTAAGAATATAGGCAGCGCACAAAATAGCTAGTTTTCAACAGTTTTAACCAACGGTTTTTGTTAAGGAGGACGAAAATGAAAAAAGTATATACATGCTTTTGTACTGATATTATACATGAAGGTCATTTAAACATAATAAATGAAGCGGTAAAATATGGTGAGTTAACCGTTGGAGTTCTGTCAGATGCTGCGATGATAAAGTATAATAGATTTCCGTCTATTTCCTTGCAACAGCGTGTTGATATGGTAAAGAAACTTCCCGGTGTATCAAATGTTATTGTTCAAAACAAAATCATGTATGAAGAGATTTTTGAATCTATTCATCCGGATTATATTGTTCACGGAGATAACTGGTCCGCAGAATCAATGAAAGCTATAAAGGAGAATATTACTTCGTTATTAAAGGAATACGGAGGGGAACTGATTGAAATTCCCTATACGAGAAACGAGAATATCCAAAAACTTGACAAGCAGATGCGCGAAAAACTGGCAATGCCCGAATTCCGAAGAGGCAGACTCAGAAAAGCACTTAACATGCTTCCGATTATCAAAGCGATTGAAGTACATAGTGGTTTAACAGGCCTTATTGCTGAAAAGACTATTGTTGTTGACGGTGGGGCAATCGATCAGTTCGATGCAATGTGGATAAGTTCATTATGTGATAGCACTAATAAAGGAAAACCCGATATTGAACTTGTTGATATGACATCTCGATTCAGAACAATAGAAGATGTTATGGAGGTTACCACAAAGCCTATAATATTTGATGGTGATACCGGTGGATTAACAGAGCATTTTGTTTATACTGTAAGGTCACTTGAACGTATGGGTGTAAGTGCAGTAATCATAGAAGACAAAACAGGTTTGAAAAAGAACAGTTTGTTTGGAACGGAAGTGGCTCAAACACAGGATAGCATAGAAAATTTCAGTGCTAAAATAGCTGCCGGTAAGAGAGCACAGTTATCTGATGATTTTATGATTATTGCCAGAATCGAGAGCTTAATATTAGAGCGCGGAATGGCTGATGCATTGGAAAGGGCAAGGGCATATGTCAAGGCCGGAGCCGATGGAATTATGATTCATAGTAGGCGGAAAGAGCCTGATGAAATATTAGAGTTTTGCGACTTGTTTAGGAAAGAGAATACTGACACACCTATAGTGGTGGTTCCAAGTTCATACAATTCAGTTACTGAAGAGGAACTTGCAAAACATGGAGCCAATATATGTATTTATGCTAATCAGCTTATGAGGGCTGCGTTTCCTGCAATGGAGAACGCGGCAAGGAGTATATTGATTAATCATAGAGCTAAAGAGATAGACAGTGAGTTGATGTCTATAAAAAACATTATTACTTTGATTGACGAATTATAGAGAGGTATCCGGTGTACGCAGTAATATCAGATATACATGGGAATATGTATGCTTTCAGAAGTGTCATAGAAGACATGAAGAAATATGATATTGAGGGGGTGCTTTTCCTCGGAGATCTTATTGATTATGGCATGCAATCCAATGAGGTCATAGATTATCTGACCCGGGAGTTTAACTATAATATTATATGTAATATTTGGGGAAATCATGAAGCTTCCATTATGACGGAAGATTATTCACGTTTTTCCTCAGAAAGAGGAGTGGAAAGCGCTAAATACACAAAATCAATTCTTAATGACAGTTCATTCAAATATATTGATGAATGCATGAGACATAGCGGATATGCTGAATTTGAAATGCTTGGGAAAAAGTGTCTTGCTGTGCATGGTTCGTTAGATGATATATACTGGCGTGCAATTGAACCTGACTTGGTTCGAGGAGAATACTCGGATTATGATCTTGTTTTTTCCGGTCATTCGCACTACTCACACTTCTTCAATAAGTTTTATGTTTCTGATGATGCAGAGAAGAGAAACCGACATTCAGTCATATTTATAAATCCCGGCTCTGTGGGACAACCAAGAAATCACAACCCTCAGGCTCAATATGTATTGTTTGATATGAATTCCCTGTCGGTCATTTTTAGAGCGGTTGACTATGACATTAGTGCTGCAATGGATTTATACGATGGACATTTGGATGATTTTTATAGAAAGCGCTTGCTATATGGAATATAGAAAAGGTGGAACCAAATGAACAAAGGTGTAGGACAAATAACTGGTGATGACTTTAGAAGAATGCAACTGCTACAGCTGGAAATGTTAGCAGAAATGGATAGAATATGCAGGAAGAATAATATTAAGTATTCTATAATTAGCGGCACATTACTGGGTGCCGTACGTCATAAAGGTTTTATTCCGTGGGATGATGATATAGATGTTGCAATGCTCAGGGTGGAGTACGAAAAATTCAAAAAGGTTGCCATTGACGAATTGGACGAATCTATTTGTTTTTTTCAGGATCATGATACAGACCCGGAATATCCTTGGGGATACGGAAAGTTGAGAAGAACCAATACAACTTATATTCGTCCGAGACAGGAGAAGATGAAGTTTAAGACAGGAGTCTATATTGATATCATGCCCTTGGATGATATTCCTAACAATGGGATGGGACAGGTGATAAATGATTTCTACTGTTTTGTTCTGCGCAAGATACTATATTCTCCTATTGGGAAAGACGATCCGCAAAACAATGTATTTATACGAACAATATATGCTGTTTTATCGAAAATTCGGGTAGATAGTGTTTATAAAAAAATCAACTCAATGGCCAAACGAAGTAATAATACATCCAATAATCCTGTTAGAGTTTTATTGCTTCCTTCAGGAGGGAAGGAAATTAAGAGTTATACAGGAGAGTCAAATAAAGGCTCTCTAAAATATGGAATGCCAAAGGAATGGTTTTTAAATACACAAGATTATGCGTTTGAGGAGCACGTTTTTTTGGGAATACGTGATTATGATGATTATCTGCGTTCAAGATTTGGTAATTACATGGAATTGCCACCTGAGAATAAACGCGTTGCGAAGGCGCCGGCGGCCTCTTGGGAATTCTAGTAATACTATAGATTAACTGATTTTTGAGGTGGTATTAAAGTTATGGACAACTTGCTTTCTGATCTTGATAGAGTGAAAGTTATAAAGTATAATGACGATCCGTTGAGTGATGAAGAACTTCGACGTTTACAACTTGTTGAATTAGGATTGATTGCGGAAGTCGACAGAGTTTGCAGGGCTAATAATATAAAATATTCTATTTTCTGCGGAACCATGTTAGGGGCCGTTAGGCATCAGGGATATATACCCTGGGATGACGATGCGGATATAGCTATGCTCCGAGACGAATATGAAAAGTTCAAAAAAGTAAGTGACCAGCTAAATCCGGAAATATGCTTTTTTCAGGACCATGACACGGATCCGAATTATTTGTGGGGATACGGGAAAGTCAGAAAAGTCGGAACTTACCATATGAGAAAAGGCCAGGAGCATATTAACTGTAAGAATGGAGTTTATATAGACATTTTTCCTTTGGATGATGTTCCTAATTTTGTTCCCTGGGCTGTATTACAGGATTTTGGATGCTATTGTATAAGGCAAACGCTATGGTCAAAGGTGGGACGCTATTCATCAAAAGGGTTTAAACGGGCATGGTATAGTCTTATTTCACACATCTCCTTAGATGCTATATATCGGTTTTTAAACAGATGTACCAGAAATGGTAATAATCCTAAAAAAAGAGGAGTTCGATGTTTGCTTTTCCCTGCATTTGGCAAGCTATATCTAAAAACAAATCCTTTAAGTATTAGATACGGGCTTAAGAGGGAATGGTTTCTTGATTTGGATGAGTATACGTTTGAAAAGCACTCATTTCTTGGAACCAAGGAGTATGATGAAATACTAAAATACATTTATGATGATTATATGACACCACCGCCTGTGGAAAAAAGAGTACCAAAAGTGTCATTTTCACACATAGAGTTTTAGAAAGTCTTCGAAAGGAAAAAACATGGATAAAGGAAGAGTTTATTGGTTAACAGGTTTTTCGAATAGCGGAAAGACAACTATTGGAACGGCATTATATTATAAATTGAAAAAAACCCATAATAATGTAGTTATTCTTGATGGGGATCTGATGAAGGAAATCGCGAGTGGCAGCGAAACGGCGAGTTATTCGATTAAAGATAGAAAAATACGTGCTAGACGTTATTCATTGATGGCTAAACTTCTTGCGGATCAGGGAACCTGGGTAATTGTCTGCGCAATAGCCATGTTCGATGAAGTCCGCGAGTGGAATCGTAAGAATATTTTGGGATATATTGAGGTGTTTATCGATGCGCCGGAAGAGGAATTAAGGAAAAGAGATAAAAGAAAACTATACGAAATTGATCCCAATGCAGAATTACCCAAGGCTCCGGATTTAACCGTTGTTAATGATGGCATCAATTCTATCAATGACATAGTAAATGAAATCGAAAAACTTAAACCAAGGTATGAAGATGATTTCGACAGAGACAGCGAATATTGGAATAATTACTATAGAAACAAAAATAGTGATATCTCTATGCCAAGCGATTTTGCTACTTATGTTGAATCGCTCCTGAAGCCGCAATCACATATTCTTGAACTTGGGTGCGGTAATGGTAGAGACAGCTTATATTTCTTTGAGAAGGGTCATTATATCATTGGAGTCGATGGATCGAGTGTAGCTATCGATGATTTGAATGAAAGAACCAAGGGGTTTGATAAGGCCCGATTTGTATGTGATGATTTTGTAAAGTGCCATACCTTATACCAAATGCAATACGATTGCGTATATAGTAGATTTACCTTACATGCTATAACCGAGGAACAGGAAAATGAGATGTTGCAGAATGCTCAAAAAGCTCTTGTTGAAAATGGCATTCTTTGCATAGAGGCCAGAACAATACATGACGATATTTATGGCATGGGTAAGGAAATTGCTAAAAATACATATATTTATAATGATCATTTTAGAAGATTCCTTGAAGTAGATAAGTTTAAGGAAAAACTCGTAAAGATGGGTTTTGAGATAGTACTTATGGTAGAGGATAGAGGATTTTCGAAAACTGACAAATCCGATCCTATTTTGATGCGATGTGTTGCTAAAGTTACAGCTAGATAAATCAAATAATTGGTATTAAAAGAGGATATAGCAATGTGTAAATTATATGCGATAAGCGGAGTTACCGGAATGACAGGAAATGAACTTGTCAGACAGATCTTGGTGGATGGCAGCAAAAACCATATCATAGGGTTTGATAATTTCTATGCTTCTTCAATAGACACAGTTTCTGATCATTTAAATGATGAGAGGTTCGAATTCTACGAATACGATTTAAACAATGATGATCAAATGAAAGACTTCGAGAGCAGAGTTAAGCAGGCGTCATCGGATTATGAAGAGGTAATATACATCAATTGTGCTGCGGTAGTACATACAGAGCATTTTTATCATGTTTACGAGACTTTTCAGACTAATGTTGAGGGTATGAATGGTTTTCTTCAGCAGGCTATAAGAGTAGGAGCTGAAAAATTTATTAATTGTTCCACCTCGGAAGTTTATTCAATGAATTCGTGGAATGAAAATGGTGGAGTCAGGGAGAATGATTTCCTCACGCTTGCTGTTGCAGAACATAGCCAGAGAACATCTTACGCAACGGGGAAACTTCTTACTGAATTTTTTATGAAAGATTGTGTAGATGAAGGAAAAATCAAAGGATGTTCGATAAGATTTGCCAATGTATACAGTAAGGATGAAAGATATCCTAAACACATTATTCCATTTATAATTAACAGCTTAAAAGAAGAGGGTAAGGTTGTATTACTTGAAAACAGTAAAAAGAATAAAAGAACTTTTTTGAATAATTATGACAGCTGTAGCGCGGTTCTTGCACTTGCTTCTACGGATACAGCATTGGATGGATCTGTTTACAATGTGGCTACCAATGAAGAGATTTCTATTGTCGATTTGGTTAAACTATGTGCGAAGAAAATGGGTATAAGTAATCCGGTGATTGAATTTAAGGGATACAGAGAGTCCGACCCGGAAAGACGCTTGTTATCGACGGAGAAGATAAGAACCAAAACTTTATGGAAGCCTATTGTTAATCTTGATAAAGGGTTGGATGAGTGTATAAAGAATTATTTAAAATAATTCTATTTGCAAGGTGAAGGCAAAATGAAAATATCAATAATCACGATAGCGGGAATATCCAGTAGATTTAATGAAGGAATACCGGAGAATGAAAAAGTATTAAAGGCAGTATATTTTGAGAAAGACAACACCCATACCCTTTTGTATCACCTTCTGCTCAAATGTACATATGCTGACAAAATAGTTATAGTATCAGGATATAAAGCTGATGCAATAAACAAATATTTAGAAACCATAGATGAAGAGATACGTGAAAAGATTATAGAAATATATAATCCGCATTTTGCTGATTATGGATCAGGGTATAGTTTGTATTTAGGCTTAAATGAGAGCATGAAATATAATCCCGAGGAGATTCTATTCGTTGAAGGTGATCTTGATATAGATGATGAATCATTTAATAATGTTGTGAAATCGCCGGGTAGTGTTTTGACTTATTCGTTCGAACCTATAATTGCAAATAAGGCTGTTGTTCTTTACGTTGATGCTAATAATAGATATCGCTATGCATTTAACAGCAATCATGGGCTGTTGACTATAGATTCTCCCTTTGCGAGTATATATAACTCGGGGCAGGTATGGAAATTCACGGAAATGGAGAAGTTAAAGAAAGCCGCAGATAGTTTTTTTAAGGAGAATAAAGAAGATACAAATCTTGCAATTATACAAAACTATCTGGACGAAGGGGTTAATGCGGTTTTGGTTCCGCTTAAGCGTTGGACAAATTGTAATACAAGAGATGATTATAAGAAAATACTAGGTTATTGGGAGAATAAACAATGAAAGATATAAGGAAAAGGTTAACCGTTGTAGAAAAGCATGTGAAAGAAAATGATATAACGGTTATGATAATTGGATTAGGAAGTGTGGGATCTTATCTTCTGGATTATCTTATAAGCAGAAATGATTCGGCTTTGAAGGTGGTTGTAGTTGGAAGAGATCGAGAAAAGATGCAGACGCGAGTAAATATTTCAAGAGTTGCAGCGCTTATCCGCGGTGTCAATAAGTCGCAAATAGTTGTTGAGGGAGGCGTAGATCTTAATAATATAGAAGGCATACAATCGGCTATAACGAAATATCATCCGGATTTTATTGTAAATTCCAGCCGTGCTTATCCCGGGTTAAAGTATGGAAGTATAAGTTGGGCCAATATTCGCGCTTACGGTATATGGAGTCCTCTCGCTATCAGATTCACCAAAAATATTATGGAGGCGTGTGATAAATCTGATACTGATGCAATTGTAATTAACACGTCGTATTCGGATGCTGTGATTCCATGGTTAAAAAGCGCCGGAAAAGCATATCCTGATTTTGGATCGGGAAACCTAAATCATCTTGTTCCGAGAATGCAGTTTGCAGTTGCAGAAATGCTGGGAGTAGATGACTATTGGAATGTCGATATAAATTTTGCAGCCGGACATTTTCATGATGTGTGTATAAGTAAGGAGGGACAAGCAGAAGGTGTAGACCTTCCGCTGAAGGTATTTTACAGGAATGAAGAATTAAAGAATCTGGTAAAGGACGATTTGTACAGGGCATGCTGTATTTCTATGCCAGTTGATCAGACTAGAAATATGATGAATGCATCAAGTAATTATCAGATAATTTCTGCAGTTATTGAAGCTGTGAGAACCGGAAACGAACAAAAGGTATTTTCTCCGGGATTTGATGGAAATATAGGCGGATATCCTGTTAAGATTGGCTATAGAGAACATAAACTTGATGCGTGGATTGATGAAACAATATTTAGTTTTGAAGAGATGAATAAAGCCGATAGGGAATCTATGGCGTTAGATGGTGTTGAAAATGTGGTGGATGGCAAGCTTATTTACACGGATTCACTGATAGAGAAAACCCAAAAGGCTTTCGGTAAAAAACTTCCGAAGGAAGTTATGTTTGATAATATAGATGAGACAGCTAAATGGATCATTGATGAAATAATACTACCTCAAACCAATTCTGTTTAAATATGGAAAGAGATTACCGCTAATAACTATACTCCATATTAGGAAAGGGAAAAGATAAATGAATGTAGAACATTTTTTAGATATTGTTGCTTCGGATTATTACTCAGGAGTACCGGATTCTCTGCTTAAACCGCTCTGCGACTATCTTCTGAATACATATGGGGTTGATTACAAACATCACGTTATTGCAGCAAATGAGGGTAATGCAGTAGGCCTTGCTGCCGGGTATCATTTAGCGACAGGCAAGGTTCCGGTGGTTTATATGCAAAACAGCGGAGAGGGTAATATAATTAATCCTGTTGCCAGCCTCCTGAACGAAAAAGTTTATGCGATTCCCTGCATTTTCATTGTGGGATGGAGAGGCGAACCGGGCGTTCATGACGAGCCCCAACATATATTCCAGGGAGAGATTACACGAACCCTCCTTGATACAATGGATATAAAGAATTTCGTTGTTTCTAAGGAAACATCCGAAGATGAACTGAAAGAGGCTGTAAATGGATTCAAAAAGAACCTCGATGCGGGAAAGCAGGTAGCCTTGGTTATAAAGAAGGGGGCATTGGAGTATGACAATAAAACCTCGCGTAAAGGACTTGATTCTCCGCTGACGAGAGAAGAGGTGATAAAACATATTGTTGCGATGAGCAGTGAGGATCCGATAATTTCCACGACAGGAAAAGCAAGCAGGGAACTTTTTGAAGTACGTGAATCCTGTGGCCAGGGACATGGGTTGGATTTTCTTACAGTCGGTTCTATGGGGCATTGTTCATCTATTGCGCTTTCAGTTGCAGAGTTTAAATCCGAAAAGACAATATGGTGTGTTGACGGAGACGGCGCAGCTCTCATGCACATGGGAGCAATGGCAGTCATAGCTAATGCACATCCGAGAAATCTGATCCATATTGTTGTAAATAACGGAGCGCATGATACAGTCGGTGGACAGCCTACGGTAGCCGGGAATATCAAACTTGCCGATGTAGCAAGAGATGTAGGTTATCCGCATTCATACACGGTTTCAGATGTTAATGAGTTGGATAAAGCATTAAAAACGGCGAAAGATCAGAATGACCTTGTATTTATAGAGGTAAAATGCGGGATTGGGGCTAGAGCTGATCTTGGAAGACCAACAACGACAGCCGTTGAGAATAAAAAGGCATTTATGGACATGCTTCGTAAATGAGAATATAGAGCCGTTGAGAGCTTAATAAGGGAAAAAATAAAAAAATATAAATTACCCCTAAAGTTTTTTTATATGGCACCGATATAATGAGTGTAAGCAGGAAGGAGTCCTGCAAAACAACTTATCAACCGGGGCGAAAATCCGAAGCCCAGTTTAAAACAAGGAGAAAAAATTATGGTAGTACAGCACAACATGCAGGCAATGAACTCTAACAGAATGTTAGGATTAACCTCTAATTCACTTTCAAAATCAACTGAAAAACTTTCATCAGGATATCGTGTAAACAGAGCAGCAGATGATGCAGCAGGTCTTGCAATCTCCGAGAAAATGAGAA
>JAEEGL013707990.1_pt1 | contig 17039 bp, 20 predicted proteins | sample 9134231 | NCBI WGS metagenome assembly JAEEGL01 (sample SAMN16246548, study PRJNA631951) | gut metagenome | biome: gut microbiome; feature: rumen; material: fiber-attached | host: Bos | place: Iran: Karaj | collected 2018-10
ACAGCGCCCCAAGTTTCAGAAGCTAAGGGACCGATGGCCCGCCCTCTGGCAGCCGGTCCCCGACAATCAAAGGCGGGATACACACGTAGAAAGCCATCTGGCGCTTTATTCGGACGGCGGTTCGACTCCGCCCATCTCCACGAACCGGACTGATAATCAGTCCTATCTATCAAAGGGACACCAAAAGGACACTAATCCGTCTTTTTGGTGCCTTTTTCAAATACGGCCATGGCAGCCTCCTTGGTCTCCTGGGAGACGCCGATATAGGGCTGCATGGACTTGTAATCGGAGTGGCCGGTCCACTGCATCACGACCGACGGAGGGATGCCCATGGCCAGCGCATTGCAGATGAAGGTGCGCCGGCCGCAGTGCGTCGTGATGAGCTCATACTTCGGCTTCACCTCGTCGTGGCGCTCGTTTCCTTTGTACCAGGTACGATGGACCGGAGTGTCGATGCCGCAGTCCTTGCAGATCTCGTGGAGGCATCGGTTCATCACCTGGTTCGATATGGGCGGGAAGATCCTGTCATTCCGGAAGGCCTCGTCCACATACCGACCGATCAGCTCGGAGCTCCACTGATTGAACTGGATCTCCACAGAGTAAGCCGTCTTCACCATAGTGACCCGGAAGGAGTCCTCTCCGACATCGGGCCAGCGAAGGTTCACGGCGTCCGAGTACCGGAGGGACGTGAAGCAGCAGAAGCAGAAGATGTCTCGCACCTGGCCGCGGAAGGCGGAATCCGGCTCCCAGTCCCACAGGCGCATCAACTCCTCCCAGGTAAGGAACACCACGTCCTTTTTTCGCTCGACGCCCTTGAGCTTCACCTTGTAGGTCCGGTAGTCCGTGGTCTTGATATAGCCCCTCTGATCCGCCCAGGCGAGGAACCAGCGCATGAAGGCTATCTGCCGCTGCACGGTGGAATTCTTGTGGCCTCTCTTATCACGCAGGTAGGCGATGAAGGACGTGAGGCCCGCCTCGTCAAAATCCGCCCAGCTGAGTTGAGGCTTCCAGGCCTGCAGATGCCGGCGGAACACCCGCCACTTCGTATGCGTCCCGTCCGTCCATGAATTCTTGGAGCCCTGGTCCATGGTGAACTGATCAAAGGCTCGAAAAACGTCAATTTCTGGGGCCTCTGTGCTCTCATAGGTAAGTCGTGCATGCACGGCGGATCTGACGTCAGGAACGGACGGAAAGACCTCCTGGCGGGCAAATTCCGTGAAGGTCTCCTCCACTGCAGTCCGATACCTGGAGATCTCGGAATTGATGGTGGCCGCCGGTATCCGTCGAGCTCCGTGGAAGGATCCCGGAACGCAACACTGCAGCTGACTGTTCCACCGATCAGGGTTGATCCGATAGCCGGTATTCAGGGCAACGACGAATTTTGAGCTCCCCCATTTGATCCGGCACTGCAGCTGTGGATCCAGCTCCCGGTCGTGCTTGTGGAGGGCAAAGAGGATCCTGTACTTTATTGGTATCATAGGTCAAAGGCCTCCTTGAGAATGTCATCGTAGCGCTCCTGGAGATCCAGGGTGGAGCTGAAGATCTCCCGCGTCTTCCCGTCCGCATAGAAGAAGGTGACGTCCAGCGACCCTGACGGATAACGCACCAACGCAGAAAAACCTTTGTGGCCGCATTTGTCCGGATGCTCTGCAGCATACCGTTTTGGATTCAAGGCCGCCTCAAAATCTTGGCAAGCCTGCTCGAACTCTGTGCTGCTCGGATCCTTCATCAGGCCAGCGATGGTCATGAGCTTGTGACCTGGATAGTACAGAGGGATGACCGGCCCTGCGTCCTCGACGGTGAACGCCACCCCGGGGAACTGTTCCTCCAGATAGCGTAGCGCTTGCCGCTCACGGGACGAGCAGCTCGTCAGTAATAAAACGAGTGCAAGAAGAAAGAAGCGCCTCATTTTTGCGAGTTTTGGAATCCTTCAATGATGCCCAGGAGCCGGTCAATCTGCTCCTGGCTTTTTGTTGTAAGTTTTCTCTGCTCGGCGATCTCGTCGAGGGCCATCTCCAATGCCTTGGAGGAGTTGTAGGAGTTTTTTCCTATCTGCATGTTTGAGGCGTTGCCTTGAGATACGGTCAGCAGCATATCTCCCTCTCCGTATAGCAGCCAGTCAAGGTTGAGGTCCGGATAGGCCTCCTGGATGAGGCGCAGTTTGTCCTTGTCGATGGATTTTCTGATGGAGGAAACATAGGCGCTGGACACTCCAATAGTCCTCCCGAACTCCGATTGCGAGATTTTCTTTGTTTTGAGATAAAGCATAAGCCGCCCTTTTACTGTGCTTTCCATAATTGTCTAAAAATTTGCCTATAATTTTTTCAAGAAATGCTTGATTTATTCAAAGCGATTCCTTACCTTTGCTTGCAGAAAGGAAAGAAAGCAAACAAAGTTAAACAAAATCATTAAACGACAAAGCTATGACACAGCAAGAATTTGAATCCCGCATCGGAACCACGGTAACCACCAGCACCTTTGAGTTTGCCAACCGCGTCTATATGGCCGCCGGCGACATGGACAAAGACGCCTTCTGCCGCGACTGGAAAAGCAATGACATCGAAGACAGCCTGATCGTCTCCGCTCTGACCCTCGAGGTCGAATCCCTCCAGGCTACAAAGAGAGACTACGAGCATGCGCTCAACATGAGCGACAAGGCCCTCCGGATGTACATCGACAGCACGGCCGACTTCCTCATCGAGCAGGCCGAGAAATGGGGCGCCAGCGACCTCCGCCAGAAGGCCATCGACACGATCGGCCTCAACGAATACCTGCGCCGCAAGATCCAGATGGGATTCAACCTCTGGAAGGAAGACCGCGACGCCGTCATCGCAATCCTCAACAAGCAGGAAGACTAATCACCAGGATCTGGAGGGCAGCGGTCCTGCCGCCCTCCAGCCCATTGACCCAACAAGACCCTATTATAATATGGAAATCATCACCCACACCAGCGGAAAGGCCATAGGCCAGATCGCCGTCCTGAATACCCTCGCCACGATGGAACCCGGTGAGGTCTGGATCACCCACCAGGACGAGATCAAGCTCACCTACGCCCAGGTCTGCTGCTCCAAGTACGGAGCCGAGACCGGCAAGCAGTTCCACGTCAGCTCCACCAAGGACGATGACGGCCAGATCACCATCAAACGCATCAAGTAACCATGAACACCGAACAGACCCCCAAGACCGATTTACAGGACGGGAACCCCGTCAACGAGTTCGACGTGCTGGATAGTATGAACAAGGTTTTTCGCTTCATCTGGGCAGGGCTTTTCTTCCTCTGCCTCTACGGCATTATCTTCCAGGGCGCCTACTGGCACATCGTGACCGCCATCATGTGCGCCGTGATGTACGCCGTCAGCAAGGACGACGAGGAAGCACAGCAGGGAGAAAACGACAATGTGCGATAACTCCGAAATGTACTGCATCCGTTGCCACGGACGAGGCCTCGACAGATACGATCATATCTGTCGAAGGTGCAAGGGAACCGGCTATGAGCCCGAAACCCTCGAAGCCAGCAGAGTCACTGTCGTACGCCAGTACCCCCGATATGCCCGGCCCGGTGGACCCAGCCATAGCTTTGGTTTACTTCCTTTCGATCAGGTGGAAGGTTCGACCCCTTCCCCGGGCGCGATAAACGACTAAACGACTAAACGCATACGACATGAACGACACACAGACGACACCCACATGGGTCAAAGGAATCGAAGGCCTGGCCAGCATCCTCCAGGTCTCCATCTCCACCGCAAAGCGGATCAAGAAACGTGGCTCCCTCAAAAGGGCCATCCACCAGGAGGGCCGGACCATCCTCATCAATGCGCCCCTGGCCTTGGAGCTGTTCGGCTCACAGAGCAGCAGACACACATCATAAATATCAATATATCATGGACCCTATTAAGATTAATGTCAACATCAATGTGGAGCTCGGTGAACGCACCATGAGCTTCATCCAGCAGCTGGCGGGCAAGAGCGCTGAATCGCCTGCAGTCCAGCGCAAGCCCGCCGCAAAGCCGGAGACGAAACCCGCCCCGGCACCGGAGACCAAGGAAGATCCGAAGCCTGCAGAGGAACCTGCGCAGCAGGAAACGACGGATGGCCTTCCGTTCCCTGACCCCACGGCCGCTCAGGCAGCCGCCCCCGCCCCCGCGACGGAGGCTCTTCCCATCTCCGACGAAGAACTCCGCCAGGTGGTCTTCGCAGCCCGCAAAGCCAAGCCCGGCAACCCGCGGGAGATTAAAAACGTAATTTTCCCTGAGTTCGGTATCAAGACCAGCATGGAATGCCCGCTGGAGCGTAGAGCGGAACTCGTGGCCAGGTTGAACAAATTGATAGCATAACACCATGCCCACGACTCACGCAATTCTCGCTCCATCGGCTTCCAAGCGCTGGATGACCTGCACGCCTTCAGCCCGGCTGGAGGCGCAGGTCCCCAGCAAGGAGACCTCGTACACCCGGGAAGGCACCATCGCCCATTCCATGGCTGAAGCCATCCTGCGATCGGCTGTGGACTCGCAGTGGCGCTCCTGGGACGATGAGTACCCCGCCAAGTTCAAGATCGCCTACGATGCCGTCAACACCTCCAAGAAAAGCCGTATCGCCGGCCGTGGCGAAGATCTCCGCAAGGCTGTCGACGAAGCTCTCCAGGAAGGCCTCGACCCCTGGGAGATGCTCGACACCGTCTACCACAACTACTGCCGCTTCGTCTACGAAGACTACCTCAAGGCGCTCCTGGAAGATCCGGAGGCCGTGTTGCTCGTCGAGCAGAAGCTGGTCCTCACCGAATACATCCCAGAGGGCTTCGGATCCAGCGACGCTGTCATCATCTGGGGAGGCACTCTCGCCGTCTACGACCTCAAGTACGGCAAAGGCGTCAAGGTCAGCGCCCGGAACAACACCCAGATGAAATGCTACGCTCTCGGCGCCATCCTGGGCCCCGGCGAGATGTATGACCTGGCCGACATCAAGATGACCATCATCCAGCCTCGCCTGCAGTGGGTCTCCACGGATGAGTCCACCTACTGGGACATCCTCAAATGGGCCAGCGAGGAGCTCCGCCCCGCCGCCGTCCTGGCCTTCCAGGGAGGCGGAGACTTCGTCCCCGGTGACCACTGCCGTTTCTGCAACGTGGCGCCCCGCTGCAAGGCCTTCGCCGCCATGGCCACCCGCCTCAGCCAGGAGGCTCTCCAGCATGCCGATGCAGCCCTCATGACCAACGAGGAGATCGCCGGCATGCTGCGCTCCATGACGGGCCTCAAGAGCTGGATGTCCGGCCTGGAGGCCTACGCCCTGGAGAAGGCCCTGGCGGGCGAATCCTTCCCCGGCTTCAAGGTCGTTGAGGGTCGGTCCAACCGTGCCATCTCCGACCCTGCAGCGGCCATGGAGGCCCTGCAGAATGCCGGCTTTGAGGAGACGTCCTACTGCAAGCCGAAGGAGCTCAAGACCATCTCCGACCTCGAGAAGCTGCTCAAGAAAAAGGGCTTTCAGGAGCTGCTCGGGCAGTACGTCATCAAGCCCCAGGGCAAGCCTGCCCTGGTGGAAGATAGTGATCCGCGTCCGGCCATGAACACCCCGGCCAGCGCCATGGAAGACTTCAAAGAATTCGCACAATGACAGACGAGATCAAAAAGACCGATGACGAGTTCGTAGACGCCGAAACTGTCCGCAAGTATATCGGGCAGGCCATCGAGCACTACCGCGCCTCCATCCGACGCTTTGAGGCAAACCTTAAGCCCGGCTACCGTCGTCGCCGCAGTGGCTATGACCAGCTCAACGAGAAGGGCCTTCTCAAGGTGGACTTCATCTTCGATGAATACCTGCTCGTCCTCAGAAAGCAGAGCGCCCTTCCTGCCGGCATGCGCCGCGTCATCAAGGACCTCGGCGATGAGGCTCTGATGCTTCACCTGGCTGATAAGAAACGCCGGGAGGAAGCCGCCAAGAAACAAGAAACCAAATAACCTTTTTTACAAACCTCTTAAAACGCGAAACGTATGAACGAGAACACCTCTCTGACCACTAAGGTCAACGTCGGCGAAGTCCGACTCAGCTACTGCCACCTGTTCACCCCCGAAGCCGTTGCTGCCGGGGCTGAGAAAAAGTACAGCGTGTCTGTCATCATCCCGAAGACCAACACCAGGCTGGTCAACGAGATCAAGAAGGCCATCAACGCAGCTCTCCAGATGGGGATGAGCTCCGTCTTCGGAGGCAAGATGCCTCAGAACTGGCGCAACCCTCTCCGTGACGGCGACCTCGAGAAGACCGACGACGAAGCCTACGCCGGATCCTACTTCATCAACGCCACCTCCAAGAACAAGCCCGGCATCGTCAAGCGGGTCAAGATCAACGGGCAGAACAAGCTCGTGGAGGTCACCAACGAGGAGGACATCTACAGCGGCTGCTACGGCATCGTCTCCATCAACTTCTTCCCCTACAACAACGCAGGGAACAAGGGCATCGGAGCCGGGCTCAACAACGTCCTGAAGACCAACGACGGCATCTACCTCGGTGGCCGCTCCAGCGCTCAGACCGACTTTGGTGACGTCAACCTCGACGACTTCGACAACGACGACGAAGACATGCCCGAGTAGCATGGCACCGACCGGGTAGTATAATGGTAGAATGCCAGCTTTCTCTCTCGCCGCTGGAGATGCAGGTTCGAGTCCTGCCCCGGTCCCCAAAACGCCGCAAGGCACAAATATCATTATTATGAAGACCTACATCATCAACCCCGACAACGGCAACCTCGTCACCATCGACGAGTGGAGCCAGGATCCAAACCCTAAGCGAGCAGAGCTCCTCGCAATCGAAAACAACGAGGGCAAGATCCTCCTCATGAAAAAGAACATCATCCCGGGCCGCTTCTCCTTCAGCAGGGCCCAGGAAGCTGCCGCAGCTTTCAAGCCCAAGAACCCGGAGGGCCTGACCTTCCGCTGCCCGACCCGCAAGGAGTGCATGGACATCTGGGACGCCCACGAGGACGGCTCCCTGGATGAGGCCATCAAGCTCGTGGAAGGCTCCCCGCTGGAGGGCTGGTACTGGACCTGTGAACAGTGGTTTGCCCGTCGGATTGACGCCAACTACGCTTGGCTTTTCTACGGGACGGGCGGCACCCTCAACACCAACTACGTGTCCAGCGCCCTTCGCTGCCAGGCGGTCACGCTTTTGACAAATTAATCTTAAACTTTCGCCCGGGGCGACGTCCCCGGGCGCCTGTATTCAAGTGATGAAAGACCTCCACATAGACATTGAAACCTACAGCTCCGAGTCCATCGTCGACGCCGGCCTCTACAAGTACGCTGCCGCCGATGACTTCGAGATCCTGCTCATCGCGTATGCCTGGGACGATGAACCGACCAAGATCATCGACATGAACGCCATCATGAAATCCAAAGCGCCCAAAGAGATGATGGATGAGCTGCTGGAGATCATCAGGGCGCTGCTGGACGGATCTGTTCGTAAATGCGCCCACAACGCATCCTTTGAGCGGGTCTGCTTCACCATGTGGCTCAGGAGGAGACGCATCATCAGTCCCACCGAATGGCTCGACCCCGCGCAGTGGCATTGCACCATGGTGCAGTGCTCCCGCTGCGGGCTCCCTCTGAGCCTCGCCCAGGCAGGCGCAGCACTCGGGCTGGAACAGCAGAAGATGACGGAGGGCAAGGACCTCATCAAGCTGTTTTGCATCCCGAAGGCCACTACGACGACCGGCCTCTTTGGCGCCGAGAACCCCCGCAACATGCCCGAAGACTTCCCCGATAAATGGGAGACCTTCAAGGCCTACTGCGTCCGCGACGTGGACGTGGAGCGGCAGATCGAGAAGGCGACGTCCTGGTACCCGGTGTCCGACTTCGAGCGGAAACTATATGCCATCGACCAGCGCATCAATGACCGTGGCGTCCTCCTGGACATGCAGTTGGTGAGGAACGCAGTCCGGGCCACCACGATCCACGAAGCCCGTCTCAACGAGGAGGCCATGAAGCTGACCGGCCTCAGCAACCCCAACAGCGTCCCCCAGCTCAAGAAGTGGCTCTCCGAGACCCTCGGCATCAGCCTTGACACCCTCAACAAGCGTGACGTGGCCGACATCAAGGGCGCCACAGAAGACCCTCGTGTCAGGAGGGTCCTGCAGATCCGCTCCGAGATGGGAAAGACCTCCAACAAGAAGTACGAGACGATGCTGGCCGTCGCAGGCAAGGACAACCGCGCCCGCGGCCTCATGCAGTTCTACGGATCCCGCACCGGACGCTGGGCCGGCCGGCTCATCCAGGTGCAGAACCTTCCGCAGAACCACATCAAGGACTTGGACTTCGCCCGAGCCCGTCTGATGGAGAATGACATCGAGATGATCGAGTGGGGCTACGGCAACGTGCCCGACACGCTCTCCCAGCTCATCCGCACGGCCTTCATCGCCCCGGAGGGGAAGACCTTTGCCGTCTGCGACTTCAGCGCCATCGAGGCCCGCGTCCTCGCCTGGATCGCCGGCGAGAGCTGGGTGCTCGACGCCTTCCGCAGCGGCAAGGACATCTACTGCGAGACCGCCACCCAGATGTTCCACGTCCCTGTCGAGAAGCACGGCCAGAACGCCGAGCTCCGGCAGAAGGGAAAGATCTCCGTCCTGGCCCTCGGCTATGGCGGAGGCGTCTCTGCGCTGGACGCCATGGGCGGCAAGCGTCAGGGCATGACGGAGCAGGAGGAGGCCGACACCGTCCGGAAATGGCGGGCGGCCAACCACAAGATCGTGGCCTTCTGGTCCGCAGTGGAGAATGCCGCCACCGAGTGCGTCGTGGCCGGAGTCACCACCCATGTCGGTCAGCTCGAGTTCAAGATGCGAGGCAAGACCATGACCATCCAGCTGCCGTCCGGAAGGCTCATCTCCTACCCGGATATGCAGCCCAGCACCAATCGGTTCGGATCTACCAGCCTCAAATATCACGGCCTCAACCAGACGACCAACAAATGGTGCTGGATCGAGACCTATGGCGGGAAGCTCACGGAGAACATCATCCAGGCAACGGCGCGAGACTGCCTGGCAGAGGCCATGGCGATGGTCAGCTGCATCTATGACATCGTCTTCCATGTGCATGACGAGCTCATCTGTGAGGTGCCCGCAGACAAAGCTGACGAAGCGCTCAAGCAGATCCAGCAGTGCTTCTCAGTCAACGCTTCCTGGAATGAGGGTCTGCCGCTCAATGGGGCGGGCTACCTCACCCCGTATTATCTGAAAGACTAAATGAACCCAAAGCATGGTTGAATACCAAATATCTACCGGCCGCTCCCGCATGGAGACCTCCTGGGCACGTAAAAGCGTCACCTGGGAGGCTCTCGTCGAGCGGCTCAAGTCGTGCAAGAAAACGGCCGAAAGCGTCAGCGACTACAAGCTGATGAGCCGGACGCAGAAGGGAAAGGTGAAAGACATCGGTGGCTTCGTCGGAGGAACCATCGATGGAGGCAGGAGGAAAGGAACAAGCATCGTCGCCAGGAGCCTTGTAACGCTCGACATTGACTACGGGCAGGCTGATACACCGGACATCATCGCAGACGTCCTCTACGGGACCGCATGGTGCCTTTACAGCACGCACAGCCATACGCCCGACTCACCCCGGTATCGTCTGATCATCCCGCTCAGCCGGGAGGTCACGCCGGATGAGTACATACCGATCGCAAGGCGGCTGGCCGACAACATCGACATCGACATCTTCGACAGCTCCACCTACGAGCCGAGCCGTCTGATGTACTGGCCCAGCTGCCCCCGCGACGGAGAGTACGTCTACCTCACGGGAGCGGGAGAGCCGGCAGACGTTGAGGAGATCCTCGGCAGCTACGGAGACTGGCGCAACGTCATCGAATGGCCCATGGACAAAAGGACCCTGCGCCTGACGCAGGGCACCGGAGCAAAGCAGGAGGATCCGTTGACCAAGGCAGGCGTCATCGGCGCATTTTGCAGGGCCTACGGCATCGCAGAGGCTATCTCCACGTTCCTCTCGGACGTCTATGAGCCCACCATCCACGAAGACCGCTACACCTACATCGGTGGATCCACGGCAGCCGGCCTGGTGGTGTACCAGGACAAATTCGCCTACAGCCACCATGGCACCGACCCGTGCAGCGAGAAGCTGTGCAACGCCTTCGACCTGGTGAGGCTGCACAAGTTCGGCCCCCAGGACCAGGATGCAGACATCAACACCCCGGTGGCCAAGCTGCCGTCCTTCATCTCCATGGAGCGTTTCGCCCGCGACCTCGAGAAGGTCTCCGCCATCATCGCCCGGGACAAACTCAAGGAGCTCAGCGAGGAGTTCGGAGAGCTCACCGAGGAGGAGACGGCCTGGACCGCCGACCTGCAAATGGACGAGCGCCGCAAGAACTTCCTCCCCAGCCCGTTCAACTTCGGCCTGATCGTCCGCAACGATCCGGGACTAAAAGGCACCGCCCGTCGGGACCTTTTCCGTGGTCGTGACGTCGTGGCCAGGGACCTCCCGTGGAGGCCGCTGGAGCAGGATCCGTACTGGACCAATTCCGACGACAACGGCCTGATCGACTACGTCTCCGAGCACTACAGCCTCACGGGCAAGACCGCCCTGCTGGATGCCAACGACCTGGCCATCTCCCAGGACTGCTTCCACCCTGTGCGGGACTACCTGAACTCCGTCATCTGGGACGGCACGCCCCGGCTCGACACGCTGCTGGTCGACTACCTGGGAGCCAAGGACACCGAGCTCACCAGGGCGATGACCCGCAAGCATTTTACAGCAGCCGTGGCCCGCGTCATGCGGCCCGGCGTCAAGTACGACTACGTCCTCACCCTCATCGGCCCGGAGGGCATCGGCAAAAGCAGCCTGATCCGCGCCATGGGACGCGACGAGTGGTTCGACGACAGCCTCACCTCCATCGAGGGGAAGGACGGCATGGAGCAGATCCGCGGCAAATGGCTCGTCGAGTTCGGCGAGCTGACCTACTACAAGAAGTCCACGTCCGAGGCCTACAAGGCCTTCATCTCGAAGCAGGAGGACTCCTACCGGCCCGCCTACGGCCGGAAGACGGAGACCTACCCGCGTCAATGCGTCTTCTTCGCCACGACCAACGAGAGGGCCTTCCTCAAAGGCGACACGGGCAACCGGCGCTTCTGGACCGTGGAGTGCGGCCTCGAGGATCCGACGAAGGACGTCTGGTCGGACCTGGAAGAGAACGTCGACCAGCTGTGGGCGGAGGCCGTCTACTACTGGAAGCAGCACGAGCCGCTCTACCTTGACAGCCGCCTGACGGCTGCGGCCAAGCGCCTGCAGGAGGAGCACAACGAGGTCATCGCCGACGACCGCGCCGGCATGATCGAGGCCTTCATCCAGAAGGAGCTGCCGACCACCTGGGACTCGATGACCATCCGACAGCGCCAGGATTGGTTCCGTACCGCCTCTGAGCTGGACACCGCAGAGCCCAGGATGAGACGCCGCCGGATCTGCGCCGTGGAGCTCCTCGTGGAGTGCTTCGGCCAGCAACTGGACGAGCGCACCCGGTACCGTACCAAGGAAATCAACCAGATCCTCCAGCAGCTGGAGACCAAGAACCTGGTGAGCTACGAGGGCCTCTATTACGACAAGGCCTACGGCCGCCAGCGCTTCTACAGTGTCCTGGAAGACGACTTACCTGAATAAGGATTTTTGCTCGTGTTTACCGACTGATAGTCAAGAGTCAAGGCCCGATAAACTATGTAAACAACGCCAAGAATGATTACAACTTTGAACGAGGGGAGATGAAAAGCCATGAAAAAGACCGCGAGGACGATGGAACAATACAACGGAACAATAAACGGAATAACAATCTGTTGTTCCATGACCGGATGGAACAATCCAAAAAGTTGTTCCGTCATTGTTCCATTGATTGTTCCAAGCCTAAACGGCGGAGGACCAATAAGATACGGCCATAATGGAACAATGGAACAATTTTTTTCGCAAAAAATCATTTTTGGCCATTTATGTAGGACTATGTCGGAATGAGGGTACATAAACGCACATATAGCACAATATACGCGAGTTCACCACAAAATTGTTCCATGAATATGAAAGTGAAAGACCGAATGAACCAGGAAAGCGAGAAGACGCTGGAGGCCCGGCTGAGGAAGGAAATCGAGAAGCGAGGCGGGATGGCTCTCAAGCTCTCCAGCCAGCTGCATCGAGGACTCCCTGACAGAATGGTCCTCCTGCCAAACGGCGTCCTGTACTTCGTGGAGATGAAGACCACCGGCAAAAGACCTACGCACCTGCAGACCCACTGCCACGAGCAGCTGCAGGCGCTTCACTTTTCCGTCCTGGTGATTGACAGCACGGAGAAGCTCCAGGACTTCCTGACCATCGTCGACTACGAACAGCTCGAGATCAAAAGCCGAAACGGACTGAGATGATATACCACCCGCACGCATACCAGCAGAGAGCGACAGACTTTGTGATCCACAACCGCTACACGGCCCTGTTCCTGGACATGGGCCTTGGAAAGACCGTGGCCACCCTCACGGCTCTCCAGCGGCTGAAGGAGGACTACCTGGAAATCGACAAGACCCTGGTCATAGCGCCCAAGTCCGTGGCCCGGAATACCTGGACAGGTGAGTCCCATAAATGGGACCACCTGCGGGATCTCAAGATCTCCGTGGTGATGGGCACCGAGGCCAAACGGAAGAAGGCCCTCCAGGCGGATGCCGACATCTACATCATCAACCGGGACAACGTCACCTGGCTGGTGAACTACTGCGACAACGTCCTTGTCGACTGGCCTTTCGACTGTGTAGTGATCGATGAGTCCACCAGCTTCAAGAACCCGCAGAGCCGTCGGTTCAAGAGCCTGCGGAAGATGTGCTGGCGCATCCGTCGGATGGTCCTTCTGACCGGCACGCCGAGCCCCAACGGTCTGATGGACCTCTGGGCGCAGATCAACCTCCTGGACTACGGCAAGCGGCTGGGAAGGACGCTGACGATGTACCGGCAGGAATACTTCCGGCCCGGACGGCATAACGGCCATGTGGTCTTTGAGTGGATCCCGAAGGCCGGCTCCCGGGAGAGGATCACGGAGGCCATCAGCGACATCTGCCTGAGCATGCAGGCCGAGGACTACCTCGAGATGCCGGATCTGATCCAGCCGGGAGTCACCATCGCCCTGACGGATGCCGAGATGAAGGGCTACCTGGAATTCGAGAAGGAGCAGCTGATGCAGGTGGACGAAGCCGAGATCGAGGCCGTGACGGCAGCGGTCCTCACCAACAAGCTGCTGCAGTATTCCGGCGGAGCCGTCTATGACTCGGACCACGAATGGCACAAGGTCGGAGACAGCAAGATGGAAGCCCTCCACGACATCGTTGAGGCGACCGAGGAGCCGGTGCTGGTCTTCTACCAATACCAGCACGAGAAGGAGAGGATCCTGGTGGAATTCACAGACTGCCACCCCGAGACCTTCACCGGTGAGCCCGAGATCCTCCAGCGGTGGAACAACCAGGAGATCCGGCTGCTGCTGTGCCACCCCGCCTCGGTGGCCTACGGCCTCAACATGCAGGACGGTGGGAGGATCATCATTTGGTACAGCCCGACATGGAACCTGGAGCTCTACCAGCAGGCCAATGCACGGCTTTATCGGCAAGGCCAGGAGAAGCCCGTGCTGCTCTACCACATCGTCGCATCCGGCACCATGGATGAGCGGGTGATGGCCTCACTGGGAGGGAAGGGAGACTGCCAGAGCGCCCTGCTGCAGCGCATCAAGGAGCTCAAGAGCAACCAAATGCAGGGCCAGATACCGCAATCCCTTGTAGATCAGACCTAACTTTGTAAAAAGACATACTATGGGACCTTTGAACGAAAAATCAACTGCTATGCCGGCCACCTCGCCAGACTCGCCCAATAACGCCCGGGCGCAGACGGCGGGCACCGGCAGAGTTATCAGGGAAACCGAGTTCACGGCGAATGAAGATAGGCGTCTCCAGCAGCTGGCCAACCTGATCCAGTTTTGCGGCAAGACGCCCTTGGAGATCGCCAACGCTTGCGGCCTTGATAAGCGGACGGTCTTGCGGGCCTTGAAAGGCCTTCCGCTCAAGAGTGACGCCCAGGCCCGTATCGAGTATTACATCAGAGAGAAATTGAACTATGGCAACAAAGCAAAGACACCTGAACAAGAAAGAGAAGGCCAAGGCTAAGGAGGTCTTCGTCGAGGCTTTCAAGAAATCCGGCGGGATCCTGAAGGACGCCTGCGAGAAGACCGGCATCCCGAGGCGGACCATCTTCGACTGGCGCCAGCAGGATCCTGACTTCGATGCAGCCTGCAGCGAGGCCCAGGAGCTCATGATCGACGAGGCCGAGAACCGGCTGATAGCAGCTGTGCGCCGCGGCAACTTCAAGGCGATCCGCTTCTACCTGGAGCACAAGGGCCGCAGCCGTGGCTATGACCTGCACCAGGACATTGACCTCACCGCAACTGTGCTGAGGCCTCGTGTCGTCTTTGAGGGAGACGAAGATGGCGTACAGGATTAACCGCAAGTACCGTCCCCTCTGGACGCCGCAGACGCGATACGTCATCCTCACCGGTGGTCGAGGATCCGGCAAGTCCTTTGCCCTGGCCTGCGCCATGCTGGACAGTACATACCGGGACTCCTACAACATCCTCTACACCCGTTGGAACCTGACGGCCGCTGAGGTCTCCATCATCCCGGAATTCGTCGAGAAGATGGATCTCGGTGACTGCCGGTCTGCCTTCTACGTCAAGCGCACAAGCGTGCAGAACCGGGCCACCGGCGCCAGCATCTGGTTCCGAGGCCTGCAGCAGTCAAGTGGCAACCAGATCGCCCGACTCAAGTCCTTGAACCGCGTGAAGGCCTGGGTGCTCGATGAGGCTCAGGAACTCATGAGCGAGGAGACCTTCGACACCATCGACCAGTCCATCCGAGAGAAGGACGCCGACAACCTGGTCATCCTGGCGCTGAATCCGACAGACATCTCGCACTGGATCTACCGGCGCTTCTTCGCCGGTCCTGGCGTCACCTACGACTTCAACGGCGTCAAGGGCAACGTGACGTACATCCACACCACCTGGGAGGACAACAAGACCAACCTGTCGCAGTCCTTCATCGACCTGGCGCTGGACATGAAGACGAAGGATCCTGCCAAGTACGAGCACCTGTACGACGGCAGCTGGGCGCTCAGGAAGGAAGGTCTCATCTACCAGCAATGGGAGGAGATCCGGCCGGACGAATACCCTGCCGGGCTGCCTCAATGGTGGGGCAACGACTGGGGCTACGGCGGAGACCCCGACGCCCTGGTGCGCATGTGCTACGAGCCTGTGTCCGGCATCCTCTATGTCTGGGAGGTCTGCTACGAGACCGGCCTGCTCCCGCGGGACATAGCTGCTCGGGTCGTCCAGGATGGGCAGCGCTTCGTCCATCACTACGAGACCCGCAAGAACCCCGACACCGGGAGAGAGATCATCGACGAGGAGACGGGCAAGCCCAAGGAGTTCCCCGTCTGCTACGAGCCACAATACTGCAACGTCTACTGCGACCCCGCCCGCCCGGACTCCATCGCAGAGCTCCGGAAGATCTACGGCCTTGCCGCGGTCCCTGGCGTCAACAGGGACAAGACGGGCCGCATCGGATGGCTCCAGGGCTTCCGCGTCCGCTACGTCGGCAAGCACATCGGCTCAGAGGTCGACAGCTACAGCTGGAAGCCCAACAAGCAGGACCAGTCCGTCTACACCGATGAGCCCCAGGACGGCAACGACCACGCCATGGATGCGATCAACTACGGAGCCTTCACCCACCTGCACCGTCTGGGAGTGAGCAACCAAATGCACGGCCGTTGACGTGTAGACCGGCATAACGCTTTGTAACTTTGCGCAAAACAAGGCACCATGAAAATCCTCTCCAACAAGACATACCGCCAGCTGAGTGGGAAGGCCCGCGAGGCCGAGGAGCTCAAGGGCTTCTACGACGGCGATAATGCCAAGAACGAATACCTGCAGAAGATCGCCTCCCAGCTTCGGGGCCTAAAGCTGCCGGACATCTCGGTGCTCAGCCGTGACGAGATCAAGAGAGCGTATGAGACCTGCGCTCCGGTCAATGGCGTCATCGACTACATCGCTGACAACGTCGGCGAGGTCATGAAGTACCTGGAGCTGCGGAAGCTCAACCCGGACGGGACCTACGAATACATCGACGACCACTGGCTACTGTCCGTCCTTCGGAAGCCCAACGACCGCTACAACACCAAGCGTTTCGGCAAGGCCTGGACGGTAAACCGGCTCCTGTTCGGGGATTCCGAGGTCTATGCGCCTCTGACTCCCGGCAAGGACCGTCAGATCGACCCGAAGATTGGCATGTATGTCCTGCCCGGTCAGAAGGTAGCCGTCCAGGAGGGAGGCCTGCTCAAACCCTTCAAGGGAATTAAGCTGCTGAACTCTCCAGGAGACGCCATCGACATCGAGGGCAAGATCTTCCAGTCCTTCGACTACAACTTGGACGACACCAGCTTCTACGGCACCAGCAAGATCGTGGCAGCTGCCGTCTATCTGTCCGTCCTGGATAAGGGTATGCGCCGGCAGGATGTCAGCCTCGACAACGGCGGAGCGACCGGCATCATCACCCCCAAGGCCGACAGTCAGACCTACGGCGTCCTGGCCTCTGATGCCGACAACGTCGAGCAGGAGATCAACGGCAAGTCCAACTTCAACCGGCTGAAGGCGCTCAGGACTCCAATCGAATACCACGCCATCGGCGCCAGCCCCGTGGATCTGGCCATCCTCGCTTCGCACAAGGAGGCCGTCACGGCGCTCTGCTTTGTCTACCACCTGCCCGTGGATCTCTACTACGGTCAGTCCAAATACGAGAATGCCAAGGAGGCCAAGAAGGCCATCTACGAGCAGCAGGCCATTCCGTTGGCGGAGGAGTTTGCTGCGGATCTGCTGAGCTATGTCGGCATGGACGACGAGTACGAGCTGGTCGTGAACCGCGACGAGATCCCGGCGCTCCAGGAGACTCCGACGGAGGCCCTCGACCGCATCACCAAGATGCACGGCTCCCTGAACGA
>JAEEGL014368932.1_pt1 | contig 17039 bp, 15 predicted proteins | sample 9134231 | NCBI WGS metagenome assembly JAEEGL01 (sample SAMN16246548, study PRJNA631951) | gut metagenome | biome: gut microbiome; feature: rumen; material: fiber-attached | host: Bos | place: Iran: Karaj | collected 2018-10
CCCTTACTGCGGTAATGACGGGTTACCTCTTCGTATGGTTCGTTTGGGCTTGACACTATATGTTAAACTGACATTTATCACATCTAGACAGGAGATCTTTGAAAATGAGTTCCGGAAATACAGCTACAGAAATAAACCGCAGGCGTACCTTTGCAATCATATCCCATCCCGATGCAGGTAAGACGACTCTTACCGAGAAGTTCCTCTTATACGGCGGAGCCATAAATCTGGCAGGTTCCGTAAAGGGAAAAGCAACTGCAAGACATGCGGTTTCCGACTGGATGGAGATTGAAAAGCAGCGTGGTATTTCCGTTACATCATCCGTTCTTCAGTTCGAATATGACGGTTACTGCATCAACATCCTCGATACTCCTGGTCACCAGGATTTCTCCGAGGATACTTACAGAACCCTTATGGCAGCGGATTCCGCAGTCATGGTCATAGACGGATCAAAGGGCGTTGAGGCCCAGACCAGAAAACTCTTCAAGGTCTGCGTAATGCGCCACATCCCTATTTTCACATTTATCAATAAGCTGGACCGTGATGCCATGGATACTTTCGATCTTCTCGACGATATCGAAAAAGAGCTTGGCATTGCTACCTGTCCTGTAAACTGGCCCATCGGTTCCGGTAAGGAATTCCAGGGAGTTTACGACAGAAAATCCCAGACCGTAATTACATATTCCGATACCGAAAAGGGTACCAAAGAAGGTGTATCCGAAGTTGTTTCCGTATCCGACGAATCAGCCATGAGAAATCTCATCGGTGATGACGCTGCGGATAAGCTTCTGGGTGAGATGGAGCTTCTTGACGGAGCAGGTGCGGATTTTGATCTTGAAGCCGTAAGAGCAGGAGAGCTTACTCCCGTATGTTTCGGTTCTGCGCTTACCAATTTCGGTGTTGAGATATTCCTGAAGCATTTCCTGGACATGACCACATCACCTCTTCCCAGAGAGGCTACAAACGGAGCGGGAGAGAGAATCACCGTTAATCCTCTTGAGGATGATTTCTCTGCATTCGTATTCAAGATCCAGGCCAATATGAACAAGGCTCACAGAGACAGAGTCGCATTCATGAGAATAGTATCCGGAAGATTTGATGCGGATAAGGAAGTAAAGCACTTAGCTAGCGGAAAGAGCATGAGGCTTTCACAGCCCCAGCAGATCATGGCGGACGAAAGAAAGATCCTGTCCGAGGCGTATGGCGGAGATATCATAGGTGTCTTCGATCCCGGTATCTTTTCCATAGGAGATACGGTCTGTGCACCTTCAATGACAGTTAAATTCGACGGAATCCCCACCTTCGCACCCGAGCATTTCTGCAGGGTACATCTGATGGATACCATGAAGAGAAAGCAGTTCGTAAAGGGAGCTACCCAGATAGCACAGGAAGGTGCCATCCAGATCTTCACAGAGCTTTCCGGAACCATGGAAGACGTAATAGTCGGAGTTGTAGGTGTACTTCAGTTTGATGTATTCAAATACCGTATGGAAAATGAGTACAATGTTGAAGTCAGGATGGATTCACTCCCCTATGAGCATATCCGCTGGATCGTCAATCCCGGAGACATCGATCTGGACCGCCTTACCGGTACTTCCGATATGAAGAAAGTTCGCGATATGAAGGGCAATCCTTTGCTCCTGTTCGTTAACGAGTGGAGTGCCCAGATGACCGTAGACAGAAATAAGGGTCTGGAACTTGCCGATTTTTCAAAGAATTAGAAAAAAAGCCCGAAATATGGTAAAATATTAGGGTCTGTTCAGACCAAAGGTTTGTTTTTCGAAAGGAGACCTAAAATGGCTGCTGTTAAAGAAAAGAAGGTCAAAGCACCTAAGAATACCACCGAGAAATCCGGTATTTCCATCGGAACCAGTGAGAATAACGGTCACGTATTTATTGCCGATGCGGTAGTTGCCGAGATCGCCGCTCTTGCCGCAAGCGAGATCGAAGGCGTTGAAGGCATTGCCGAGAGGGCTAAGAATAAATCACTTATCAAAGCTGACATTGCAGGAACCAATGTTAAGATATCCATGATCATCTCCACCAGATTCGGATATCCCATCCCTGCAACCTGCCAGGCAGTTCAGTCCAGGGTTAAGCAGTCGGTTGAGAATATGACCGGCCTTACCTGCACCGACGTAAATATCAGAGTAAGCGGAGTAGAGATCTGAAGTGGATATTACCGATAAAAAAAACATGACAAGACATATGCTGCGGGACAAGGTCTTCGGACTTGTGTTCCGCATTGAATTTTATCCTGAAAACGAGCTTGAAGAGCAGGTTAAATTCTTCGAAGAGTATGCCGGAGAGGAAGAGTATCTTCCTGAGGATCTGGAGTATATCACCGGAAAATTTAAGGCCGTTAAGGATAAACTTACGGAGATAGATCAGGCGATAGACAAGTGTGCCGTCGGCTGGACCAGAAGCCGTATGGGCAAGTGTGAACTTGCGGCACTGAGACTGGGCATATATGAGATGCTCTATGACGATGATATTCCCGAAGGCGTCGCTATGGACGAAGCCGTAGAGATTGCCAAGACTTACGGGGATAACACATCCGGAGCTTTTGTAAATGCCATCCTTACCAAAGTCAGGGAAAATTCTTAATGGCATTTAAAGTATCGGAACTTGTTCAGAATCTGAATAATGCCATCAGACTGAGCAACTCTTTGAGCAAAGTAGAGATAGAAGGCGAGATAACAGGTTATCACGGTCCCAACAGGAGCGGCCATATCTATTTTGATCTTAAGGATGATAAAGCAATAATCAAGTGCATGATGTTCGCAAGCAAATGCACTTATGAGTATAAACAGATCATCCGCGAAGGAGCTGAGGTCGTCTTATACGGGAGCCTGAATTACCACCAGCAGTTCGGGCTTTCTTTTGTATTTGAGAGAATAGACGACGGCGGCGAAGGCGCAAGGATGAGAGCTCTCGAAGAGCTCAGGAGAGAGTTGGAAGAACTGGGGATGTTTGATGAGATGTACAAAAAGCCCATTCCCAGATTCCCTAAGACCATAGGACTTATCACGGCTCTTTCGGGAGCTGCCATAAGCGATGTTGTGACCAATGCACGCAAGAATAATCCCTATGTGCAGATAGTTGTAGCTCCCGCACTTATGGAAGGTGACGGAGCGGCAGCGGAAGTTGTCCGGGCTATAAAGCTTATGGATAAATTTGGTCCCGACGTTATACTGCTCACAAGAGGCGGAGGATCCAAGGACAGCCTTTGGACATTTAACGAGCGGGATGTGGCACAGGCGGTCTTTGATTGTGAAACTCCCATTGTATCGGCCATAGGTCATGACAGAGATCACTCGCTGACGGACGACATAGCCGATCACCACGAATCAACACCTACAGGCGCAGCTCTTTTTCTCACAGAGGATTTTAAAGATCTTCTGGGATACCTGGATGAGGCACCGGATGTACTCCTTTCACTTATGAATTCGCACATCAAAGACTGCAGAGTAAGGGTCCGGGAAGCTACCGCGCAGGTAAAATACAACTCGCCGCAGAGCAGGCTGGACCGTCGTAAAAAAGAACTGGAAAAGTACGGCGTCACTTTAAAAGGACTTATGGATTCAAAGCTTGCTTCGGATAAAGCAAGACTTGATAAAACGAAAAATATGCTTCCGGCTTTTATGGACAGGTCCCTTAAAAAGGCTCATTACAGAAAAGATCTGTATGTGGGAAAGCTGGAAGGATTGTCACCTGTATCCAGATTAAAGAGTGGCTTTTCATACGTATCGGATGAGGGCGGCAAGAATGTCAGATCCGTTTCGCAAGTGAAAGCCGGTGATGAGATAAGGATCAGGGTAACCGACGGAGAGATCACATCAACAGTAGATTCCGCGGTTAAGCTATCGGAGGAATAAAATGGCAGCAAAGGCTGATAAAGATATTGCAAAAGAAAACACTCTTGAAGAGAATTTCGAACTCTTAAGCGAAGTTACGGAGAAATTGCAGTCCGATGATCTTCCTCTTGAAGAGGCTTTCGAAAATTATAAAAAGGGTATGGATCTGATCAAAAAATGCTCCGACCAGATCGATAAGGTTGAAAAGGAAGTTCTCAAGCTTAATTCCGATCTGAGTCTGGATAAAATCTGAGGGGAAAAAGTGGACAGAAAAGTATTCGTAACAGAATTAAAACGTCAGACGGAGATTGCGGAAAACATTGTGATGAAATATCTTCCCGATCCGGAGGATAAGTTCCAGAAATCCGTCATCGAGGCGATGAACTATTCCGTGACAGTGGGAGGAAAGCGTTTAAGACCTCTTCTCATGCAGGAAACATACCGTATGTTCAGGGGACAGGACGAGATCATCGAGCCTTTCATGGCAGCCATCGAAATGATCCATACATATTCGCTGGTTCATGACGATCTTCCAGCAATGGATAACGATACTCTCAGAAGAGGCAAGGATACCACCTGGAAAAAGTACGGCGAAGCAATGGCTATCTTAGCGGGTGACGGACTTCTTAATTACGCATATGAGACTGCCATAAAGAGTTTCGACCTCATCGAGAAAGAAGGAGCTCTGTACGAAGCAGGTCCCGAGACCATAACGTCCAGATACCAGTCCTGTGCCAAGGCTATGAATATCCTGACGCAGAAAGCCGGAATATTCGGAATGGTGGGCGGCCAGTGCCTTGATGTGGAGGCTGAAAAACAAAACCTGGATCTGACGGAAGAACAGCTTCTTTTCATACACGAACATAAAACCGCAGCACTTATACAGGCAAGCTTCATGATAGGCGGCGCGCTTGCGGGTGCGGGTAAGAGACAGATAGAAAGACTCGAGAAGATCGGATATAACATCGGGGTTGCGTTCCAGATAAGAGATGACTGCCTTGATGTTATAGGAGACACCGAAACACTGGGTAAGAATGTAGGATCCGACGAAAAAGACGGCAAGAAAACCTACGTAACACTTCACGGACTTGAGCAGTCCGAAGAAGATGAGAAGAGAATGACCGAAGAGGCACTTGAACTTCTCACCGGCTTACCCGGAAAACACGAATTTATGGAGGAGCTGCTTTTATCGCTCCTTGGAAGACGAAATTAAAATGATCCTTGATTCAATAAATAAAACAGGTGACATCAAGAATGTACCTTTTGACAAGATGGATGTGCTTGCATCCGAGATCAGAGAGTTTTTGATCGATAAGGTCAGTAAGACCGGCGGTCATCTCGGAGCAAACTTAGGTGTTGTGGAACTTACCATGGCACTTCATCTTGAACTTGATCTTCCCAAAGACAAGATCATATGGGACGTAGGTCATCAGTCATATACTCACAAGATACTTACCGGAAGAAAAGACGGTTTTGATAATCTTCGAAAGTACGGCGGCATGAGCGGATTCCCCAAGGCGTCCGAAAGTGATTGCGACTGCTTTGATACGGGACACAGCTCCACCTCCATATCCGCGGGCCTCGGCATGGTGTGTGCGCGTGATATGAGAGGAAGCGATGAGACCATCGTATCCGTTATAGGCGACGGATCTCTTACCGGCGGTATGGCTTACGAAGCACTCAATAACGCGGGAAGACTGGATTCGAATTTTATCATCATTCTCAACGACAATAATATGTCCATATCTGAGAATGTTGGCGGTGTTCCCAAGTACCTTAATTCCATCAGAACCTCGACCGGATATCTGGGACTTAAGGAAAGCGTTTATAAGAAGATCAAAGACAAGCCCTACGGTGACAATGTAGTAGGCAAGATAAGAAGAGCCAAGAACTCTTTTAAATCCCTCATGGTTCCTGCGGGAATGATGTTCGAGGAAATGGGAGTAGTATATCTGGGTCCCGTTGACGGACATAACATTTATGCTCTCAGAACCGCCATCACCGAAGCTAAGCGATTTAAGAGAGCAGTGCTCATCCATGTCATTACCAAGAAAGGTAACGGATTTGAGCCTGCCATCAAGCATCCCGCCAGATTCCACGGAACTGAGCCTTTTGACGTGACAAACGGAGTTCCTCTGAATCACAGGACCGTTGCAGGCTGGACGGATATATTCTCCACCGTAATGTGTAAGCTTGGTGAAAGAGATGATAAGGTTGTTGCCATTACCGCTGCCATGGCGGAAGGATGCGGACTGAAACGATTCAGAAATAAATTCCCCGAAAGATTCTTCGATGTGGGAATTGCCGAACAGCATGCGGTCACTTTTGCCGCGGGACTTGCACGCGGCGGATTCAAGCCCATTGTTGCGGTTTATTCTTCGTTTTTACAGAGAGCATACGATCAGGTTCTTCATGATGTGTGTCTGCAGAATCTTCCGGTCGTATTTGCCATAGATAGAGGCGGACTTGTGGGAGCTGACGGAGAAACCCATCAGGGTGTATTCGACCTTTCCTATCTGACCCAGATGCCCAATATGGTGGTAATGTCTCCCAAGAATAAATGGGAACTTTCCGATATGCTTAAGTTTGCGGTTTCTTATAACGGTCCCGTAGCCGTAAGATACCCCAGAGGAACCGCTTATGCCGGACTTGAGGATCACAGACAGCCCATCGAACTCGGAAAGAGTGAATGGATCTGTGAGGAAGACGGTATCTGCTTAATGGCCATAGGAAACATGGTGGAGACCGCTCTTAAGGTTAAAGAACTCCTTGAGGGAACTTCGCTTCATGTAAGTATTGTAAATGCAAGATTTGCCAAGCCCCTTGATAAGGACATGATACTGAGCATTTGCAAGAATCATTCACTTATCGTGACTCTTGAAGATAATGTGGTAAGAGGCGGATTCGGAAGCGGAGTGCTTGAACTCTTATCCGAAGAAGGAATAGAAAAAGAAGTAATGTGTCTGGGAATTCCCGACAGATTTATTCATCAGGGAAGCATAGATCAGCTTAGAAAAGAGATCGGACTCGATCCCGAAAGTATTGCCGATCGCATTAAAAAGAAGCTTTCCATGGGACTTTGATATGAAAGAAAGACTTGATGTTTTGCTCGTAAATATGGGTCTTGCTCCCTCGAGAGAAAAAGCCAAAGCACTTATCATGGCGGGAGAAGTTTTTGTGGACGGAAACCGTGAAGACAAGGCCGGAGCAAGTTTTAATCCCGAAGGGTTAAATATCGAAGTGAGATCCAAACAACTTAAATACGTAAGCCGCGGAGGCTTTAAGCTTGAGAAAGCAATGCAGGTTTGGGGCATAGACTTAAGCGGAAGGGTGTGCATGGACATCGGTTCATCCACCGGCGGATTTACCGACTGTATGCTCCAAAACGGCGCGGTAAGAGTTTATTCCGTTGACGTTGGAAGAGGACAGCTTGACTGGAAACTCAGAAACGATGAGAGAGTCGTGGTAATGGAACAGACCAATTTCCGTTTCCTGACTCCCGCGGATATTCCCGAGAAGATAGATTTTGCCAGCGTGGATGTTTCTTTTATCTCCCTTGATAAGATACTGATACCCGCAAGAAATCTTCTCTCCGAGCACGGACGAATAGTTGCGCTTATCAAACCGCAGTTTGAAGCCGGCAAAGGAAAGGTCGGTAAAAACGGAGTAGTAAGAGAATTATCCGTTCACGAAGAAGTCATTGAAAGAGCGGTAAGTTTTGCGGATTTTGTGGGATTTAAGATACTTGGAATAGACTTTTCCCCCATAAAGGGTCCCGAGGGTAATATCGAATATCTGATGAGCCTTGAGAAGAAGGATGATATCCCTGAAGATATATTAAAGCTTGAAGAAAAAGAAGCCATCGAAAGATTTGAGGAAGCGGGAAAACAGGGATTGTGGATTGCATCCGAAGACAGCTTTAAGGCACAGATAAAAGAACTGGCAGGTAAATCTCATACGGAGCTTACATGATGAAAAAAGTTCTTATATACGCAAACAAATATAAGGATCCGGACGGTGTTATCACAAAGAGAGTATCGGATCACCTTGATAAAAACGGTGTGGCATGGAGCGTGATCGTATCGGACCTTGTCAGAACCGAAGATAAAGATGCCGACATGGGGCTTAACCCCGGAGAATACGATTGCATTATCGTACTGGGCGGAGACGGAACCGTTCTTCAGGCAGCAAGGGAAGCAAGAGAGCTTGAGATTCCCATCGTCGGAGTAAACTTGGGAAGACTGGGATTCCTCACGGAGATAGAACCTGATAAGATCGAAGACAGTTTGGACAGGATCATAAACGGTGATGTGATCATCGAGAAAAGAATGATGCTTCGCGGTGAGGTTATCAGGAAAAACGGTGAGGTTATCACCAGCAGATCGCTTAATGATATTGTTATCAGCAGATTCGGAGGAATGAATCTTATCAAACTTCCGGTATATGTAAACGGACAGTTCCTGAAAGATTACCTGGGAGACGGAATCATCGTCACCACACCTACAGGATCTTCCGGATATAATCTTTCTGCCGGTGGCCCCATAGCAATACCTACATCCGATGTAATGATCATGACTTCCATCTGTTCACACTCGCTTATCCAAGCAAGCATCATACTTTCAGCACAGGATAAGATAGAAGTGAGAATTCCCGAATCAGATGCTGATTTCAGACCCGCAGAGTGTTCTTTTGACGGAAGTATAAGGGTGCTTCTCGAAAAAGGAGACACAGTCAGGATCAGAAAATCGGATAAATATACAGACTTTATCAGACTTAATAACCTTAGTTTCCTTGAAACCCTGCATAAGAAACTCGGAGATACCTGATGCTGAAAAAAGAAGAAAGACAAAGAGCAATACTTAACCTCATAGAAAGCCGTGACATATCGACTCAGGAGGAACTCTGTGCGCTTCTTGAAGAAGCCGGATTCCCCGCAACTCAGGCAACCGTATCCAGAGACATCCGTGAACTGTCTCTGTCAAAGATGCCTTCGGATCTTACCGGTCAGAAATATGTAAGGATCCGCATGTCCGAAGGTGATATGGATGAGAAGTATTCCAGAGTATTAAGGGATGGATTTGTCACCATGGATAAGGCGCAGAGTCTTCTTGTACTTAAAACCGTTGCCGGAATGGCAATGGCTGTTGCTGCATCCATCGATGCCATGCATCTGAAAGAAGTAACCGGATGTATCGCAGGCGATGATACCATAATGATAGCCGTAAGAGATGCGTCATCCGTGGACGGCCTTATGGCACGGATCAAAGATATAGTCGGACAATAAACATATACCTGTTTCCCACCGCTGATTCATAACCGAAAGAGGCGGAAAAGTTCATATGCTTAAGAATCTACATGTACAAAATCTGGCCCTTATAGAGGATGCGGATATCGAGTTCTCGGAAGGCCTTAATATCCTCACCGGCGAAACCGGTGCGGGAAAATCACTACTCATGGGCTCCGTGATGATGGCCATGGGTTCCAAATTTGATACCTCAATGATAAGAAAAGGAACGGAGCAGGCTCTTGTTGAGCTTGTTTTTGATGCTGTTCCCCCAAAAGCTCTGGAGGTACTTAAGGAACTTGACATTTATCCGGAAGATGACGGAAGTGTCATAATCAAAAGAACATGTTCCGCATCAAGAAGTTCATGCAAGATCAACGGATCCAATGTAGCCGTAAGAGAGATGAAAAAACTCGCTCAGGCTTTCATTGACATACACGGACAAAGAGATTACGAGACATTGCTCAAAAAGTCCGAACTTCTGAGTATCCTGGATCTTTACTCTGGAGATAAAATGCCTGAACTGCTTTCTGAAGTGCGTGATAAATATCATGTAATGACTGAACTTCACGAAAAGCTTGAAGCAGAGACTTCCGATACAGGCGCTTCTTCAAGAGATGCTTCACTTGCGGAGTTTGAAGTCGGCGAGATAGAAGATGCTGCGCTTACCGAAGGTGAAGACGAAGAACTTGAAGTATCTTACCGTAAGTTAAACAACTTCAAGAAAATTGCCGAAGGCCTTGTAAGAGCCCATGAAATGATCGGCTCCGATGAAGGAGAAAATGCTTTCTCTCTCACATCAATGGCATTAAAAGAGCTTTCCCAGATTTCCGAATATGACGATGAAGTAAAGGGCTTTGAGGAAGAACTCAGATCCGCGGAATCCATTTTGGGCGATCTGAATATGTCCCTCGGTTCCTATATATCTTCCATGGAATTTGATGAGGAAGAATTTGCCCGTGTAGAGGAAAGACTCGATCTTATCAACAAACTGAAGAGCAAATACGGCAGGACAATTTCCGATATTCTGAAATATGCGGAGCAGCGAAGAGAAGTCCTTGCCAAATATGCCGATTACGATGCTTATCTAGATAAACTTAAAGAGGATGTGAAGAAAGCTGAGGAAGAATATTTCAGCGTTTCCCGCAAAGCATCCGATATCAGAAAAAAGAACGCACCTCTTCTTGAAAAGGAACTGGTTAACAGATTAAAGGAACTGAATTTTAATTCCGTGGATCTGGAAGTGAGACTTGAAGAAGTTAAACCGGGAACTTCGGGAATCGATGCCGTAGATTTTTATATATCATTTAATCCCGGAGAGGACAGAAAGCCGCTTGCAGAAGCTTCATCCGGTGGAGAACTTTCCAGAATGATGCTTGCCGTAAAGACCGTAATGGCGGGAAGAGAAGATACGGGAACTCTTATATTCGATGAGATTGATGCGGGTATAAGCGGTATCACTGCATGGAAGGTTGCCGAATCTCTTGCCGGCGTATCACGTTGTCATCAGGTCATCTGTATCACACATCTGCCTCAGATTGCAGCCATGGCAGATCACCATTTTGTGATCGTCAAATCATCGGATGCGAATTCAACTACCACCGATATCAGACTTACCGATGAAGAAGGATCTGTGGCGGAAATCGCAAGACTCCTCGGTTCGGATTCTCTTTCCGAGAGTTCACTGACCAATGCCAGGGATCTTAAGTCCAAGGCTACCGAATCAAAAAAGTCCATATAAACATGTTCTGAAATGACGTTTATTACCTTAATTCCGTCTTATTGAATGAGATGACAATGGGGACGCTTCATTTTTGTCATCGGATATAGATATCTTTATTGAATACTTATACCTGATGACAAAAAAGAAGCGTCCCCTTTTTCATCCTAAAAGAACCGCCCCCACTGTCTTTTGTAAGGAGGAGATTATGAAAAAGAGATACTTAGCCCTGATACTTGCCTGCTTTATGACTGTATCTTTGACACTGTCAGCATGCGGAAGTCTTTCCGATGCAATCGTTCGGGAAGAAGATGATGAGAAAGATCAGGATGAAGACAAGGACGATGACGAGGAAGAAGAGGAAGAGATCGTCTATGTTGATACCATAGATGAGGACGATCTTGAAGATCAGATTAAGGTTATCGTCAAGAAAAGCGATGAGTGGATCGTGCCCTCGGGAGGCAGCGCTGCCATAGATCACGTGGAATACTGTGTTACCGACCTTGATCATAACGGCAGGGCGGAAGTTATTTCCGTACAGCATTTTGAATATGAGGGGGCAACCGAAGTCCATATCTATGAAGTGGATGAAAAGTGTAAGGGACTTAAAGAAGCAAAATGGAAATATAAGGGAGTTGAAGTAACTTCGGATAAATACCCTGATTTTGCCTATGATTCATACATCTCAACTTATTATGACAAGAAGAAAAACGAAACCCATTTCCTGATGGATAATTTCTTTGATAACGGAAACGGTGAGTACGGTATTACCTATTGCGAACTTACTTATTCCGAAGGAAAGATGGTTTGCTGGAATTACGGTGCATTCATCTACGGTGATGAAAAGGAATTTTTCGTGGATGACGGAACTGAGATCGACAACATGGATGATTTTGTCGATTATATGCTCGAATATCCCAAGAGACGTAATGAAAAGCAGGCTTTCTTCGGCATGTATAAAGATTTTACCTTTGAAAAGGTGAGAAATCTTGATGATTCCTATCTCAGTACTATGCTGACCGATTCCTACAGGGTTTATGCAGGTGAGTACGATTTTGAAGAATTCTATGAGAAATATAATATAGAGCCCCTTATTGATGATAATTCCACAGATATAGATTACGACGATCTTGTGGGTTCATGGATGCTTTATTCCAGTGATGACGGATACGAGACGGAATATTATGATAAGGATTCGGACGGATATTTTGTTATTGAAATCCGCTCAAATATGACTGCGATATTTTACACATACTTTGACGGTAAAGAATCACTCAAGAAAGATTTGACCGTATATGAAAGCAGCGGATATTGGATTCTGGAATTACGTGATCCCGAAGGTGATATTTTGGATGAGGATCTTGACTATGTTCAGTTCATGATCATGGATATGGCGGATGACGGACAGGATATATACGTTTATAACCTTGTATATGACAAAGACGGATATATCGAAGAAGGCTATGAGATGGTTTTCATCAAGGATAAGACCTCCGGAACCGGCTATAGCGCGGATGCTTCCTTGGACAGATATATCGGTGAGTGGGAACTTGTTTCCAGTGAGATAGAGGGCGACGTTACTTATTACGAGCCGAACGGTTCATTTAATGCGACTCTGACCGTAAGTGAAGACGGTATGGCTTCTTTTAAAGAGTACAGGAACAGAAGGCTTGATCTGGAGATAAATGCCGAGCTGGCATTTAACAACGTCGGTCTTCCGTATTTCGGATACGGTGATGAGGATGCACTTACGGCCCCCATCGCCTTCGAGACATATACATTCTACCTAAACATAGCCGATTACAACAGCCTGGATGTATATCTTGATTTCTATGATGAGGACGGAGAGATGCTGGGCGGATGCGTCCTGACTTTTGAGAAAACATACGGTTAAGCATGTGAGGAAAGTTATGAGAAAAAAGTATTTTGCACTGATGATGGCCGGACTTCTTTGTTCTTCACTTTTTATGTCGGGCTGCGGAAGCACGGCTGAACCTGAGACGGAGACAGTCCGGGAAAACGAAGATGAAGACGAAGATGAGGATGAAGACAAAGACGAAGATGAGGATGACAGAACTTCCGATGAATCGGATGATGAGGAAGTAAAGCCTCAGGGTTCTGCGCTTGTCAAATCCATCGATGAAGATATTTTGGCAGAGCAGACGGAAGTTTTTTTAAGCGGTCGTGATGAATGGGTTATATCTGCGGATGATGCCCTCGATTACGACAATACTTTTTATGCAATGACGGACCTGAATTATAACGGCCGAGCAGAGATTATGGTCGGATACTGGCTTGGCAGGGTAAATGATACTTCAGTCAGCGTATATGAGATAAATGAAACCGGAGACGGTTTTAATAAACTTGAATGGACATTTACCGGATGTGATTCCGAGAAAAGTTCATGTCCCGAAGTCCAGATGAGTGCTTATGTTCAGGCATATTTTGACAAGGATGCAGGTGTATCTCATTACCTTTTCCATGACTTTTACCTGTATTCTTTTACCGACGGTGGAATGAGATTCTGCGACCTTTCAATAGTTGACGATACGGTTGTCAGTGATACTTACGCCATGACCTTTTCCCAGGGTTCCGACGGAGATGAGGTAGATACGTTTTACGGTCCCAATGGCGAGATGGGAGAATCGGAATATACCGTTTATACTTCTACCTATCCCAGGGGCTATACACTTAAAGATCTGAATATCGGGTTTTATTACGGGGATGATGTTTATTCACAAAGCGGTCCTGTAATGCAGTATATGGATGATGAAGACCTCGGTGATATCCTGAAGAATTCATACCGTGTATTTGCGGGAAGAATGGATTACAGTGATTTTTATGACATGTACTTGGTCGAAAGTAATGACATGACTCCCGAGGAACTTCTGGAAGCATCCATAGGAAGCTGGGGGCTTGTCATGACCGAAACCGAGGGAGACATTACTTATTATTCTCCCGGAGATGATCTCTATAAGACATTGGATGTATATGAGGACAGCTCGATACATCTGGTTGAAGAAGCAGGTACGCCTGTAGCGTATGAGATGGACATGAATGTGCTTGAGCACGGAGACGGTTCACTTATGGGCACATACATGCCTGCGGCAAAAGACGGCAGATTCTATGATGAGATCGTGATTTCGATAATGGATGTGGAGAACGGATTGCTTGTCGTCAAAATGAACGCATGGGCCGGACAGACCTATCTCGGAGAAAGTATCTGGTACTTCGAAAAATTGGATTGATCGGAGAAGAATTATGAAAAAGAAGTATTTGGCACTTTTATTGTCCTGCATGATCGTTACTCCCTGTTTTCTTTCTTCCTGCGGCAAAATTGCTGATGAAACCGCAGTAGAAGAAGATGACGAGGAGGATGAAGACGAAGAAGACGAGGATGATGACAAAGACGATGATAAGGATGATAAGGAAGATGAGGAGGATGCGGAAGAATCCGCAAAACCCGAAGAACCTGCCATAGTCAAAGAGATTGCAGATGAAGATCTGTATGCTCAGATAGATCTGTTCCTGAAAAACAGAGACGACATCCTATTCCCGGAATCGGAAGATTATGCTTATACAACCTGCATGCTCTGCGATCTGGATCATAACGGCAGATGTGAACTGATTCTTTCCGGTGCAAGATGGTACGGTGCAAATTCCGAATGCCGCATTTACGAGATCAATGAAGACTGTGACGGAATATATCAGCCTGATTTTGAGTATCTGGGAGTTGATGCGGATGACGGCTTTACCGACTTTACCAGATTTGCAAGTAGTGCGGACGGATATTATAACAAGGAAGATGGCACTTTTCATTACATAATATGGGAGAGTCTTCCCGATAATCCCTCCAATACATACGGTTCCGTTTATTGTGATATTACGTTAAGAAACGGAACCATAGAAAACAATATGTACGGGAAATATACATATCAGTACATTGACTCCGGATATGTATATGAGTATTTCGGCCCTGACGGCGAAATGGATGAAGATGATTTTCATGATTATATAGACACCTATGCGGACGGAAGAGTTATAAAGCCTTTCCATTTCGGAATCTATGAGGGAGATTATTATTTCCCCGTGTCCGACGGTGACATAGAAACCATGGATTCGGATAAACTTGCCGAGGTGCTTGCTGACTCTTACAGGGTGTTTATAGAAAAGATGACCCGTTCCGATTATGTTTCTATCCACTCCCTTCACAGTAATCCTTATGACGATCCTCAGGAATTGCTTGAGGACAGCATCGGAAGCTGGGGAATATATCTGACGGATACGGAAGGTGACGTTACCTATTATGAGCCGGGTGATGCGTATTATATGCTCCTTGATGTTTATGAGGACGGATCCATCTATGTTCAGAGGTATATGAACACCGAATATGAAAATGATCTGACTGCGCAGCTTGAAGAGTATGATCCCGGAATGCTCAGAGCCATATATACCCCGGATCCCAAGGATGACATGTACTATGATTACATGGAGCTTGTTATCAGGGAGATCAACACGGACGGAATGCTGGTTCTTTCCACATCATCCTGGCGCGGTAATGAGTATCTGGGCGGAAGCGAATGGTATTTTGTAAGACTTGACTGATAATAAGCCCCCCGGGAACGTACAAATTTGACGTATGACAAAGTCGGTGGTATTGTTTGATATGGCTTGTTATAAAACATGAGGAGGTAAATATGAAAAAAGCAGCATTTAAAAAAGTTGTATCACTTTCACTTATGCTTACACTTCTTTCAAGCATGTGCGGATGTGGTGCAGCCAAGACTTTCCCCATCGAAGTATCCGAGACCAAGGTTGAGGTTGAGGTCGATGAGAAAGTAAAGGTAGAGATCGAGAACTATGATGATCTCAAGGACGTAGTCGTAGAGATCGATGACGAGGACATTGCTAAGGTTAAGGAAAGCAACGGAACCATCACCATCACCGGACTTGAGGATGGTAAGGCTAAGGTTACCGTTACCGCTTCCAATTCCGAAGATGAGATTACCATCAAGGTTACCGTTACCGCTCCCGAAGAGCCTGAACCCGAACCTGAACCCGAGCCCGAACCCGAGCCCGAACCCGAGCCTGAACCTGAACCTTCCACCTCAACTACAGGATCTGTAGATGACTGGTACGGAACCTATTCAGGATACATCATGCTCACCGGAACTGATGCTTGGGAAGATCAGGACTATATCTGGGAAGATGTTGTAGCAAAGGTTGGACACGTTGACGGCGGAGATTACTTCGAAGGCTTCTCAGACACCATGGATCTTTGGGGTGGCGAGTGGTCACAGGAGTCAAATTATCCCATCTTCACCTTCTGGGTAGACCTTACCGAGGATAAGATGACCGCTGACTGCGAGAACGATGCATGGATCCTTGATGATAACGATATTTCAGACGCATCAAGCTACATGTGGTGGTATGCTTCCGAGCGTGATTACCTGATGTTCTCTTATGATTATTATGATCCCGATTATAAGGGAGGCTTCAGCGTATTCGTTTGCCTTGAGAAGGATGACTGATACATTAAAGCTTAAGAGCCAAGGGGCCTTGCCCCTTGGCTTTTTTTTGTCCATTAAGAACCGTCCCCATTGGGCACTTGAAAAATTAACTCTCATGCGTTATATTATTAAGGTTTTGAGAGGAGTTATTATGATTACGAAGAGAGAAGACATAAGAAATGTCGCAATAATCGCCCATGTAGACCACGGCAAGACCACCCTGGTCGATGAGCTTCTGAAGCAGAGCGGTGTATTCAGAGAGAATCAGGAAGTAGCGGAGCGTGTAATGGACTCCGGAGATATCGAGCGCGAGCGCGGTATCACTATTCTTTCCAAAAATACCGCAGTTACATATAAAAATACCAAGATCAACATCATCGATACTCCGGGACATGCGGATTTCGGCGGTGAGGTTGAGCGTGTACTTAAGATGGTCAACGGCGTTATCCTCGTTGTTGACGCATTTGAAGGTGCAATGCCCCAGACTAAGTTCGTGCTCAGAAAAGCACTTGAGCTTAAGCTTCCCGTTATCGTATGTATCAACAAGATCGACCGTCCCGAAGCTCGTCCCAGAGAGGTTGTGGATGAGGTTCTCGAGCTCTTCCTTGAGCTTGATGCCGATGATGCACAGCTTGACTGTCCTTTCGTATATGCTTCCGCAAAGAGCG
>JAEEGL015041684.1_pt1 | contig 17039 bp, 16 predicted proteins | sample 9134231 | NCBI WGS metagenome assembly JAEEGL01 (sample SAMN16246548, study PRJNA631951) | gut metagenome | biome: gut microbiome; feature: rumen; material: fiber-attached | host: Bos | place: Iran: Karaj | collected 2018-10
CTGTTCTACAGCGTCGGTGAACCGGTCTGGGTCTTTGGAATGATCGCAGTCACTATGATCAACTGGTGGCTTGCTCTTCTGATCTGCCGGAAGAAATACAGGCGGTTCCGAAAGCTGCTTCTTGCGCTGGCGGTCGTTACGTCGTTGATTCTTCTTGTTTGGTTCAAGTATTCCGCTTTTCTTGTCAATACAGTCGCGGCTTTGACAGGCACGGCTTGGAGAATGCCGGAGCAGCACCTGCCGATCGGTATTTCCTTCTATACTTTCCAGGTGCTGACCTATACGGTCGATGTTTACCGGAAAAAGGCAAAACCGCAGCAGAATCCGGCGCGTACGCTTCTGTATATTTCGTGCTTCCCGCAGCTGATTGCGGGACCGATCGTTCAGTATTCCGATGTTGCCGAGGCGCTTGAGACCAGGAAAACGACTCCGACTGCCTTTTATACCGGGATGCGTCGCTTTGTGGTCGGTCTTTCCAAGAAGATCCTGCTGGCCAACCTTTGCGGGCAGATGCTTGAATCGACCCAGCTGGCGGGACAGGGTGGGGGTCTCAGTTTCTTCGGAGCATGGTTCTCCGCTGTGCTGTACGCCATGCAGCTGTATTTCGATTTTTCGGCGTATTCCGATATGGCGATCGGCCTCGGGCGGGTTTTCGGGTTCCGGTATAAAGAGAATTTCGATTATCCGTATATCGCGTCATCGATCGTCGAATTCTGGAGAAGATGGCACATTTCTCTTTCGTCATTCTTCCGTGATTATGTGTATATCCCGCTCGGGGGAAACCGCAGGGGAACTGTGAGGATGATTCTGAACCTAGCTGTCGTCTGGGCCCTGACAGGTCTGTGGCATGGAGCCAGCTGGAATTTCGTGATCTGGGGATTGTACTATTTCGTTCTTCAGGTACTGGAACGGATTCCGTTGAAGCATCTTCAGGAGCGCTGCCCGGTATGGTTCAGACATCTCTTAACGCTTCTGCTCGTTCTGATCGGCTGGGTGATGTTCTACTATACGGATTTTTCTGCGCTTCTGGAACATCTAGGCGCGATGTTCGGCGTATCAGCAGCAAACGGATTCCGCTTTGTTCCGCTCTGGGATGCGAAACTTGTTTCCGTTCTGTCTGAGTATACGGTTCTCCCGTTCCTCATGATGGTGGCGTGCCTGCCGGTTGTTCCCTGGCTGAAGAAGTGGTTCGGCAAGAATGAGCACCGTAAACGGGTCGGTGACGTGCTTGGTACAATCGCGGCAACGTGTCTTTTGGTACTGTCTGTTATTTTCCTGATCGGACAGACATATAATCCGTTTATCTACTTCCGGTTTTAAGAGGAACGTATGGGAAAAAAGTTCTCTTTCATTTTGTCATACTGGTGGTGTATGCTCCTGCTGGTGCTGGGGCTGATTCCTGTCTGTCTCGGAAACAGGGACGGAGGTATCTCCGAAACAGAGAACCGGACTCTGCAGGGCGCTCCGAAGTTCACGGTATCCGCATGGTTTGACGGTACTTTCGCAGAACAGTTGAATACATTTCTTTCAGATCAGATGCTCGGACGCGACAGAATCCTTTCTGTTTCCCGCGGGATGCTCGATGCATTCAATGCCACGAGCGAAAAGGATAGGATCATTCATGCTGATATCGACGAAGAACTTGATGCCATGGCCAATGCGGGAGCGGACAGTCTTGAAGAAGAACAGCCAGAAACTGCTTCCGCCGGTGCGGACGGCGTGGTAAATGTTTCGGTCGCCGTCGATACAGCTCCGGAGCCCGCAGCCGCGGCGCCGACTGTTCCGCCGACTGAGCAGATACCGGAGAATACGCCGGAGCCGGAGCCCGCTTCTGCTTCCGACAAACCGGAACCGGCAGATCCTTCTGTCAAGGATCTGTCAATCGTACGGAAGTTCGGACTGATCCGCTCTGATGGATCGTTTACTGTGCGCTTCAATTTCGGTGAACCAGCGATGCGGCGCACCATCCAGTCGCTGAACGCGTACCGCGCCGCTTTGCCGGAGGACGGCAGCGTGATTTTCACTTATATTCCGTATTCGTATGACGCAAACGAATGGCTGCTCGACACGGGGCATTTTTCCGGCTGGAGAAGCGACGTTGAACCGACGATTCAGGCAAACGTTGATGATGGAGTATATGTTTTTTCAACGGTCGAGGAACTGGAACCGCATATGGCCGCTGGGGAGCAGGTCTATTATAACGTCGATCATCACTGGGCAGGCCTTGGAGCCTTTTATATGCAGAGGCGCATGATGACATCCTGGGGCGTGCCGTCTATCTCATACGATGATTTCACTTTTACAGTGCATGAAGGGTTCCGGGGTTCGCTTTCATCCAAAGTCAGCCAGTCGATCTCCGATCGGCTGGAAGTACCTGATGCCTTGGCTCCTACGCACGCCTATATATACCGACGGCTGAATGTATTTGTCCGGGAAACCCGGTATATGGAGCCTGAGCGCGTATCCTATTCCGCTTTCCTGGGGGGAACGCATTCTCCTTTCTATGTTGCCGAGACTGGCTTCCATACCGGTCATTCGGCTTTGGTCGTATGCGATTCATTCGGGAATGCTTTCGTTCCGTTCATCGCTCCGTATTATGACAAGGTCTGCCTGGTCGATCTCCGTGATACGCATGATTTCGTCACCGGCGGCGGAGGAGCTCCGCTCCGCGACTATTTCAAGGAATACGGTATCGATGACGTATACTTTATCGTTTCCCGCGGAACCGGCATCAATTCCTCCTATATGCAGTCGATCGTCCGGAAGTATTTGTAAGGATCAGTGTATGAACAGAAAGAAAACGAGTCTTACAAAACGTTTCGCGAAGCAGGCCGTTATTGTGTCTACTCTGTTGATGGCGCTTCTTTGCGTGGCAGGTATTCTGTATCTCAGGAAAAGACCGCAGATTCTTCATGACCGCGCGGAAGTGGCCATGACCAGCGGAAACTACAGAGAAGCGATAGTCGCTTTAGAGAAATTGGAGAAAACAGAAGAGACAGAGGAACTGCTCCAAATAGCAAGGTATGGCAGTGCTGAGCAGCTTCTCAGTGACGGCAGCTATGAGGAAGCGGAAAAAGCGTTCTCCGCGCTGGGAGATTATTCGGATGCGCGTGCACGTATTCAGGAGTGTCGGTACGGGCTTGCTGTTCTGGCGATGGAGAGGGGAGATTATCTTGAAGCAAAAGAACGCTTCTACGCCCTGTCCGGGTATTCGGACGCACTGACACAATATAACGCCGCAAGGTACGCGATTGCGTCTGAAACGGAGATACAGGATCCGGAGGAGGCTTTTCAGCTGTTCTATGATCTTGGAGACTATTCCGATGCGTCAGCACAGGCGGAACGGATCGCGGTTTCTATTACGGGAATGGAAAATCCGGAAGACGCCGTCAATCTGATGTTGGGCGTCTCAGAGGAGGAAATCCTGACCAGGAGCAGGTTGGAGTCTGTACGCGCAGCCCTTCCAAGGGGTGTTCTCTCAGTGGGCTTCTATCACACTGTCGGATTGAAAAAAGACGGGACAGTCATTGCCGCCGGAAGCAACTCGGACGGACAGTGCAATGTCGCGGCTTGGACCGGCATCCAGGCAATCGATTGTGGAGCATTTCATACGGTCGGCCTTAAGGACGACGGGACTGTCGTCGCAACAGGAAGAAACGTTTCTGGACAGTGCAATGTTACAGAATGGCGGGATATCGTCGCTGTTGCATGCACTGATTATGATACGATCGGGCTTAAACGGGATGGAACAATCGTAACGACCGGATATCATGATTACAGTGCGCTTTCCGGATGGACAGATGTCGCTTCGATCGCGGGAGGATCTTACTCAGTTGTCGCAGTCACAGGTCATGGACAGCTGTTGTCGTCGCACCCTTCCTCCAGAAGCGAGGCAATCCGGAACGCGGTCGAGGCGGATGCTTCGACCGGATATGCTGTCTGCCTGTTGGAGAATGGTATGGTAGCCGGAACGGCTCCGGTTCTTTCTGACAGCGAGGATGAGGACGGTTCCGTTATCCTTCCGTGGTCGGAGATAGTGTCCATTTCCGCATCAAGCACCGGCGTTCTCGCAATCAATACCGAAGGAAAGATTCTTTCTCTCTGGTTTCGTGAGAGAGATTCGATTGATCTGTCCGATCTCACGGATGCTGTCGCTGTCGCAGCAGGAGGGACGCATTCCGCAGTTCTGAAGGAGGATGGGACGGTTGTGACGCGGGGAAATAACGAATACGGGGAATGTGAAACGTCCGGATGGAACCTGGGGTCGTGATAACATGTGTTTAAAACGGTCAGCCGCTTATTATTGATTTGTGCGGCTGAACATGCTAAAATGCAAAATGAACAGATATGTTCGGTCATCAACAAGCTGTGAGGAGACTAAAAGATGAAAACAAACATAATCACGATCAACAGCAGCGGAGAGGGAATTCTGGACGCGCTTCAGGAAACGGAAAAGGCTGCAGCGTACAATGAACTGACCAAAAAGGAAACACTTCGGCTGCGGCTTCTTGCGGAAGAGATGACCGGAATGTTCTGCACCATTATTCCAGTGAAATCAGCTTCCTACTGGGTCGAGGCGGAAGGAAAGAACTATTCTCTGCATCTTGCAACAAAAACCAGAATGAATGCGGATCTAAGGGAAGAGCTTCTGAGCACCTCAACATCGGGCAAAAATGCCGCTGCGAAAGGGTTTATGGGAAAGCTCAGAGATTTGTTCATGCAGATGGGAGAATATGACGACTACGGTGTTCCGCCCAGGATGATGTATGGTTTTCCGGATATGGACTGCGAGACTTTTGAGACGCCCAGCGCGGCAGTTCTCGGAGGGATGATGTACAATTGGTCTCTGAACGAGTACCGTTCCGCACTTGAAGAAAGGAAGGAACAGGAAACTGAACAGTGGGATGAACTGGAAAAATCCATCACTGCCAAACTCGCTGACGAGATCAAGATCTTTATCAATGGGGACAACGTTGAGATGGAGATCGATAAGACTTTCTAAAATAGAAAAAGCTTTTCATGACGGGATCAGGCCGATAATGAAAAAAACAGCAGCTATAACAGCGAATGTTTACCAATATTGAGCATTGCAACACGGAGGATATACAGCATGAAGATTAATCAGACTAAGAACGGCAACGCACTTACCATCGAGCTTGAGGGAAGGCTCGATACGATGACATCGCCTGAACTGGAAGAAGCGCTGAAGGCTTCCCTGGAAGGCGTAAACGATCTGACTTTTGATTTTGAGAAACTGGATTATATCTCGTCCGCAGGTCTTCGCGTTTTACTGTCCGCTCAGAAGACGATGCATAACCAGGGCTCCATGAAAGTGGTCCATGTCAATGAGACGATCATGGAAGTATTTGAAGTAACCGGATTTACTGATTTTCTGACAATCGAGTAAAGCCGCGGCGGCGGAACGATGATTTCTTACCCGGATAGCTGGTTTAAGGTCGGGATAATGCGCAGCATTTCGCATGGTACCCGGCCTTTCAATCAATTATGCATGTGAAACGTTTGCGCCGTGTTTCGAAGACACCTGAATCAGAGGAGCTGTTCCTCATGTATCACAGATGGAACTGGTTATCCTCTTTCGGAGACAGTAAGGAGAGAGTATGATATCGGATATTATTACGATCGAAGCCGGCGGCCGTGGAATCGATGGAGCACTTGTCCAGTCGGAGAAAACAGCGCGGTACAATGGACTGTCCCATAAGCAGCAACTGCGTCTGAGACTGCTTGCCGAGGAGATGACCGGAATGCTTCGCGGGATCGTCGGCGACATGACCGCTTCCTTTTGGATCGAGTCGAACAACAGAATGTTCGAACTGCATCTTACGACCATGACCATGATGGATTCCACAAAGCGCAGGAAGCTTTTGAGCACTTCCAGCAGCGGAAAGAATGAAGCGGCGAAAGGATTCATGGGAAAACTCTGGGACATTTTTATGAAAATGGATGAACCGGAGGACATGCATTATCCGAAAACATTCGTATCGGGTTTTGTCCATTCCGATTCTGGCGCCTTTGATGCACCGATTGGCGTCGATATGCAGACACTGATCGGGGGATGGTCGCTGAACAATTATAAAGGCACAGTCCGTGAAGACCTTTCTCACAACAGGGAAGAATGGGATGAGCTGGAAAAATCGATCGTAGCAAAACTCGCGGATGAAGTAAGGATCTCCATCGATGGAAATATAGTGGAGATGGTGATTTTTAAATCGTTTGAATGAATCATGCTGCGGAATGAATCTGCGGAGAGGAGGGCTCAGATGAAAGAAATTACGGTTGACGCAGTTTGCGAAAATCTAGAGCTTGTCACGGATTTTATCAACGATCAGCTTGCACAGGCGGGATGCCCTTTCAGAACGCAGATGCAGATCGATATCGTGATTGACGAGATCTTTTCGAACATCGCGAAATTCGCTTATACGCCGCTGCATGGAAAGGCAACAGTCCGGATAGAGACGGCAGAGCGGGAGGCAGTCATCACTTTTTTCGACTCCGGCAGGCACTACAATCCTCTCGAGCAAAGCGCGCCTGATATCACATCTCCTTTGGAAGAGAGAGAAATCGGGGGCCTTGGTCTGATGATTGTGAAAAAGATGATGGATGTTGTACGGTATACATATAAGAACGGGCAGAATATTCTTGAGATGCGGAAACGTTTTTAAAACAATACTGCTGTCGGACGGATCGGTCTGCAAGCTTTTGGTATCAACATGCTGATTTCAGTCAACAATGCTTTTACAGTTATCGCAGTCACTGCTTTCGTAGCGGTGTTCGTTGTCCTGCTTCCAATCATAGACCGGAAGATTTGCGCGAAACTCGGATTGAATCTACAGCATGGGGTAAGCCGGAACCAGAACGCGGAAGCTCTTCTGAAACTCAGACAGACCATCCTGTACGCAGTTTTTGCAGTCTATATCCTTGCATTCTCTTTTATTGTTTTTTTCTCGAGAAGTGCATCCGACCTGTATCAGGTGCATGTAGCCCCGTTTGAGGATTTCCTCGCCGCATTTCAGTCTGACACAGGTGTGATCGGCACTCTGTTTGCAATCTTCCGGGAAGGTTTTGCAGCGGGAATCTCACATATACGGATCATTAGTCCACAAGATGTGATCCAGGTTTTTCTGAACGTGATGCTTTTCATCCCAATGGGATACCTGCTGCCGTATACATTTGACTGGTTTCGCCGGAAAGTACGGATCAGACCGGTCATTGCATGTTTTATCATCTCAGTGGCGACGGAAAACCTTCAGCTGATTTTCCGGCGAGGGTTATATGATCTTGATGATTTGCTTTCCAATACGCTGGGAGGATGGATTGGGCAGCTCCTGTTTATTTCTGTCGCGTTCGTCGTGACTCATCCGGACTGGAGGAAGGAGCTGAGATCCTACCACCGCTGGAAGCGGCACGCGAAGCACAGAACACTCTATCCTTTCGCAAAAAGGATCGGTCTTTCTCGCACTACGATTCTTGCTACGGATGAGACGGCTATCTGGGATTTCTACATTGACAAGCTTGGATTCCGTATCGTGCGTCAGTTGGTTCCGCTGGATTCCGATGAGACGCAGTTTCTTCTGGAGATGGGTTCTTCTCAAATCGAGATCCGATGCCTCAACTGCGATGAGACCCTTCCGCAGCAGTACTTGACAATCACCGCGACACATTTGGAAAAGATCAAAAAGAGGCTTCAGGAAAATGGTATACAAACGGGTCCTTTTGAACAGGATCCGTATACGAATCTCAGATGCATATCATTCTTCGGACCGGATGACATCAGAATCACTGTCATCGAACAGAGTTGACGAATCAGGAACTATTGCAGGAGAGGATTAATTGAATGGCGCATGGCATAATAGATCGGAGATTTTATGACGCGGTTCTGAATTTTGAATCCAGCGATACTGCACAGGATTATTATTATAAGGTTATGGATTCGGAGACCGGCAAGACTGACACAGAGGGAAGACCGGAAACGATTCGGAAACAGATTCTTCGGGTGTATGCGATGCTGTTTTGCGACGACTGCCCTCTCCCACCAGGATATGTGGCGGGAGTGGAGGATGTGGAGAATACAGCGGATCGCCTCCATACGGAGAACATGGGGTATGACCGGAAACATTGGTACAGGATGCGGCATCACTTTCCGGTGATCGATGAGGATAACTATGATCGGTTCGCTGCACTGGTGATTGCGGACCTGAATGCCGGAGAACTGAGAGAGGCAGCGGAAAAAGGATACGATATGCTTCTTGTCGGGGAAAAAGATCCGCTGCGAATGACAGAGGATCAGCGCAGACACCAGAAAGTGCGCGTCGTAAACTATATCCCCGGGGAGGACCGTCTATGACAATCCTGATCGTGGATCACAATGAACAGGATCTGCAGTCGCTGACCGATATTCTGTCTTCTCTTGCTCCTGAAGCAGTACTGTTGCCTTACAGGAGCAGTCTGGAAGCGTTACTCGCCGCTCGATCACAGGAGATCGATATTGCTTTTCTTGAGACGGCGCTCCCGGAACTGGACGGAATGGATATGGGACAGTATCTGAAAGAATTGTATCCCTATATCAATCTGATCTTCGATTCGATGAAGAACGACAGATCATTTGAAGCATTCGCACTCCATGCCAGCGGATACCTCAAAAAGCCTGTTGCAGAGAAAGATGTCGGATTCGAGATCAATGATCTCAGATATCCGCTTGAGGTGAAGAATAAAAAACAGGTATTTATCCAGACCTTTGGAAATTTCGAGGTTTTTTTCGATGGAAAACCTGTGCTGTTCAAGTATTCTAGAACCAAGGAAATCGTCGCACTGCTTGTAATGAGACGCGGAGCGCAGACGACGAATGGTGAGATTATCGCGACTCTGTGGGAGGATGACGGGGATCCTGACAAGAAAGCGTCCTATCTCAGTAACCTGCGCCAGGATCTGCAGAACACGCTGTCGAAGTTGCAGTTGAACCGAATCATCATTAAACAGCGGGGAAGCCTGGCAATCGCAACAGAGCTGATCGAATGCGATCTGTATGACTGGTTGGAAAACAAAGAGAGCTCTAAATACCGATATCTCGGAGAATTCATGAATCAGTACAGCTGGGCGGAAAGCATGCACGCGGAGCTGGATGAAATCTCTTTCTCTGCAGAATAAACAGATTATCGTAACAAAAAAGACCTTACCGTACGGAAGGTCTTTTTGACGTTTTTTGGCGGGGATTAACCTTCATCGTATTCAGCAATGTAGAGATAATCTCCTGCGTAGATCAGGTTTTTGTTTTTGATTTTTGGATTCCAGGCCATGATATCCCGAATGGTGCAGCCAAATCGGTTGGACAACTTGGTCAGATTGTCGCCCCTTTGAATTTTATAGATGAAAAAGCCGCTCTTCTCCTTCGGACGCCGGTATCCTCCGACAACGTCTTCAAGTTCTTCCGGATTTAGTTCTTTAATCTCATCGCTCATTTTTCAGAACCTCCATTTGTTTTTCTAAAGTATAACATGGATTTCGTCACAATACAATCACACGCCTAAACTGGACTGCCTGATCAAAATGCCGCTTTGGTGTTGTGAAACAGAGCGTAGTTTGCTATAATCGTATCATCAATGTTTCTTCTCATCCGGACTTTTTCCGGGAGAAGAACAATCAGGAGTCAGCAGATGGAGAAACAACTTTTTCGAAAAAAAAGCCTGGATGGGATTTCCTCACCGGAACAGCTGCAGGATTATATGAAGGTCACGAACCCTGGGGTCTGGATGATTCTCATGGCAGTGATCCTGCTGCTGGCAGGATTCCTGTTCTGTTCTGTCGTTGGAAAAGTGGAGCTATCCACAAGCGTCGAATGGAAAGTTGAGAATGGAGTCGCTTACTGCCGTGTTCTACAGGATGGTGCGGACAAGATTTCTCAGGGAATGCCGGCACGTGTCAAAGAACTCAAGACAACGGTTTCAAAAGTTGTTGACGGTGGTGGGTCCTATATCGGTATATATGCTGACGCAGTTCTGCCGGACGGAACATATACCGGTGTGATTGTCACAGATACGGTGTCGCCGATCTCTTTCTTATGGAATAAGTGAGGAAAAAGCAGATATGAGTCTGTTTTCCAGCTCAAGATCAAATTCAAAGCCTTTAAGCAAAGGCGTAGCCAAGGTCCCCGTCATCATGCAGATGGAGGACCTTGAATGCGGTGCGGCCTGCCTTGCGATGGTGATGGCTTATTATCAGAAATGGGTGCCGCTCGAACAGGTTCGGATTGACTGCGGAGTATCCAGAGACGGTTCCAAAGCGAAAAATATGCTGGTGGCAGCGAAGAATTATGGATTCGATGTAAACGGATACCGAATGGAGATTGACACTCTGAAAGAAAAAGGCAAATTTCCCTGCATCATACACTGGGACTTCAATCATTTTGTCGTACTGAACGGATTTAAACGAAACAAGGTCTGTTTGAATGATCCTGCCCGAGGAAATGTGGAAGTATCCATGGAGGAGTTTGACAGAAGTTTCACGGGAATCGTTTTGGAACTGGTTCCCGGAGAATCATTTGTTCCGAGTGGAAAAAGGAAGAGCACGATCGATTTTGCCAGAAAACGCCTGAAAGGTGCGGCTGTTGCAGTGGTGTTCGTCATGGTGACGACCGCGATATCCTATGTCTTCGGGATCGTGAATCCTGTGATGACCCGTATCTTTTATGACAGACTGCTGACCGGAAAGAATTCGGAATGGCTGACTCCGTTCATTGCCATCATGGCGTTTCTGTGCGTGGTTCAGTTGATTGTTGAATGGGTCAAGACAATATATTCGCTTCGGATCAACGGCAAGATGTCGGTTATCGGAAGTACTTCGTATATGTGGAAAGTACTGCGGCTCCCAGTCGAGTTTTTTTCTCAGAGAATGACGGGGGACATCATGCAGAGAGAAGGAAGCAACGCCTCCATCGCAGGAACGCTGGTCGATACGCTCGCACCTCTCGCGCTGAACACGATTATGACGGTTTTCTATCTGGTGCTGATGATCCGCTATAGCGTGATCATGACCCTCGTGGGACTTTTGAGCATTCTGCTGAATCTGCTGACAGCAAGGCTGATCTCTGAGAAAAGAGTCAATATCTCGCGTGTTCAGATGCGGGATGCGGGGAAACTTGCTTCCACGACCATGGCAGGGATCAGCATGACGGAAACGATCAAAGCTTCCGGCGCGGAGAACGGTTTCTTCTCAAAATGGGCGGGATATCAGGCGTCAGTTAACACACAGACCGTAAGATTTGCCCGCTTGAACGCACATCTCGGCCTGATTCCCGGCTTTATTACCAACGCGGCAAATTACGTGGTACTGTTTCTCGGGATCCTCTTTGCGATCAACGGAAGATTTTCCGTCGGCATGATTATGATTTTTACAAGTTATCTGGAAGCTTTCCTGAGCCCGGCCACCACGCTGATCGAAGTGGGACAGACCATGATGGAGATGCGGACGGAAATGGAACGTATAGAAGATGTCATGCAGTATCCGGAAGATCCGTATGTTCAAAATATGGAGATTCAGAAGGATCAGGATTATTCAAAACTGAAAGGCGAAGTGGAACTGAAGAACGTCACCTTCGGCTATTCCAGACTGGGAGAACCTGTTATCAAGGACTTTTCAATGCATCTGAACCCGGGAAGCCGCGTCGCGATCGTTGGCGCCAGCGGCTGCGGAAAATCTACGGTCAGCAAGCTGATATCCGGGCTGTACCTGCCGTGGAGTGGTGAAATTCTGTTTGACGGGAAACCGATCGGAGAGATTCCGAGAAGCGTGTTTACCGGATCGGTCGCTGTCGTGGATCAGGATATCATCCTATTTGAGGATACGATCGCAGAAAATATCCGGATGTGGGATAAATCCATCGCTGATTTCGAAGTGATCCTCGCCGCAAGAGATGCTCAACTGCACGAAGATATCATGGAGCGTGTCGGGGGGTATGAAGGAAGACTGACGGAAAATGGAAAAGACCTGTCTGGAGGGCAGCGTCAGAGACTTGAGATCGCGAGAGTGCTGGCACAGGATCCTTCGATAGTGATCCTGGATGAGGCAACCAGTGCCCTGGACGCAAAAACCGAATATGAAGTTGTGAAGGCGATTTGCGATCGCGGCATTACCTGTATCGTCATCGCACACAGACTCAGTACAGTGCGTGACTGTGACGAGATCATTGTACTGGATCACGGAAATGTGGTGGAACGCGGAACGCACGACGAACTGTACCAGAAGGGCGGAGCATATGCCGATCTGGTCACCAGCGAATAACGGAAAGGAGGGTGCTTCGTATGGGATGGTTTGATGAGCAGATACGCCAGCGCATGGAGAGCGATCAGGACCTGTTCGAAGAGTCCTTTGTCCGGGTAGCAGGATCCGTGCTAGGAAGCCGCGTTGAGCAGCTTTTGCGCGACGAGCGTCTTGTCACAAAAGAAGCGCTCGATGAAATACTGAAGTATTATCACTGCAAATCTGTGGATATTCCGGATACAATCCAGAATGTGGACGAGCAGATGGATTATGTGCTTCGTCCGCATGGAATCATGATGCGAGCGGTCAGGCTGGAGGAAGGCTGGTATAAGGATGCATTCGGGCCGATGCTTGGTTTTCTGAAAGAGACAGGTACGCCCGTCGCATTGCTTCCGAATGCGGTCTCCGGATATCATTTCAAGAATCCGGAAACGGGTGACACGGTCCGTATACGGAATAAGACAGCAGCGCTTCTGAAAAGTGAAGCACTGTGCTTCTATTATCCGCTCCCTATGAAAAAACTTGGGATTCCGGATCTTTTGATTTACATGAAGAACTGCATCTCTGCTGGGGACATCGTTCTGATTCTTCTTGCAGCTCTTGCCGCAACATTGGTCGGAATGATCGAGCCGCAGATCTACAGGGCACTTACTGGCCCGGTCCTGAAAACGCGCAGCCTGTCAATGCTGACAGGTATGGCCGTATTCGTCCTGGGTGCGACTTTCGCGTCACAACTGATTGTCGCAGTACGGAGTCTGATGATGGGAAGGATCTCTACGAAGACAACACTGGCAGTGGAATCGGCGGTTATGATGCGGCTCCTTGCTCTTCCGGTAAGTTTTTTTCGCAAATTTTCCTCCGGCGAACTGGCAACCAGAACATCTTCCGTTAATATGCTTTGTCAGGCATTGCTGGGGGAAATTGTCTCAACCGGACTGATTTCCCTCATGTCATTGCTGTATGTTACACAGATTTTCGCTTATACTCCGGTCCTCGTATGGCCTTCCATTGCGATTATTCTGGTCACGGTGGTACTGAATGCCGTCATCTCTCTGATGCAGATTGGAATAACCAGGAAAAAAATGAAGCTTTCTGCGGAGCTTACCGGAACCAGTTACTCAGTGATCAGAGGCATTCAAAAAATCAAACTCGCGGGAGCAGAAAAGCGGGCATTCGCAAGATGGGCAAATCCCTTTGCGAAACGCTCAGAACTGGATTATAATCCGCCGCTGATTGTGAAACTGAGCGGTGTGTTCATGCTTGCTGTTTCTCTGATTGGAACCATTGTACTGTATTATCTTGCTGTCCGGTCCGGAGTCTCCGTGTCCGATTATTCCGGATTCATGATCGCATACGGACGTCTGGCAGGTGCGTTTTCCTCAATCGCAGGGATCGTGGTTTCTATCGCACAGCTGACTCCTGCGCTGGAGATGGCGGAGCCGATTTTGAAGGCAGAACCGGAGATTTCGGAAAACCGGGAGATTTTGACGAAACTGTCCGGCGGAATCGAGATCAGCCATATCTATTTCCGATATGAAGAAAACACTCCCGATGTACTCAACAATTTGTCCTTGAAGATCAGGCCAGGCGAGTATATTGCAATAGTCGGCAGAACAGGATGCGGGAAATCAACACTGATCCGGCTGCTGCTGGGATTCGAGAAGCCACAACGTGGGGCTATCTATTATGACGGTAAAGATCTGAACAGCATCGACCCAAAATCGTTGCGCAAAAAAATGGGCGTCGTTACGCAGAATGGTCAGCTGTTCCAGGGAGATATATTTACCAACATCACCATCTCCGCACCTCATGCGACCTTGGAGGAGGCTTGGGAAGCGGCGGAAATAGCCGGTATCGCACAGGACATTCGCGAAATGCCGATGGGAATGAATACCTATATCTCCGAAGGGCAGGGCGGAATCTCCGGAGGACAGAAACAGAGAATCATGATTGCGCGCGCGATTGTTTCGAAACCGAGAATCCTGTTGCTGGATGAAGCTACGAGCGCTCTGGACAACAAGACGCAGAAACAGGTCTCAAAAGCACTTGATGAACTGAAATGCACGCGCATCGTAATCGCACACAGACTGTCGACGATCAGAAACTGCGACAGGATCCTTGTCATGGACAAAGGGACAATCGTGGAAAGCGGAACCTATGACGAGTTGATTCAAAAAAACGGGGCTTTCGCGGATCTCGTTGCCCGGCAAAGAATCGACATCAGACAGGAACAGGGCAGAAGATCCGAATCCTGCTGAACGAAAATACGATCGGTTTGAAAAAGTTCACGATTACGATGAAAAAACTGCCTGCTGTGTGATTGTTTTGTGACAAAACTTGTGTTACACTACAGACGAAATCTTAGTAAAGGAGATATTACCATGGACGAAGAGATCAAAGAGATGACTCTTGACGAACTCGATGAGGTTGCCGGCGGATCGCGTGATGACGCACGTCATGATCTGAAAAACTATGTTACAGGTTCTGTTTACGGGCTTGCAAAAGGTTCTTACATGTATATGAGAACTACTCCCGGCGGATCCAAGATGAGTGTCAGATATGCAAACGGAGATCGCATTTTGTATCATCCGAAACTCTCCTCCGGTTGCTATCTTGCTTACAGCTGGCAGGCTGATAAGTATGGTTATGTCGAAGCAAAGTACATTAAATAAGTGATTCTTGAAAAAAACTGTAAGGCACATGAGTGCTTTACAGTTTTTTTCATAGTCAAGAAACCGACAGGTGTATCTTACCGGCTCCGCTGCCTCAGCTCAGCGTGAGCAATCAACTGCATTCGAGGCATTGCGTAATCCAGAAGCATCCGGAATGATGCGCAGTAGTAGTTTTGTACGCCTGACGAAGCCATGACCCAGTCATTGCGGCATCCTCCGTTACAGACGGAACTATAGCGACACCCCGCGCACTCGAGCGGTTTTTTTGCGCTTTCAGCAAGAAAGCGGCGAACTGTTTCACCGGAGGCAAGGTCGGATAGGGAGCATGTTTTGATGTCTCCCATGTACCAGTCATCCAAAGCGAAAAAGTCGCACGGATAAACGGAACCGTCTGCTTCCACCAGAAAGTAGGAGCCGCACCGTCCACAAGTCGAGCAAGTACTCGCTCCGTCCCCAAGCAGTATATGGATGTAGTCGTCGAACAGCCGTATGCTGTGATATTGCCCTTTTTCCCAATCCTGATACCAGCAGTCAAACAGTCTGCAGAGAAAAGAACCGTAGGATTCTGGGGAAAGGGACCATATGCGTTTGCCTTTCGGTTCACCGATCGGATCCAGACAGGCAATATATTGCAGATGCTCGAGACCGAGAGACTTCATCTCACGATAAATTTTCTCCGGATGCCGTGCAGCCTGCCCGGTAACGACACAGAGCGCATTGACATCGACATGGTTTTTTTGAAGCAATCTCAGACTTTTTACGACTTGGTTCCAGGTATCTTTCCCAGCGGGGTCTTTTCGGTACAGATTGTGAAGCGCTTTGTCTCCATCCATAGATATGCCTACAAGGAACCGGTTTTCCTGGAAAAAAACTGCCCATTCCTCGTCAAGAAGAGTACCGTTCGTCTGGATTGCGTATGAAACCGATACGTGTGGTGTCTGGAACGATTTGACGCAATCCACAAAACGCCGGAAAAAAGGAAGGCCTGCAATCGTAGGCTCACCGCCCTGAAAGGCAAATAAAATCCTTCCATTGGGACTGACCTCCTGAAAGGCGCGGTCTATCAGGAGATGCATGGTGACTTCTTTCATGATTCCACGGTTTTTCTCGCTGCGGTTGTTGGTTTCATCCTCGTAAAAACAGTATCGGCAGTGGAGATTGCAGAGACCGGATGCAGGTTTGATTAGAAAACTGAGAAAATGCATTGAAAACTCTCCCCCGAAAGATGATATGTCTGCAGGATATCGCATGCGCTGCTGATTATCTGTAAAAATGAGAAACTATTAAAGGTTCCTTTAATATTAGGATCCTTTTTTTCTGTTTGTCAATCACAACTGAACTGCAGTGCAGGAGCAGTAGAAGATCATTGCATACCAGGCTCCCTACGATAGTATTATTATAACGATCATTTCTTTATTCTGATACTCAGACAGCAATAGTACAGTTCTGGCAATACACTGAACAAAATAGTTTCTGTGAATGTATAAACCACTAACAGCCGCCAAGCAGCCGGAGAGGATCCGAATTCTCAACGAGTATTTACAAACGATGAAGAGGAAGAATCGAAGATTCACTGATTTACAAAGACGAATGTTTTGAACCAAAATACAGTAAATGATGATTTTGAAAAGGATTTTATAGAGAAATGTGTGAAAGCAAGTATGAAAAAAGCCCGAATCTCGGGCTTTTTCTTGTGGCTCCCCAGGTAGGACTCGAACCTACAACCCTTCGGTTAACAGCCGAATGCTCTGCCATTGAGCTACTGAGGAATAAAATGCATCTCACTTGAGTGCGAAAAATATTCTAATCCGTTTATTGATCTTTTGCAAAGACGAAAAAATAGGAATATATGCAAATATCAATGTATATCTATAGTAATCTTGATAATTCTTCTGATTGCTTCGGTTTGATTGACGAAAACTGTTGTTTGTTATACAATACGTATGGGTCTGATACTATCGAAAGGGAACATTCTGCTTTGGAAACGAAGATATCCAGATATCTTCATACAGAAGTCGTCAAGCCCGAGCACCGCTTGGTCAGGAGCAGTTCTTCGTTGTATCTTCTTCTGATCTTGTGCGTGTTCGGATGCATGGC
>JAEEGL016501494.1_pt1 | contig 17039 bp, 15 predicted proteins | sample 9134231 | NCBI WGS metagenome assembly JAEEGL01 (sample SAMN16246548, study PRJNA631951) | gut metagenome | biome: gut microbiome; feature: rumen; material: fiber-attached | host: Bos | place: Iran: Karaj | collected 2018-10
TCCGGCGCGAGAACGTCCGGAAGGACAAGGAAGGGTACTACGTTAAGTTAGTGGCTGAGAAGACAGGAAAGCCAGGCGAAGCCCGGCTTTCCGAAGGGCTCGGAAAGAAGCTCGTCCGGGTCGGTCGGGGCTGGCTGTTTCCCGGATCAGGGAAAAGCGGACACCTCACGCGTCAAGCCGTGTGGGCGCGATTCAAAAGAGGGTGTCGAGAATTGGGACTGGATCGGGCGGGATTTAGCCCTCATGGCGTTCGAAAGACGTTTGCTTCTGACTTGCGGCGAGAAGCCGGGCTCACGGCGGTACAGACGGCGCTTCAGCATTCAAACGAAGCGGTCACGCGGCTGTACGCGTACGCGGATACGGTGGGCAAGAGCGCACCGGACGAGCCGATCCGGTGGAGAGACCTTGACCTGATTTGCGATTACGTGGTTGACAGATTGCGGCAAAAGTGATACAATATGGCGAGTGTGGTAATCAGGAGACCCCTTTAAGGCAAAAGCCAGAGCCTGCGAAGCCGCGAAGCGGCAGCAGGCGGGACGCGGAAGGCGTAAGGGCTGAGAACCAATTATACAAAATGCAAATTTTGCCTAATTCAGGGGAGGTTCAGGAGGGTTCGCATGCTGCTCGCACTGGATATCGGCAATTCCGGTATCTCTATCGGATTCTTTAGTTTTGATAATATATCAAACTCTCCGGAGCTGATCGCTCAAACACGGATCTCTACTGATACACGTCGCTCAAGCGCGGAATATGTACTAATGCTGAATCAAGTCATGGAAATGCACGATATCGATTGCACGTCGATCGAATACGCTGCGATTTCCTCAGTTGTGCGTCCTTTGACTTTATCTCTTGCCGAAGCTGCTGAGTATTTCACACACAAGCATCCGCTTATCGTCGGTCCCGGTATACGAACCGGATTGAACATCCGTATCGACGACCAATCGCAAATCGGTTCCGACATCGTTGCGAATACAGTAGCGACTCTATCAAGATTTACAGCTCCGGCAGCGATCGTCGATCTCGGTACAGTCACAACAATCGCTGTAGCTGATGCAAATTCCACGCTGATCGGTGCGATCCTTTGTCCCGGCGTTATGACATCTATGGAAGCCATGGCACAGACTGCTTCTCAGCTTACTACCTCCGATCTTCTCAGACCGTCCGATCTTATAGGCAGAAATACAGCAGATTCGATCAACTCCGGTGTAATCAACGGTCACATTCTGATGATCGACGGTTTCATCCGGGAAATACGCGCTCTGCATCAAACCGAAGATAAAAAACTTACTCTTGTCGCAACCGGAGGACTTGCAGATCGCGTGATTCCTTATTGCAGAAACAAGTTCTCTCTAATTCCTCATCTGACTCTTCTTGGTATCGCAGATATATTCCGGCGAAATCTCTGAATCTGTCTTGCCGCTTTCCGCAAGACATGGATTTTGTATAATTCGGCTCCGGCCGGTTATATATTATAAACTGCGCTTCACTCTTTTTGAGGAGGCAGCACGGGTATTTAGTCCCGAAGGAAGGTATCTCATGGCAAACAAGCAGGTCCTCTCCGGCTCCAACAGTCGGACGCTCAAGATGGTTCAAATCGCCATTTTGTGCGCTTTGGCAATCATTCTCTCAACTTTTCAGGTTCCATTTGTTTTTGGTCTTTCCCTTAATTTTGCATTGGTTCCTATCGTAATCGCAGCTGTGTTCGTAGGTCCGATCGGCGGCTGTATCGTCGGTGCTCTTTCCGGCATCACGACTGCGATACAAACGTTCATGATCGTTTCTGCAGTTCCCCTCTATCAGGTATTTATTGGAGCGGCACCTGTCTTCACTGCAATTATGTGCATAGCAAAAACCGCACTTGCAGGACTCGCAGCAGGTTGTGTTTTTCGCCTTCTTAACAAATCTTCCTCTCAGTCAACGAGCGGACTTACAGCGTCCAGATCAGCAATCAAGGTAATCCTTCCGGCAGCAATTACTCCTATCATAAATACCGGAATCTTCTGCCTCGGTGTGTTCATCGTTTTTGCAAAACCTCTTGCTGAGAGTGAGACCTTTGGAGCTGTCACTTCCGGGAACCAAATCTTCTCTTTTGTTTTCCTGTCTCTTGTCGGAGCAAATTTCATTGTTGAACTGGTTCTGAATCTCATTCTTTGCCCGATCATTGCAAGAGCTCTGTTCGCATTCAAAAAGTCCAGCAAATAGAATCCAGGATAGAGTTTTGTCCAAAGGCGGCAGTGTATCACAAGATACACTGCCGCCTTTTGGCAATGATATCATTCATTTTTGATGATTTTTAAAAAATCTAACTTTTTCTTCTTTCTTTTTCGTATTTTTGTGGTATAATAATACTGCTAGAGTTCATAAACAGATTTCAGCATCGGAGGATAATGCTATGCCGCTTCCCTCTCCTATCAAAATGCGCGTTATGGTCTCCTCTTCCAAAGGAAAGATCCGGACATACGCGACCGCCCTGGGCGAAGCTTTCAACTGCCTTGTGAATGACGTCCCGCCTGCATATGCCTGTGATAAAGAACGGCTTGTCATAATCGTTATGTCACTGCATGGCGACCCGTCCGACAGGCTTCGTCTCTTCTGCAGTGAACTGAACAAGAACCGTGCTTTCAACGTCGCGCTTGTCGTTGACAACAAAGAACAGACACGCGGTATCAAGATCATCAAAGACACGCTCCGTGAAGCCGGAACGAACGTCATCGACGACGTCTATTACCTTGAATCGCCCGGATTCTTTGCCGGTAAGAAGATCACTCTGGAAGAGCGGACAAAGATCGTAAAGTGGGCGCAGGGGCTCGCGGAGCAAATTGCCAACGGAACGCTCAAGCCTTCAACGTAATCATGATTTTGTCAAAACACACCCGCCTTTATTATAGGCGGGTGTGTTTTGTTATTCACAGATAAACTCGTAAATCGTCGTGCGGTCGTACGTCTCGCCGGGGTGAAGGATCACGTTGGTGAACCCAGGGTGATTGATGCTGTCCGGCATCGCTTGCGTTTCTAGACAGACAGCACAGAGTTTCTTCTGCGGAACATTGCCTTTAAAAGGTGAAGCGTCTTCATTTATAGCAGTTGCCGAATAAACCTGAACGCACGGCTGATCAGTATACATCTTCATTACCCGACCTGAAGGAGCGTGACGTAGCGTAGCGCGGTGATGAATCTTCCCATCATAGTTGGCAAAGTTGAAGTTGTTGTCCAATCCACCGATACGACGAATGACCGGATGGTCAGCAGTCAGGACTTCACCGAGATCCTTTTCCGTACGGAAGTCATACGGGGTCCCCGCAACCGGAAGCTGTTTCCCATCTGGGATCAGGTCTTCGCGAACACTGGTAATCGAATCACAGTCCAACCACAGAGAGTGAGAAGCAATGTTGCCGTTCTCGTAGCCGCTCACATTGAAATATGCGTGATTCGTTAGATTCAAGATCGTATCCTTGTCTGTCATGGCAAGATAATGGATTGCCAGAGCTCCGTTCTTTGTCAGCGTATAGATCACAGTAACGGTGAGTGTTCCGGGATAGGACTCTTCCCCATCCGGGCTGACGATTGTCATGATAAGTGAAGGCTCTTCATCATTCCCGCTTTCAATGACGTGCCAGATCTTCTTATCGAAACCAAACTGACCTCCGTGAAGATGGTTGGCACCATTATTTATGAACAGTGAATACTCTTTGCCGCAGAGTGTAAACTTTCCCTTCGCGATACGGTTACCATACCGACCGATCAGCGCCCCCTGATAGCCGGCGTTATTCAAATATCCGTCCAGCGTATCGTAACCGCAGATAACGTCTTCCGTCTTGCCGTTTTTGTCGGCAACCCAAATGTTCAGCAACGTACCGCCGCGATCCATGATCCTAACTGAAGTACCGGATGCATTTTTCATCGTATATGCATACACTTCACACCCACATGGGAGTTTACCGAACAGTTCCTTTTTGATACTCATGAGTTTCCCTCCGATTAAATTTCATTCGTCATATCCGTTAGGGTTCATTCGCTGCCAGCGCCAGGAATCTTCACACATTTCCTTGATCCCGTTCTCCGCAACCCATCCAAGCTCTTCTTTTGCTTTCGTAGCATCAGAGTAGCAGGCAGCGATGTCGCCGGGGCGACGCGGTTTGATAGAATAAGGTATCTTTACCCCGGTCGCTTCCTCAAAGTTATGGACTATGTCAAGAACACTGTATCCTTTGCCTGTTCCGAGATTGTATATCTTCAATCCGGGAGTTTCTTCGATCTTCTTTTGAGCAAGAACGTGACCTTTTGCAAGGTCGACAACATGGATATAATCACGGACACCGGTTCCATCAGGAGTGTCATAGTCATTGCCGAAGACACCGAGTTCAGGACGCTTTCCGACAGCTACCTGAGTCACATACGGCATCAGATTGTTCGGGATACCGTTCGGATTCTCTCCGATGAGTCCGCTTTTATGGGCTCCGATCGGGTTGAAGTAACGGAGAAGGATCACGTTCCATTCAGGATCTGCATGCTGGATGTCCGTCAGGATCTGTTCCAACATTGACTTTGTCCATCCATAGGGATTCGTGCATTGTCCCTTGGGACAATCTTCTGTGATCGGTATGACAGCGGGAGAACCGTATACAGTAGCAGAAGAAGAAAAAATGATGTTTTTTACACCGTGCTCACGCATCACGTCAACAAGCACAAGCGTTCCGCCGATATTGTTCTCGTAATACTCCCATGGCTTCTGTACGGACTCACCAACTGCCTTCAAGCCGGCAAAATGGATCACAGAGGTTATCTGCTCTCGATCAAAGACAGCATTCAACGCTATACGGTCGCGGATATCAGCGAAATAAAATCGAACGGGCTTTCCCGTGATCTCTTTCACACGTTCAAGTGATTTCGGATTGGAGTTGCTCAAATTATCACAGACAACGACATCGTAACCCGCGTTCTGGAGTTCCACAACAGTATGAGAACCGATATATCCGGTCCCTCCGGTAACAAGAATCGACATGTACTACCTCCTTATTCAGTCATTTCCAAAGGCCGTCCGGATAAAGACCGGCAGAGATCATCTCACGGAAATGCTGCATGATTTCAGGTTTTTCTTCATGATAGGTGACACCATACCATTTATCGTTTGTGGTCAGAACAGAAACGCAGCATTCTCCGGCACTGACTTTATCTCCTACAACGGTCGGTAAATAGCATTCAGCTTTCAGCGGATCCGGATGATCGGAGTTCAGGAATGCGTCAAATACATCATTTGCGTTTTCCAGAAAATCCGGTGTGAATCCCCAGAAATTCATTGAAACGACAGTATCACCGGGCAGAATAACCGTTTTACCGTTTTCGTCTTCGTAACGTCCGCCGGCAGGATCTTTGAATATCTTTGTGGTTTCCTTAATCGATTTCAGATAACCGTTTTCGATCGTACACACACCGCGTGCTACACTTCCGGCATCGACCACGGTATTTCCGAGCAGATACCCCACCATGGCGTAATGGTGACCACCAGGATTCTTTTCTGCTTCTTTTAGAAAACACGCAATCTTGCGGTAAGCTTCCGGGCCATAAAAATCATCAGAATTGATAACAGCAAACGAATCGTTCAGTAGCTCCTTTGCACAGAGCACGGCATGAAAAGTCCCCCACGGTTTCACACGATCAACGGGGAATTTGTCGTCAGGGACATAATCATGCATCCCCTGAAATGCATACTCAACCTTAATTCGGTCCGCTATCCTGCTCCCTATCGTTTCATGGAAAACTTCATAGTTTTCTTTTTTGATGATGAATACGACACGGTCGAATCCGGCTCTGATGGCATCAAAAACGGAAAAATCAATGATGAACTCCCCGTGATCGGTCATCGGGTCGATTTGTTTCAGGCCGCCGTAACGGGAACCAAGTCCGGCTGCAAGTACAAGTAAAGTCATATACTTTTTTCCTTTCCGCAGAATACTTGTCAAACATATTATACCTTTTTTCTGATCGTATTGCAAGCCGTTTCCCCTTCTTTTTTATTTGGCTCTTGACAATTCAAGGTAGAAGGTGTATAATAAAGTTGTCTCAAATGAGACAATCGGAGGTGTGGCATATGGATCAGGAATTAATCCCCTCAGCGATCAGAAGTCTATTCTTGTTCCGAAACGTGAACAAAGAATCCATGACACGGATCAATGAGATCCTGATAAAAGCAGAATCATTACACGTCTCTGCTGGAAGGATCATACTTGATACCGCAAACGGAGCCGATCGTTTGTTCGTCGTTCTTAACGGTACTGCCTGTGTCCAGTCCGATAGTACTGATACTTCTGTTGTTCTGCGCAAAGTCCACGAAGGGGAGTTATTCGGAGCAGTTGCCTTATACAGTCGAGAGAGGAATTACCGCACCTCGGTACGTGCCGAAACAGACTGTGAATTATGGTCTTTGTCAGGAGATGACGCACGTGAATTGATACTCTCCAATCCACGTATTTCTGAGAACTTCATTCGTTTTCTTACTGATCGAATATGTTTTCTGAATCAGAAAATCAGTGCATTCACAGCCGTGTGTGCTGAAGAGAAGCTTCTTGTCTACCTCTCCGGTCTTCCAGTCAGCGCAAATGGCTGCGTACAGTTCAAGGACAGTATTTCCGCGCTGGCTGCATCACTCAATATAAGCCGTGCTTCCCTATACAGAGCATTCGATTCTCTTGCCTGCTCCGGAACGATTATACGTGAGGGAAAGCAGATCCGTGTTCTTCATCCAATACAGTAAAAAGAAAATCTAATTCCGAAAGGTGTGATCTTTTATGAAAAAACTCATTTCCCTTCTGCTTCTGGCTGTGATACTAATCCTCTGCTTTGCCGGATGCGGTGCAAAAAAGCCCGATTCCATTCGTGTCTTTACGCTCAAGGGGCCGACTGGAATGGGAATGTCCAAGTTGATTTCAGATGAAACAGCGAAGTCAGATTCACCTTATAATTTCACGATTGCTTCTTCGCCCGATGAGGTCACGGCAGAAATAATCAAAGGCAACTACGATATCGCTGCCGTTCCGACCAACCTTGCTTCTGTTCTGTATAAGAAAACAGAAGGGGCACTGATGGTTGGGGCAGTGAATACTCTGGGTGTGCTTTATGTTTTGGAAAACGGCGACACTATCCACTCTGTGCAAGATCTGAACGGAAAGACTATCACCGCAACCGGACAGGCATCTACTCCGGAATATATTCTGAATTATGTTCTTGAAGCAAACGGTATCAAGTGCACGGTCAACTATCTTGCCGAGCATTCCGAACTTGCCACACAAATGACTGCCGGAAAAGTCAATATCGGTATGCTTCCTGTTCCCAATGTCACTACCGTACTCGCCGGAAATGAAAAAGTCCGCATTGCGCTGAACCTTACTGAGGAATGGAAGAAAGCAGCTGCTCTGAAAGGTCAGGACGGTGCGCTGTATCAGGGATGCATCGTTATTCGCCGTGCTTTTGCGGAAGAGTATCCGTCGGCTGTTAAGGATTTTCTCAAAGCTTATGAAGCGTCCGTTGATTTTGTCAATTCCAACATCGACGAAGCATCTCAGATCATTGAATCAGTCGGGATCATTCCCAAAGCACCTGTTGCAAAGAAAGCGATCCCCGATGCCAATATCGTTTTTATCACCGGTGAAGAGATGAAGAAAGGACTGAGCGGTTTCCTGGAAGTCCTTTATGGATTCAACCCGGCATCTGTCGGCGGCGAACTTCCTGATGAAAAATTCTATTATATTTATAAAAAATAGGTTTCCCGAAAGAGGGCGGCGTATTCTGAAAGGAACCGCCGCCTTCCTTTTCTGGATCTTTGTTTGGGCATTAATCGCAAGAATCGTCGATCAATCCGTCCTTCTCCCTTCCCCGGCGGCAGTATTCAAAAAGCTGATCACATTCGGCATTACGGGAGAATACTGGCTTACCATCTTAGAGTCCTGTTTCAGGATATTCATCGGCTATATTTCCGGCCTTCTCGCCGGTTTGATAACTGCTTTCCTTTGTTCCCGAAGCACTGTTGCAACGATCTTTATCAGCCCGCTTTTGAGCGTGATCCGTTCCGTCCCGGTAGCCTCTTTCATCATTCTCGCTCTCGTTTGGATCGGTCGTACAAACGTCCCCGCATTTATCGCTCTCCTCATGGTTTTTCCAATCATCTCCGGTAATGTGTATGAAGGATTCAGTCATATTGACAAGGAACTCAAAGAGGTCGCTCAAATCTACAGATTCGGATTTCTGAAGCGTTTTCGTACTTTGGACTATCCGGCTGTTCTGCCTTATTTTCTGTCCGGAGCAAAAACTTCACTCGGCCTTGCATGGAAAGCCGGAGTTGCAGCCGAAGTCTTATGCTCTCTGCGCAATTCAATCGGAGGAAAGATCTATGATTCCAAACTCTATCTTGAAACCGACTCTTTGTTTGCCTGGACGATAACCCTCATTATAATTAGTATGACGATCGAGAAACTGGTATTCCGTGTAAAACCGGCAGACGGAACTACCCGGAAAGGTGAGGAGCATGAAGAAAATCGTCATTGATTCCGTCTTCAAAGCTTTCGGAGAAAAAAACATTTTTACGGGCGTATCATTAGAGTTGTCCAGTGAATCCCGTTACGCACTTGTCGGGCCATCCGGCAGCGGAAAAACCACTTTATTACGATTGATCGCAAAACTTGATCAACCCGATAATGGTCAAATCGTTCCCGTCCCGGGCAATCCGATCATTTCTTACTCTTTTCAAGAACCGCGGCTTTTTCCTTCTTTAACCGTAAAAGACAATATAGAGCTGATTGATCCTGAAAGAGATCCGGAGGATTTGCTGCTGAAACTGGGACTTTCCGAAGAAGCCGACTCACTCCCGGTAACATTATCCGGCGGGATGCAGAAAAGGGCCGCATTGGCTCGGGCATTATCAAAAGAGGCTGACATCTATCTGCTTGATGAACCCACAGGAGGTCAGGATCGTGAACACGCAAACGATATAGCATATGCGATCACCTATTATACGCAAGGCAGTCTCTGTATCGTCGCAACTCACGATTCGGAACTTATCCCTCAATTTGCTGACACTATTCTTATGCTGCACGACGGAATGATCGATATCACGCAAGTATCCGATCCTGTAATTTATACTCATACACATAATAAATAACCAATTCCTTCCTGTACCGATGCTCTTCGGTACAGGTTTTTGAAAAAGAAAACCGGTTTTTCACAGTACTCTTGCTTTTCGAGATAAAATATGCTATAGTTCTTCTGTAGTTTAAAATGAAGAAAGGAGCACAAGGCATTAATGAAAAAGTCCATCAATGCATGGTCGATTCCTGGGCAGATTTCTTTTGAAGAAATGTTCAGACAGATCCATGAAGCCGGTTTTGAAGGGATTGAACTGAACGTAGACGCTCCGGGACGTTCTGCTCATTCTTTATCTCTTGATACCACAGATGAAGAATTAGCATACATCGCTTCTTTAGCACAGCGGTATTCCCTGCAAATCAGCGGGATCAGCACCTCCCTCTGGGGAGGACATATGGGAACACCCGGTGAAGAAGAGATGTGCAAGCAGTTCCTACGCAAGCAACTCCATTGCGCAGAAGCTTTGGGAGCAGACGGGATCCTGATTGTTCCGGGCGGCATGTCCGGTTCGATTTCGTGGAAATCAGCATGGGAGCACTCCATGTCTTTCATGAAGAGCGTCCGTGAAGAGATCGCCGTTCAGTCAGTATTTGTCGGTCTGGAAAACGTATGGAACGGTTTCTTCATGTCACCGTTCGATATGGCACGCTTTATCGATGAACTTGATTGTCCGCAGATTGGTGCTTATTTCGATGTCGGCAACGTAGCAGTTTTTTCACAGCCGGAGCATTGGATCGAGGTACTTGGAAACAGGATAGGAAAAATCCATGTTAAGGATTTCCAACTGAAAGGAGGCAGGTTCTCGGGGAGTTTTGTGAATCTTCTGCAAGGTTCCATCAATTGGCATGCTGTGATCACATCCCTCAACACTGCCGGTTATGAAGGTTTTCTTACTGCCGAACTTAGTATCATAGGAGCAGCCCCTGAATATCTTTACGATATAACTTCCTCCGCGCTTGACAAAATCATTAAAATGGGGTAATTCCCCTAAAAGGAGAAAAAACATGAAAAAACTTGCTATCATCGGCTGCGGCGGAATAGGTACTTACCATCTCGGACACTTTCTCGGCTTCAAAGACATCGTTGATCTTGTAGGTTTCTGCGATCTGATCGAAGAAAAAGCTCAATCGTTCGTTCAGAAAGCAGGATGCGGAAAAGCCTTCACTGACTTCCGCAAGATGTATGATGATGTCAAGCCGGACATGGTGTTCATCTGTGTTCCTCCATACTGCCACGGAGATATCGAATATGAAACGATCCGCAGGGGAATCCATTTCTTCGTGGAAAAGCCGCTGACTCTCGACCTTGATATGGCATGCGATATCCGTGATAAGATCAAAGCTGCAGGCCTGATCACCGCATCAGGTTTCCAGTGCCGATACAGCAACCTCGTTGAACCGAACAAGGAATTCATTCGGAATCATCAGATCGTTTACGTGGAATGCGCACGTATCGGCGGTATACCCGGCATCGAGTGGTGGCAAGATAAAATCCGTTCCGGCGGTCAGATCGTTGAGCAAACGATCCACCAATTTGATATCATCCGATATGTTTTTGATGAACCAACGGAAGTATTCATCTATTGGACACGGAACTTCATCAACCAGCCAGGATTCGCAACAGATTCCGTGTCAACGACCGTCGTTAAATTCGCGGACGGCGCACTCGGTTCCATTTCAACCGGCTGCTATGCAAAGAACGGGAATGCTTTTGAAAGTAAAATCACATTCAGTGCCAGAGACTGCCGCGCTGACCTCGCGATCCTCGGACACTTCACCACTTATGGAGATACCGCAAAACTTGAAGAGGCAAAGGATAAACCTGCTTCCGGTCTTGTTCTATCCAACGACGGAACGATGCAGACTGTTTCCGGAAACAAAATCGTTTTCAAACAAGATGGTGACGCCGGCATACTCTGCGACAGAACGTTCATCGAAGCCGTCATAAACGGAGACGGTTCAAAAATCCGTTCACCATACGAAGATGCGCTCAAGAGTCTTATATTCACTATGTCCTGTAATAAATCCATGGAAACCGGTCTTCCTGTCAAGATCGAATACAGATAACAAGCATTCCGACAAAAGGTGCGGTATTTCCCCAAGATCAACTTTTATTGCAAAACAAGAAAACCGGGACGGTGTCAAGCCGTCCCGGTCGATTCGTATGTAATCAGAATGTCTTATTTGCCTTCAGCTGCAATCAGTTCAGCAGTGGAGACATGGTTGAAGATGTAAACGATCTTATCGCCGTCATTCACGGTGTTTGTGAAAGATCTGCCGGAGGTGGGCTCCACACCATTGATGGTATAGGTCCAGAAATACTGATACTCTTCCTCTTTGTCCTTCACTTTTTCCATTGCTTTGTGTTCTTTGAGATCGCCGATGGAAACGAAAGATTCGTACTCAGTTCCGCCGCTCGTTACGGTTTCGGTCTCGTACTTATACTCATTGACAGTCAGGGCTTCAATGACAACCTCGACGACAGTCGGCTGATGATCGCGAACTACAGGAACATCGACCGGACCAAACACAGCTTCACCGTTATTATCAATTACAGTAACAGTCGCGTTCACGGTGATTTTTTCCACTGCATTATTGCATCCGTAGAAGCTGAAGCATGCGGCAACGATGACGATAGCAAGCGCCAGAGTGATAATCTTAGATTTCTTCATTTTGTCCTCCATTAATCAAATGAGATTTGTTATGCTATAATGTAGTATACTACATGGGAAAAGGCTTGTCAAGGGGAAAAAAGCAAACTGATTCTTTTTTTTCAAGATTCGGTTGAATTTGTGATAGCGCGTTAAGGTGATGCGCGGGTCGAAGCGGGAGGAACTGTTTGTGGGGGATTGATTGCGGGTTCTCCGTTTTTTTGCGTTGACTGTCCCGAGCCAGCAGATTTATCGTCAGTATTGTCGGTCGTATCAGGCTTCTCAGAGTCAGTGATCTGAGCCGGTGCAGTCCACTTTGTAAAATCATAGAAATCGTAACAGAAACGATTATAGAAAGACCACACTGCGGAGGTACCGATATGTACGCCTTCGGGAATCGTATTTTGGAAGAAAGGTTCGCCCCACCATCCTCCGGGCTGGACGTTCGGAGGCAGAGGTCGATAGACATACTGAGCATCAGTCACGGTTACAGGTATCGGGAAACTCCTGTTCTCCACACGAATGAGAGAAACGTCCTTTAGATCCGCTTTGTTTCCTGTATATTCATTGGCATTCAGGACAACGCCGCCTTTTACCGTATCATACTTCACGGGAACATGTACATTACATTCTTCAGTAGGCATGTTTTCGCGGGTGAAGTATCCGACGGCGATCCTTTTACCTCGAGGGTCAAGACGACAATTATCACAGGGGAGCATCCCGGAATCAAGACAATACTCACATGATTCTACACCAGCCGCAATCTGGAAAGTCTTCAGCGGCATCCCGCCATTTTGCGCCTCGTCAATATAGGGCTGATGCAATTTCGTCATGACGGTATTCCAAACATTGCATGAAGGATTCTGTTTGAAATCGCTGAGTGTCTGGTTCATATCATACCCGAACCAGGTCCCGCCGACATAGTAAGGGGTAAATCCAAGAAACCATCTGTCAAAATCATTACCAGCTGTACCTGTCTTACCTGCTACATCCATGGACTTTCGCAAAGAGACGCTTGTCGCGGTTCCCTGTTCGACCACATTATGCAGCATGATGGTCATGATAGAAGCAGTCTGATCACTGATAACGATCGATGATTCTTCCGTGTTGTCGAGAATGAGATTTCCTTCATTGTCGTATACATACAGGAATGTCCGGGGCTTATTTTAAACTCCGTTATTCTGGAATATACAGTAAGCAGCGGTAATCTCCTCAACGGTCAAACCATAGCACATCTGACCGAGAGCAAGTGGAGCGAGCAGTTTGTCTGTCATAGTCACACCGCTGGGCGTTGTGTAAAAATCCACAAAACTGCTGATACCTACTTTGTTTTTGACAAAATCAAACGAACGGTCTATCGAGAGTTCCTGAAGGACACGGACTGCAATAGTATTCTTTGAGGTAATGATCGCCTGATTAACAGTCGTCAAGCCCGCATATACGGCAGGAGCATTCTCCGGCCACGCTTTGGGGACGACTTTCTCACGAGGTTCCTCGTCTTCTGCAAGAGGTTCTTCCGATTCTACATTCCAGTCAGGGTCATAATCTCCGAAGTTTACCGGAACATCATCAAATACCGTGGCAAAATTGATCAATCCTGCATCAAGTGCCGGAGCATAGACCGCCAACGGTTTGATGGAGGAGCCGGGTGAACGGCGTGACTGGGTAGCACGGTTCGTTATACGGTTACCGATCTTTACACCTCTTCCTCCTACGAGGCCAAGAACGTCAGATGTATAGGGATCCATTATGACCATTGCAGATTCCGGCTGGAGACCGTCATTGGAATATGGGAAATACTCGGTGTCGTTCTCGTATACTTCTTCAAGAGTATCCTGTACGAAAGGATCCATTACGGTATAAATCTTCAAACCGCCGGAATAGATCATCATACTTGCAGCATACTTGTCTGTGTTGAACTTTTTCATCAACGCTGCCTGTACATCAGAGAATACCGCTTCCTTATACCAGGAAAAAACATTGTCACTTGATGTGTCTTCTCCGCTGGTCTTATCAAGAACCAGGTCCAGTTCCTGATTCAGCGCGTACTGATACTCGGATTCCGTGATATACCCCTCTTCATTCATGAGTCTGAGCACAGTATTCCGTCTTTTTTTGTTTTCCTCGGGGAATCTTACCGGATCGTAACGTGAAGGGTTCTGTACTATGGCTGCCAGCGCAGCACATTCTACAAGAGACAGTTGGCTGACATCCTTTCCGAAGAAATAGTTTGAAGCAGCCTGAACGCCTTTACAATTGTTCGAAAGGTAGATGATATTGAGATACATCTCGAGTATCTCTTCCCGGCTTTTCTCTTTCTGTAAATTAAGGGCACGAAGTATCTCCTGAATCTTGCGCTGAATCCTGACCTCATTGGCACCCGTCAGGTTTTTGATAAGCTGCTGTGTGATCGTCGAAGCACCACGGACTCTTTCAAAGCCAAGGAAGAAATTCAAAACTGCTTTTCCTGTTCCAAGCCAGTCCACCCCGTTATGCGAATAAAAGCGGCGGTCTTCGATAGCTATAAATGCTTGGCAGAGATATTTCGGAAATTGCGGATAAGATGCCCAAAGACTGTTCTGTGAAGCATAAATACGGTCTTCTTCTATCTCTACCGGTGTCCCGATCCTGTTCTGACGATTCTCTGCGCTGTCATACTTCAGATAGTAGATCCGAGTCGTAGTATCAGTACCTGAAGCTATAAGGAGTGAAGTATCCAGCGTCGGATCAATATTGTTTTTTACATATAAAGCAAAAGCAGTCCCGACAATCACGCCGGTTATAAGACCGATCAACAAGATAGTCAAAACAATGTTCAGAAGATAGGAAAACAACCGTGCGATTACTTTTCCTATGATTCCAAACGCATGCAGGACTTCTTGTCCCCATTCGATTTTTCCATTCTGCGGTGTACCGGTCATATGTCCATGCCTTTCTCTTTGTGCCGGAAAATATGTGCGCCAGAGATTATTCAGTACGTCAAGATGATATTATAGCAGTTTTTTATGAAACGCATATGAATATCCTCCGGTATGGGAGAAAACAATGCTATTAACGAAAAACGACATTATCATTCCCCAGTATCTCTTTCAGTTCCCTGTCAATGAACGGATTGACCGACGCATGAAGATGTGTTGCTCTGACTGCTTTATTTTGCGATTCATCTTTTATGATCACTTCAAGAGGACCGGGAAACAATTCAATAAGTGCAGAAACTCTTTTTGTTTCACGGGAGTCCAATGCCGGGACACGGAGGTACAGCTTTGTGGGCACTTGTTTGTTCATAACAGAAGGAGTATTGTCAACGGTTCTTTCTTCAGTATTCATGGTATTACTATAATCATTATCAGGAATCAACGGCTGTAGCTGGCCGACTGCGATACGAGGCAGTTCCTCTTCACGGTGATTGATCGTTCCGTCCGCAACAACTGCGCTGTTTTGTTTCAGCAATCCCCCCGAAGCCATAAAAACTTTTGGAAAAACGATCAGTTCAAGAACTCCGGTATCATCTTCAAGCGTAACAAATGCCATCGGCTGACCGCTTTTTGTACGTTTCAACTGGAATCCGGTTATGATTCCGGCAACCGTTACTTCCTGCCCGGCTGAAAAAGCAGCATGGGAAACCGAGAGGTTAACAGCAATGTCATCAGCTTCAGTTTCATCATCCGCAGCAAAGGAAAGACGAATATCACGGAGAGAAACAGGATGAATCGACTGAAGATGACGCGAATAAGAATCTAAAATATGTCCGGAGAAATAGATGCCTGAACTTTCCTTCTCAAGAGCGAGCATTTCAAGCGAACTCATTTCGGGAATATCTGGCAGATGGATCTCGTTTATCGTTGATGGATCGGCTGAAAGTGTCTTTCCATTCGGAGTTGCACCTAATACAAACAGATCAAGTTGACCTTCCATCCCGCTGCGGCGTATACTGTTCAAGCCGTCCAGCACTGATTCGTATACGGCAAGCATCTGGCTGCGCTTTGCGCCGAGACCGTCAAGTGCTCCGGATTTTATCACCATCTCAAGCTGACGCTTGTTGATCGAAAAATCAGCAGCCCGGTGGACAAAATCGCCGAATGAGGAATAATCCCCGTTCTTTTCTCTTTCCGCGATCAAATCATCAGCGAACTGTCTTCCGAGGTTCTTCAATGCCAAGAGTCCGAATCGAATCGTTTTGTCTTTATAACTTTCGACATGAAAATCGCGGGCACTGTGATTCACGTGCGGCGGAAGGATGCGGATAGAGTTTTTTCTGCATTCCGAAATGTAGTCATTCAGTTTTTCCTCTGATCCGAGAACAGAGGTAAGAAGTGCGCAGGAGTATTCCAAGGGATAGTGTGTTTTCAGATACGCTGTACGATAAGACAGAACGCCGTAAGCTGCTGCGTGACTTTTGTTGAATGCGTAATTTGCAAAACTTACGATCTGATCAAATATTCCTGATGCGGCTGATTCACCGACTCCGTTGGACGCAGCACCGGAAAGAAACGAAGAGCGTTCCTTTTCAAGGACATCTTTCTTTTTCTTGGCAATGGCACGCCGAACCACGTCCGCGCGCCCTAGAGAGTAACCGGCAACGTCCCGGAAGATTTGCATCACCTGTTCCTGGTAAACGATGCAGCCATTTGTGACATTCAGAATCGGTTCAAGCAACGGAGTCGCGTAGACGATTTTTGATTTGTCTTTGCTGTTTTCGATATAATGCGGGATAGAATCCATCGGACCAGGTCGATATAACGCAATCGCAGCGATAACGTCATCGATGCGAGTCGGCTTCATCTGCATCAAAGTCTGACGCATTCCGCCGGATTCCAGCTGAAAGACTCCATCTGTTTTCCCTGCTGCGATAGCAGCATAGGTCTCCGCATCATCCAAGGCTAAAGTGGAAATATCGAAACCTTTGATACGTTCACGTATCTGGTGTTCTGCATCTGCTATGATCGTAAGATACCGCAACGCGAGAAAATCAAATTTGAGCAATCCGAGATCCGCTATCGTGTTCATATCGTATTGAGTCACGACGACACCGTTGTTCGTTGAAAGGGGAACGTAATCAGACAGCGGTTTGTCTGTTATCACGACGCCTGCTGCGTGCGTTGAGGAATGGCGCGGCATCCCTTCGAGTTTCATCGCAACATCCAGCAGTCTATGAACTTTGGGATCAGAATCGTATAGTTCTTTGAGTTTATCCTGTTCCAGAGCGTCTTTCAGGAGGATGCCGAGAGTACGAGGAATCAGTTTTGCGACA
>JAEEGL016825560.1_pt1 | contig 17039 bp, 16 predicted proteins | sample 9134231 | NCBI WGS metagenome assembly JAEEGL01 (sample SAMN16246548, study PRJNA631951) | gut metagenome | biome: gut microbiome; feature: rumen; material: fiber-attached | host: Bos | place: Iran: Karaj | collected 2018-10
AATTTAGGATATGATAAATTTTATGATAAGGCATCTTATAATATAGATGAAGAAATTGGTTTTGGACTTTCAGACAAATCTTTTATTACTCAATCTGTTGAAATGATAAAACAAATTGATAAAGAACATGATAAATTTTATGGTACTTTGATTACTCTTAGTAATCATACACCATTTGATTATGATGACCATTTCGGAGAATTTTCTGTTACAAAAACAGTTGATGGAAAAGAATATCCTTATATGAAGGATACTAAACTTGGTAATTATTTTGTTTCTGCTCATTATGCTGATGAACAACTTGGACTTTTAGTTAAACTTTTGGAAGAAGCAGGTATAATGGATGATACAATTATTCTTATATATGGTGATCATGATGCTAGAATTTCTACTTCGCAATGGAATAGATTTTATAATTATGATTATACTACTGACGATGTGTTAGAAGAAACTGATCCAAATTATCAAGAACTTGATTACTATTGGCAAGAAATTAATAGAAGAGTGCCTGCGATTATATATACTACTGATAAAAAAGTGCAAGATAAATATGGTAAAAAGATTCATACTGTAATGGGAATGTATGATTTAATGCCTACACTTGGTAATATGATGGGTGTATATAATAAATATGCGCTTGGTTCTGATATTATGAATAAAAAAGATAATTTAGTACCTTTTCCTAATGGTAATTATGTAACTAATTATGTTTATTATAATGATAATAAAGAAGAATATAAACTTTTGAGCGATATTCCGTTATCTGAAGATTATATAAAAGACAATAAAAAATTAACTAAAGAATATATTGACATTTCTAATGATATAATAGTATATAATTATTTTGGAGATAAATTCCCTATTGAGGAGGAAGAATGAAAAAGAGAAGAGTAAAGAAAAAGGTTATCGTCTTAATTATTTTAATTATCTTATTAATAGCTTTGATTATTGGTGGAATGATTTTTGTTCATCCGAATAAGAAAATTCCTACTGATACTAAAAAAGTACTTAATGAAATACCAGGATATGGTTATGTACTGGATGATAATAAAACTAAATTATATAAAAGCTTATTTAAAGATTTAGTAAAAGTTTTGGAAGAAAAAGAAGTTAATGAAGAAGAATATGCAAAACTTGTTTCAGAGCTTGCAGTATCTGATTTTTATACTTTAGATAATAAGATTTCAAAAAATGATATTGGTGGCGTACAATTTATAAGAAAAGAGAATAGAGATAATTTTGTTTTAGAAGCTTCTGAAACAGTTTATAAATATGTAAAGCAAAACTTAGATGGTAAAAGAAATCAAGAACTTCCTGAGGTATCTAAAATAGAAGTTTCTAGTATTAAGAATGAAGCTTATAAATATAAAGATATAAAAGATGATAAAGCATATACAGCTAAATTGAAATTAGAATATAAGAAAGATTTAAAATATCCTACTGAGGTTACTGTAAAACTATTACATAATGATAAAAAATTAGAGATTTATTATATGAAATAATCTCTTTTTTTTATTATATTCAAAACATTGTTTCTTTTACTTGTTTTTTGTATAATATAGTTGGTGATTTTAGTGCGTATTAGAAATTTAAAAAACAAAAAAGAGATACTAGATTCTAGTAAATATATTATTAGTGATCCTTCGAAATATAAAGGAAAGTGGAATAAACTTTTTGGTAACTCTAATAAAATTTGTGTTGAAATAGGTCCTGGTAAATGTACATTTATTTATGAAATGGCAAAACTTTATCCAAATATTAATTTTATTGGCATAGAAAGAATTGATACTGTACTTGCTTATGGTATAAAAGAGATGGAAAATAAAGAGTTTTTGCCTAATCTTTTTCTTATAAATTATGACGCTTTTAAGATAGATGAAATATTTGATTCTGAAGTTGATACATTATATTTAAACTTTTCTGATCCTTGGCCTAAAGCTAGGCATGAAAAAAGAAGATTAACAAACTTTAGATTTTTGGAAAAGTATGATATAATATTTATGAGTGATAAAAAAATTATTATGAAGACAGATAATGTTCATTTGTTTGAATATTCAGTTGTCAGTTTGTCAAGCTATGGATATAAAATAATAGATTTATCACTAGACTTACATTCTAAAGAAGATTATAATAACATTATGACTGAATATGAAAAAAAATTTGCTAAAAAAGGATGTAAAATTTATATGTTAAGTGCTGTTTATTATAAATAGTATTTGATATAATATAAGAGGTGAGTATGAAAAAGTTTTTAATATTGTTTGCTGCTTTATTTATTCTTACTGGTTGCGCTAATATAAACAATCTTAATAATGATGATATAGTAGATACAGTTCTTAAAGAACCAAATCATAAAACCAATACTAATCTTGAGGGATATAAATTGTATTTACCTCTTCATATGACGTTAATTGGTGATTTAAATGGAAATGATGTTTTATATTCGTACAAAGATAAGTATTACTTATATGTAGATTTAATTAGTTACTATAACAAAAAAGAGAATAAATATAATGTAGATGCTAGTGATTATGAATATAGTAAAGAATTATCGTATAATGATTTAGGTGGTTATGTCGTAGTAAGTAGGTCAAAAGGTGGCTATTTAGTTGAAACTATGTATAATTATGCTAAAATAGAAGTAGTTACAAATGATGTAAAACGTGCCATTACTAATAGTTTAGTAGTTCTTAAAAACATAAAGTATAATTATAAAGTTATTGATAGTATGATTGGTTCAAATGTTTTAGTATATGATTCTGAATTGTTTGAACTTATGGGGCCTAAGAAGAAAGGCGATAACTTTTTGGAATATGTAAAAGAATATGGGGATTATGATGAAAAGGACGCTAAAACAGATGAAGATGTCCTTGACATAAACACTACTGATTAAGAGGTGATAGTATGAAGTTAATCGACAGATTAAAAAATGCAATTTTTGAAGAAGAAGATGACGAATTAGAAGTTCCTGTTAAAAAGAAAAAAGATAAGGAAGTAAAAGAAAAAATAAGAGATAGAGTAAAGATTAATGATAATAATTTCTCTGAAGATGAAGTTGTTAAAAAAATCGATATTGAAAAAACTATTCCTAAAGACATTGAACTTCCTAAAGTTGAAGAACCAAAAGAAGAAGTTGTAGAAACTAAATTTGAAAGATCTATGAGTCTTCCAAAAAGGGAACATCGTAGAACACCGGTGATTTTTAATGAAGATGATTTTGTTATGCAAGAGGATGAAATAGTTCCTCCAGTAAGAGAAAAAGAAAAAGTAGAAGAACCTAAAAAAATCTTATATGGTGGATATCGTGATGAGAAAGTTAAAGGTAAATTTAAACCTTCTCCAGTATTATCTCCAGTTTATGGTTTTGTAGGTGTAAGTCCTGTGCTTGAACAACCAAGAAATGATGATATTTCTTCATATAGTGAAATGTTTGCAAAAGAAAAACAAGAAGTTGTGACAGTTGATCAAGTTCGTAGAAAAGCTTATGGTATGGAAACTAGTAAAGAAGAAGAGGATGATGATTTAGGTCTTTTATATGATATGCAACAAGAGGAAAAACCTGTAATATCTAAAATCACTCTTGGAGATGCCGAAGAATATTTTGATGATTTAGGCCTTGAATATAATGTTGATTATAAAGATAGTGCTAAAGAAAAAGTAACATCTGATGTAAAAGTAGAGTCTAAAGAAGAATTAAAAGAAAGAGTTTCTGCAAAAGCTACAGCAGAATCTGAAGAAAAAGTAAAAGATGCTACACAAGAATTAGAAATTACAAAAGAACAACTTAAACCAAGAACTGCAAAAGAGATTAAGAAAGTTAAAAAGATTAAAGATATCGATTTAGAAGATAATATTGTAAATGATGCAACGGATGAAGAGCCTGATGAAAAAAATTTATATGATTTGATTGATATGATGTATGATTCTAAGGAATAATAAGGAGGGATAATATGACTGGAGTCAATGGAGCATTATTAACAGTTGTACTTACACTTTGTGTAGTATTGCTTGTGGTTTTAATAGTTTTAATTATTAAGTGTATGAATACTACGGATAAAGTTAATATGGTACTAGATGATGCTTACAAAAAGTTAAAAAGTGTTGATGGAGTATTTACTGCGATAGATACTGTATCTGATGCTGTAACTAGTGTTGGTGAAACACTAGTAGGCAAAGCACTTTCAATAATCGACAGAGTATTTAAAAAAGAAGATAAGGAGGAAAGATAGTATGAAAAAAATGGGAGGATTATTAACTGGTATTGCAGCAGGGATAGGTTTAGGATTTTTACTTGCTCCAAAAACTGGTAGTGAAACAAGAAAGGAATTAAAAGCAAAACTTGATGATCTATATAAAAAAGTAAAAGAAATGGATTATGAAGAAGTTAAAACTGATATTGAAGAAAGAATTAATGATATCAGAGAAGAACTTAAAGACTTAGATAAGGAAAAAGCTTTAAATATTGCAAAAGATAAAGCAGAAGATATTAAAGAAAAAGTAGAAGAACTTGCTAAGGTTGCAAAAGATAAAGCTACTCCTGTTGTTGAATCTTCAATTGAAGATTTAAGAAATAGTGCTGCCAAAGCTGCTAAAGAATTATCTAAAAAGTTAGAAGTAAAAGAATCTAAAAAAGATACTGCTGCTAAAAAAACTACTACTAAAAAAACTACAAAAAAATAAAGCTAGAAATAGCTTTTTTTATTTTTGAATAATTGAATTTGGAAAGATAGTGTGTTAACATATTATATGTGTATTTATTATTTATATGGAGGATTTATATGACTGATGTACAAAAGAAAAGATTTAAAATTGTTATAATAATTCTTAGTATTCTTTTAATAGGAGAACTTTTATTTTTTGGTATTAAACTTTATACTACTAGAAAGAATAATGTTTTTAATACAGTAATTAATTCTGTTATTTTACAAGATAATAAAAACTATTTGGGAGCAGGATTTAGTGATTATAGGCATAGTAAATTTAATAAATTTGATAAAGGATATGATAAAGCTACTTTGTTTTCGGTAAAGAAGGGTTCTTTAGTAAATGAAATATCTTTACCTATTGGTTATAATAGTCGTTTTAATGATGTGGTAGAAGTATCAGATGGCTATATAGCAGTTGGTAAGGTTGAAATGACTAAGGAGCATATTAAAGAAAAAATGTCTGAAGGATTAATTGTTAAATATGATAAAAAATTTAAAGTCGTTTGGAGAAAAAACATTGCTATTTTAGGTAATACTGAGTTATTGAAGATTAAAGCAGATGGAGATAATGTAGTTATAGTAGGTACTTCTGTATATAGTTCTGGTTATGTTGGTAATCATACTACTGGCGGTGGTATTTTACTAAAATATGATAATTCAGGTAAAGAATTACTTCGTATTAATAATGGAGGACCATATAATGGACGTTTTAATGATGTTTTGATTGAATCTGATTCTTATGTTGTTGTTGGTCTTGGTAAGAAGAATTCTGGTATTATTATTAGTTATGATAAAGCTGGTAAGAAAAAATGGAGTGGTTCTTTTGGCTATACTGATAACAATGGTATAAATGCAATTGCTAAAAAAGGTAATGATTATGTAGTTGCAACTACAAAAGTTGTTAATCCTAAAGATATGAGTAGTTATAGTGCAGCAGTTGTTATCTTTGATTCTCATGGCGAAAAAATAGATGATGTTAAATATAGTGATAATAACTTAAATTATTTTAGTGATATAGAACTTGATGATGAAGGTAATATTTATGTATGTGGATATACTGGTTATAACGAAGGAAGAAATATTTTGGGAGATGCTTTATTAGTTAAATATGATAAAGATTTATATGAAAAAGAGGTTGCTGTTGTTAAGGGTTCAAAAAATGACTTTTATAGTAAATTATATATAAAATCTGGTAATATTTATGCATTGGGTAATACTACTAGCAAGCTAAAAGGATTTAAAACTAATGGTTATGATTATTATCCATTTATTAAAAAATATAATATGAAATTGAAATAATTATTTATAGTTGTTAATTATTTTGTTTTACTATGCTTGTTAAAAATGATATAATTTTAGTATATGGTGATAATATGATTGAGTCTTTATATCAAAAAATTATAAATAAAGAAATTCCTATGACGAAGGATATATGTACAAATTATGAACTTATGAAAAGACTTTGTGAATATAAAGGGATGTATTTAAACTATGTTGATGAAAGTATATTAGATGTTGATATAGTTAAAATTGCTTTTAGTCATAAAGAACCTTCGAAAGTGTTTAGAATTGATATGTTTTCTCCGTTTGCTTTTGCTTTAAGTAAAAATAGAGAAGTTATGGAATATTTGATTTCTGTTAATGGTAATTATTTAATGTGTGCTGATTCTAGTATTTTAGATATTGATTTATTAGAAAAGGCTCTTTCTCATCCTGATGTTAGTAAAAGATTTGATATTAGTGTTGAGAAGTTTTCACATGTTAGAAAAAGTAAAGAACTAATGACTTATTTAATTGAAAAAGATGGTCATTATTTACAGTATGTTAATCCAAAAATAATTGATGAAGATTTAATAGAAAAGGCTTTAAAACACGAGGAAATTAAAAATGATGCTTCGTTTTTGGAAGAGATGTTTAAGACTTTTGGATATGAGCATCTTAGAAAGACAAAAAGTATGCAGTTTATGCTAAGTGGTATTTGTGATAAATATGGACTTGATTTAGATGTTGTCAATTATCACTTTGAAAGACTATCTAGAATAAATGATGAAGTTTTTAAGACTATTAATTTTGAATTTTTAAATTCGAAATATGAAAAGCTTTATATGGATAACGGTTATGAAAAGTTATATATTTTAGTTTCATATCCAGATGTCCAACAAGAAATTTTAGATATATTAAAACCTATTAACAGGCAAACTAAAGAGATAGATGAAGATTTAGCAAAAAAGAGACTTAATTTATTAAATAAAATGCTTAGATGTTCTATAAGACGTGAAGATGATACTATTGTTAAAGATTGGATTCCTTATTATGCTAATATAATTACTTCATTTTCTAATAATACTTCTTTTTATGATAGGTTTTTAAAAGAAGATATTACTTTAACAGATGAAGATATTGGATATCTTACTATGTATACTTTAGGTAATCATAAATTTCCTATATCTAATATTACAAATCTTAGAAATTATGATTTAGTAAGAGAAAGATATATAACTAATACTCTTAACAAATCTACAAATATAATTGAAATAAAAGATGCACTTTTCGAAAGAATATATGGTATTAGTTATGATAAGGCAAAGGAAATATATGATCCGTATCATAAGGCAGTAGAATATAGCCCTTCGGATTTTCCGGAAGTTATAGTTGATATTTTTAATGATATAAAGAACATAATGGAAGAAAAGGATATTAGAGTTTTAAGGGAATCTAGTTATAGTAATTCTATAGTTATTCCTGAATATAATATTATTACTATAAAATCTATTATGAAAAGAATAATTATTAATAATTTTAATAATAATTTATATTCAATTAAAGCAAATAAACCATCTCTTAATCTTGATGGTATAGATTTTTATTTAGCAGCAGGAAAAGATGGTAGTGATAAATTTAGTTTAATTATTCATAGTTTGGGCGCGTATTCTGGATTTTATCCTGATGATCCTCTTTATAATTTTAAAGAGGATTGGAATAAGCCTAAGATTTCTAGTCATGGACTTTGTACTTCATTAATTGGAAATAATAATTTAGGAACAGCACGTGTTAGTTTTGCGGTTTTAGGTTTTAATAATTTTGAAGAAAACTCTCTTTTACTAGGTGCCAATGAAGATATTGTTTCAAGTAGTGCTAATGTTAAATTTGATACTTCTTCTGCAGAAATGGGAGTAGGTGCTAGAAAGTCAAAATACTTTTTAGTAGATGATATGCTTGATTGGACTAGACATACTCATAATGAAATCGTATTTGAAAGAAGGGTAAAATATAATAAGAAAAGACAACCAAGTTATATTGTATATTTCTGTGATAATTTTGATGAAATAAAAAGCAAATATAAAGATAGTTCTTTGGAAGAACATGAATTAAAGGTATTAAATTATACTATTAGAGCTGCGAAAGATTTTAAACTGCCTATCGTAGTTGTCGAACGTGATAAGGTAGCAAAACATGAACATGATATGATGATGGATGCTTTAGAAGAGTTTTATAATCTTAACGAATATGAGATTAATGAAAATGCTGTTGATAAGTATATTCATGATATTTTGATTAGATTTGAAAGTAATCACGCTGGATGTAGAGGATATCATGAAAACATAGATAATAAATATTTTTCTGCTTATGTTTATGATCATATGTTAAGCAAAATAAAGAATAAAATAGCTTCTATTCAAGATGGCTCTATAAGAAAAATGATTATTACTAAGTTAGAAGAAAATGTTGTACTTGAAAAAGAAAAATTTGGTAAAAGAATTGCTGATTCTGATATAGATAGGCTTGCTCGTGTTACTAAAGTTTGTTCTATTTTAAAAGAACAATTTGGAGATTTTGAACAAAAGAGTTATGATCCTTTATATGTTATGTCTTTTTTACAAGGAACTATTAAAGATGATCAGTTTTTATCTGATTATAAAAATTTGTCTCTTAACAGTGAACAATTATCTGCTACAGAAGTATTTGAAATGATAGATGATAATCTTGAGGCTAAGATATATGATACAGTTAGTGATATATATAAGCATAGTATTTATGCAAGTGTTTTAGGAGCTCATTCTACTAGGCATATTGAAGATGTAATTTTGTTTTCAGCAATTATAGGTAAAAATCAAAACTTATCTTCACATGATATGAATTTGCTTTTAGAAGCTGCAAAATATCATGATTGTGGTAGAATTAATGATAGAAATACTGAACATGCTAAAATAGGAGCTGTAAAAGCTAGAAAAGTTTTATCAAATAGTTATGATATTGAAGACGTTAATTTGATTGCTAATGCTATTGCTTATCACGAAGTTCCTGATGATGAAGCAACCTTTAAAAAGATGTGTATATCAAATGGAATTGATGTTAGTGATAAAGATTTATATGCAAGAGCAAAACAGATAGCATATTGTTTAAAAGATGCTGATGCTGTTGATAGAACCAGATTTATTTCTTCTTCGAGAGCTTTTGTTAGAGAACATATGCTTAGATATGATATTTCAAAATCTTTAATAAAAGTTGGAGAGCAGATTAATGAATCATATGCAGTTTCTGATTTTTTAAAAACTGTATCTGAAAATTCTGATGATAGTATTATGTTGTTTGAAGCTTTACAAAATAATCCTAATCCTAAAGAAGTTATGAGAAGTTATAGAAAAGGGTATTTAAAAAATAAAGGAGGTAAAGATGGAAGAAAAAAAGGATAAAGATTCTCTACTTTCTAAACAAGAACTTGAAACTCTTAAAGAAATTGCAAAAGCTAGTAAAGAACATCTTGAGTTAATAGAAGATGTTAGAGAAATGCAAAAAAATAAGAAAACAGGTAAAAAGAAATAAGAGCTATGGCTCTTTTTTTTATGTAATTAAAAAAACCTATACAGGTTTTTATCTAGTTCTAGTTTTGTTTTCTTCTAAACCATTAGTTGCTCTTAATGATGAATCTAAAACAGCTCTTATACTTTCTACTTTCATCTTTTCATTTTTATAAGCAGTTTCATAATTTTCTTCTTGTGATTTTTGAACTTTTTTATCTATAAGCATAGAATTTTTCTTTTCACATTCGTTTAAAGCTTCTTCATAAGTATCATAAATATTTGAAGTTACATAACTGTTAAGAAAGATATTTCTACTTTCATCAAAAACAGGCGCATTATATACAAATCCATATTTAGGATTGTATGCAAAAACTACTCTATGTAAATTTCCGAAACTTTCTACAACAAAGCATTTTGAAGCAATGAAAGCCAAAGGTTCAAGGCGGTACAAATCACTAAAAACATGTCTTTCAATAGTAAATAATCTTTTATATATACTTTCAATGCTTTGATCATAACATATTGGTTGTACTGCATATTTTTCTATAAATTTTTCCATAATAACCTCCGAAAATAATTGTGTTTATTATACCACATTTTTTATACTAGTAATTATTTTTTTGCATATTTCAACAATTTTTTATTATTTAGGATGTGATAATAGAGAATATAGAATAAAAAATGAATATGTAGTATAAAAAAAGAAATAAGTGCTATGTTTTTTTGTCTTAATTGTGGGAAATAGTTTATTTTTATAAAAAAAGTTAGGTCTTTTTATTTTTATTATCTATTTATTTATACGGAGGTAAAAAATGAAAAGATTATTTTATTTGTTACTGATAGTGTTTTTGACATCAGTAACTGGAATAATAAGGGTTGATGCTAGTAGTTATAATGGTAGATTATATGAGGTTTGGCATCCAGATTCTGGCTTTACCGTATTTGCAGAAGAATCTAATAGATATATGGATTATAATAGTTGGATGATTAGATCTACTACTGATAATAAGATTTATTATTGTATAGATCCTGCTCTTCCTTTGGAAGGTGCTACTACTGGTTCTCATAATTTAATTACAAACAAGTCAGATATTTTATCTATTTCTGGTATGAATGAGTCAAAATATAAAAGGGTTCAACTTCTTGCATATTATGGTTATGGTTATAAAGATGATAATGTAGATCATACTAATAAAAAATGGTATGGTATAACGCAAGTTATGATATGGAGGGTTATGAGACCGGATTTATCTTGGACTTTTAAACGAGATAGAAATAGTACTCCGGATTCTTCTTTATATCTTGATGAAGTAAGAGAACTTAACAAATTAGTAGATGATTATAGCACGTTTCCTAGTTTTGCTAATAAATTATTTGTTATAAATTCTGGAGAAGAGAAAACTGTTATTGATACTAATAATGTCTTTAATAAATACAGTTTGTTTCAAAGTTCAACTAATGTTAAGCTTACTGAACTTGGAAATAGTTTAAAAATCTATTCTGAGTATAGTGGTGTTTATAGAATAGGTTATAATATAGCTTCAAAAACTAATGATAAATTTGGAGCTTTAGTTAGTTCTGACTTTCAAGATTTAATAGTTATGGGTAAACCTGAAGAACAAAGATTTTTCTTTAATATTGAAGTATCTAATGGATTTTTAGAAATAAAAAAACATGATAAAGATAATAATTCTCTTTTATTAAAAGATGCAGTTTATGGTATTTATGATGAGTCTCTTAATTTTGTTAAAAAGATTATTACTGATGAAAATGGTAGTGCTAAAACTAATCTTATTTTTGGTAATTATAGTATAAAAGAACTTGAAGCCCCATATGGATATAAAACTGATTCTAAATCTTATGATATAAGTATTGATCCTGTTAACAATCATATTGTTATTGATACGTATGATGAAGTATTAGAAAAATCAACTTTGGAGTTTTCTAAAACAGATTATTCGTTAGATATACCAGTTCCTAATACTTTAATAGAAATATATAAAGATAATAATGAATTAATTTATAGTGGTAGAACTAATAAAGAAGGTAAAATTATTATTCCTAATTTAAGTGTTGGTAAATATTATATAGTTGAAAAAGATGCTCCGAAATATTATAAATTATATGAAGATAAAATGTTTTTTGAAGTATTAGGAAATGGCGAAGTAGTTAAAGCTAATATGAAAAATCATCGAAAAGAAGGATCTTTAAAAATAATAAAAAAGGATAGTAATACAGGTGAACTTTTGAAAGGTGTACATTTTGATATATATTTCGAAGATATAGACAAAGTTATGTTTAAAGGTATTACGGATGACAAAGGAGAAATTAATATTAAAACTCTTCTTGCAGGAAAGTATTGTATTATAGAAACTAAGGCTAGAAAAGGATATTTGTTAGATAAAAACAAACATTGTTTTGAAATAACTGAAGATGGTGAGAGAAAAACAGTTATTGTTAAAAATACTAAAAATAGTATAAAAGTACCTAAAACTAATGCTTTTGATATTACTATGATTATTTCTTGTTTACTTATTACAAGTGGAATAAGTTATTTTATATATGAAAAATTCAATTAGATATATATTTATATTTTTTATAATAATAGGAGTCTTTTTGTTAAGCTGTAATAAAATATATAATTATAATAAGTTAAATAAAGATAAAGAAAAAGTAAATCAATTTTTTATAAAAGATATTTTAAAAAAGAATCAAAAAGTAACTTCTAGTAGTAATTATTATCTTGTTATTGAAATACCTAAAATAGCTTTAAAAAAGGGAATTTATAATATTAATTCTATTCATAATAATATTAATGAAAATATTGCTATTTTGAAAGAAGATTCTGATGATATAGTATTAGCAGCTCATAGTGGTAATTCTAATACTTCATATTTTAAAGATTTATATAAACTATCTTTAGGAGATTATATTTATCTTTATTCAAATGATACAAAATTTATTTATAAAGTTGTTAATTATTATGAGGAGGATAAAGATGGGGATATTATTATATTAGATAATACAAATAATAAAAGGCTTGTTCTTACTACTTGCATAGGAATTAATAGGCAACTTGTATATATTACTTATCTAAAACAAAAGTTATCATATTAAAAGTAGCGATGTAATATTAACTACTTTTTTTTTAGATTTCTTTCTTTTGATATAATTTGCTATATTCTTATATTAAAAATATGTTATAATTAGGTTAAGTGTTTTTAAGAAAGTAGGGATTGTATGAAAAAGTTTGGGGATCGTAAAGATGCTAGAAGATTAACAAAAAAAGAAATGACAGGTATGGCTTATATAAACTGTGATTTAAAGAAGAAAAGAGCATATAGAGAAGTATTTATGAATGTACCTATTGATGTTACTGAAATGATTAAATATGTTGAAAAAGAAAATAAGAAAGACGATGTTCATATTACATATTTTCATATGTTTTGTATGGCTATAGGAAAAACTATTTATAATAATCCTAATCTTAATGTTTTTTCTATGAATGGTAATTTTTATATGAGAAACGATGTTGTTTTATCGTTTGTAGCAAAGACAAGTTTTTCTGATGAAGCAAAAGAAGTTATGCAAATGTTAAAAGTAGAAGAAGATGATAATATATTTACGCTTAGTAAAAAAATAAGTGGTGGTGTTAAAAAAGCAAGATCTGATTCTGAAAAAAGCAGTTCAGGAGGGGATAATCTTGTAGATGCAGTTGGACATCTTCCTAAAATTATAAGAAGACCAGTTGTAGGTATATTTAAATTCTTAGATAGACACGATTTATTACCTACATCATTAACTTCAGAAATTTTATATTATAGTAGTGTAATACTATCAAATATTGGTACATTAGATAGCCCAAGAGGCATATATCATGATCTTACTGATTTTGGTACAAATTCTATTTTGGCTACAATGGGTAAAATATATAAACAAGAAATAATAAATGCAGATGGTAAAAAAGAAATAAGAGATTTTTGTGATTTTGGAATCACCTTAGATGAGGGTATTGGTGATGGATATTATTTTATTAAGTCAGTTAACTTTTTAAAGTATTTACTTGCTAATCCTAAACTTTTAGAAGGTAATGCTAATGAAAAAATTGAAATTAAGTAGAGATAGTTATCCCTGGTATAAATTTTATGGTGATGTACCAACACATATAGATTATCCAGATGGATCAATGGTTGATGTTATAATTGAAACGGCTTTTAAATATCCAAATAATCATGCTTTAGAATATTTTAATAATAGAATTACATATAAAGATTTAGTAGATAAAATAGTTGAATGTGCTAAAGCCTTAAAAGCTCTTGGTATAAAAGCGGGTGATGTTGTTAGTATTTGTATGCCTAATACTCCGACTGCTATATATATGTTTTATGCTGTAAATATGGTGGGAGGAATTGCTAATATGATTCATCCTCTTTCTAGTGAAAAAGAAATTGAACTTTATCTTAATAAGTCTAAGTCTAAAGCTATTTTAACTATTGATATCAATTATAAAAAAGTAATAAATATAATTAATAATACCTCTGTTACTAAAATAATAGTTTCTTCTGCAGGTGATGATTTAAAAGGTCTTAAAAAACTTATGTTTAATATATTTAAAACAGACTTAACAAAAGCTGTTAAAAAGATTAGACAAGTATTTTTAAAAGCGTTTAAAAATAGAGAAGTTATTTCTTATAAAAAGTTTATAAAGAATGGACATTCATATTATGAAGATTATAGTGTTGAAGTAAAAGCTGATGATACTGCTGTTATTCTTTATAGTGGAGGTACAAGCGGTACACCAAAAGGAATAATGCTATCTAATTTGAACTTTAATGCTCTTGCTTATGGAGCTCATTATATGTGTGATCCTGCAAAGGCAGGAGATTCTGTTCTTTCAATAATGCCAATATTCCATGGGTTTGGTCTAGGGGTTTGTATTCATACACCTCTTCATATTGGTATGAAATGTATACTTATTCCGACTTTTAAAGCTAATAAATTAATAGATTTAATTAGAAAAGTAAAACCTAATTTCTTTGTAGGAGTTCCTACTTTATTCGAAGCTCTTTACAATAATAAAAACTTAAAAAGTGGAGATTTTACATCAATTAATTGTATTGTATCTGGTGGAGATATAATGGATGAAGAAAACTATAAAAAATACAATAATATGTTTGAAAAATATGGTTCATCTGCTAAAATAAGAGTTGGTTATGGTCTTACTGAAGCTTGTGCTGCTACATGCCTTTCACCAACAGGTAAACATAGACCATATAGTATAGGTATACCTTTTCCAGATAACGTTTATAAAATTGTTAAAATAGGTACTACTAAAGAAGTAAAATCTGATGAAGATGGAGAAATTTGTATATGCGGACCTACTGTAATGCGAGGTTATATTGGTGAAGAAGAAGAAACTAATAATACACTTAAAAAACATGCTGATGGTAAAGTTTGGCTTCATACTGGTGATATAGGATCTATGGATAAAGATGGATTTGTTTATTTTAAATCACGACTAAAAAGAATTATTATATCTTCTGGATATAACATATATCCATCTTATATTGAAAACATAATTAATAAACATGAATATGTTGCTAATTCTACAATTATTGGAGTTCCTGATAAATACAGAGGTCAAATAGCTAAAGCTTATGTAGTTTTGAAAAAAGAAGTAAAACTTGATTCTTCTGTTGAAGAAGAAATAAAAGAGTATTGTGAAAAAAATATTGCTAAATATTCTTTACCAAGAGAGTTTGAATTTAGAAAAGAACTTCCTAAAACTTTAGTAGGAAAAGTAGCTTATACAGTTTTAGAGAAAGAAGAACAATTGAAAGGAAAAGTTAAAAAGGATGGTAAAAGATAGATATCCTAGACTAATTATAGATCTAAAAAAGTTAGAAGATAATATTAAAAGTTTAAAATCTTTTTGTGATAAAAAAGGTATTGTTTTAGCTGCTGTTATAAAAGGTTTTAATGGGAATAATATTATGGCTTTAAAGTATGATGAAGCAGGTATTCCAATAATAGCTTCTGCAAGACTTGAACATCTTGAACCTTTGAAAGGAAAAGTAAAAGCTAAACTGATGTCTATTAGAATTCCTATGCTTAGTGAAGTAAGTGATGTTGTTAGAATTACAGATATTAGTTTAAATAGTGAAATTAAAGTATTAAAAGCTCTTAATGATGAGGCTTTAAAACAAAATAAAATTCATAATGTAATTTTGATGAAAGATCTTGGAGATTTAAGAGAAGGTTTTTGGGAAGATGATGAAATAATCCAAGCTGCTTTTATGGTAGAAAAAGAACTTTCTAATTTGCATCTTTTAGGTATTGGTACTAATTTAGGATGTTATGGTTCTATTGTTCCTACAGAGGGAAAACTTAATGAACTGGTTGCAATAACTGAAAAAATTGAAGATAGAATTGGTAGAAAATTAGAATATGTTTCTGGTGGAGCAACAAGTAGTTTACCAAGACTTTTTGAAAATAATATGCCAAACAGAATTAATATGCTTCGAGTTGGAGAAGGATTTATCTTTCCAGAGGTATTAAATGAAGATTGGAATTGTAATCAAGACTTTATGAAAAACGGTGTTTTCAAACTTCAAGCAGAAGTTGTTGAGATTAGAATTAAACCTTCTTATCCTGTAGGAGAAACATATATAGATGCTTTTGGTAATAAGCCTATCTATGAAGATATTGGCAATAGAAAAAGAGCACTTGTTGCTCTTGGCAAGGCTGATTATGTTTTTTTAGAAAAACTTAAATTGTTAGAAGAAGGAGCCTTTTTGGTAGGGGCTTCATCTGATCATACTATAATTGATATTACAGATGCTAAAAGAGATATTAAGATAGGAGATATTATAGAATTTGGTTTATGTTATCAAACACTTTTATATTTAACCAATTCTACTAATGTTAAACAAGTTTTTATAAAATAAAAAATAAGATTAAATCTTATTTTTTTCTTACTCTAAATGAATTATTTATATCTTTGGCAGTAGGACTATCAGGATCAAATTTTGTAATTAGATATCCTGTTATTAAAGGGGCTGCAATGCCAAGTGCATAAGCTTTTGGATGCATATAAAGACTATCTATAGTTCCGTCTGCACCAAAATCAAACATTCCATAAGTTAACATTGTAATAGCTGCTACAGTAGATATGCTAAAAGATATACTTTCAATAAAATCTATAAGTTTTGAATTAGCAGCTGAAATTTTTTTTACTTTTTTCATATTTTTCTCCTTGTGGTATGTATTATAAATAGATATCTATCAATTGTCAAATATCATTTTTTTTATGAAAAGAATGTGAAAAAGTATATTGCAATATTGTGATAAAAATGATAAAATTTATATATAAGTAGAATGAAGTGAAAATACACCAAAAATAGACATTGGTGCATTATTTTTACTATGTTCTAGAAAGGTGTTTTTGTTATGAAAAAAAGAGTAAGTATAAAAACTATTAACAAAAATAAAACAAGTAAAACCTTGTTAAATGTTTTTATGCTTGCTTTTA
>JAEEGL012190631.1_pt1 | contig 17038 bp, 12 predicted proteins | sample 9134231 | NCBI WGS metagenome assembly JAEEGL01 (sample SAMN16246548, study PRJNA631951) | gut metagenome | biome: gut microbiome; feature: rumen; material: fiber-attached | host: Bos | place: Iran: Karaj | collected 2018-10
CGCCCATTGCCGAAAATTCCCTACTGCTGCCTCCCGTAGGAGTATGGACCGTTCTCAGTTCCATTGTGGCCGTTCAACCTCTCAGTCCGGCTACGCATCATCGCCTTGGTGGGCTGTTATCTCACCAACTAGCTAATGCGCCGCAGGCCCCTCTCTAAGTGGCATAGTAACCTTTAAACATCTAAGGATGCCCTTCGTGATGTCCTATCCAGTATTATCCGTCGTTTCCAACGGTTATCCTCGTCTTAAAGTTGGGTTGCCTACGTGTTACTCACCCGTTCGCCATGGTTTGTATTGCTACTACCATTCGACTTGCATGTATTAGGCACGCCGCCAGCGTTAATCCTGAGCCAGGATCAAACTCTCCATAAAAAATAATTTATGTTTCTTGAGGATTTCTCCTCGTTTAATCTCTTTCGCTCATTCAAACTCTTGAATTGCGTTTACTTGTTTTCTTCGTCGTTTTACAAAGTTATATACAGTTTTCAAAGACCAATTTGCTTGATTAGCAACGTGCTAATCTTATCATTTTCCAATTTTAATGTCAAGCATTATTCTTGAAAAAACAAAGTGGTGGAAGGGAGTGGTTTCGAACCACCGAACCCTTAGGGAGCAGATTTACAGTCTGCCGCGTTTAGCCTCTTCGCTACCCTTCCATTTTATTTATTTGCTGCTCTTTCGGGCAGTGCTTCTCCATTATATCACTAGAGCAAAACCTTGTCAACAAGTTTTTTATTAAATTTGCAACTTTTTTTAATAAAAAATAAAAGCCATTTTCGTTTTGAAAAATGGCTTTATTACTTAGTTTTTCTTTACTGCGTTAAATTGGAATTCCATTGGTGTTTGACGGCCGAACATATCAATTAAAACAGTGATAATTTCCTTTTCTTCATTGATAGTTACAACTTCACCAACCATGTTAGCAAATGCACCTTCAGTAACTGTAACTGTATCGCCAACATTGATTTCAAATTTAGGCTTAGTGATCATACCTAATTTTCTTAAGATATTATCCATTTCTTCCTTTGGAACTGGTACTGGCTTTGTACCTGAGCCTGATGATCCTAAGAAACCTGTTACCTTTGGTGTATTACGAACGTTGAACCAGCTTCTGTCATCCATTTCCTTTTCAACTTCCATTTCAACAAATACGTAACCAGGATATAGCTTATTAACCTTTTGCTTTTTCTTACCCTTTTTATCAACAGTTTCTACAATTTCTTCAGGAACTAATACTTGATAAATCTTATCTTGCATATTCATTGATTGAATACGACGCTCTAAATCTTGCTTAACTGAATTTTCATATCCAGAATAAGTTGTTACAACATACCATCTTCTCATAGTAATAAAAACTCCTTAATTATTAATTAAAAATATATCCAAGAATTTGGGAAATAAATGAATCATATAATAAGAATAATAATGTAAATATAATTATAAATAAGAATACTCTTACTATATCTCCTACTAACTTCATTCCCTTTAACCAAGAAATCTTCTTAAATTCTGGGAAACAAGGCTTATAGAATGGGAATAAAGCATATAATGTACCTAATGTAGCAACAACTACTAATACCCATCCATATGCAGTAGCATTTTGACCAATTACAGGGAAATCATTTTTAACAACTAATACACCTGTTAAAATTAAAACACCAAGCATTAAAACAATAACAGAAACAGTTAAAAATACATAATTTTCCCATTTATGTTCTGTTTTTAAATATTCTAAGATTCTAGAAGGCTTGTTATCTTCTTTTGCTCTTTTCTTCTTAATTTGTGTTGTGACTCTTTCTTCAATTAAATCTTTTTCAGAAGCTTCTTCTTGAACTTCTTCTACCACAACTTCTTCTTGAGCCTTTTTAGCTTTTCTTCTCTTCTTCATAAATTACTCCTTATTTTGTTTCTTTGTGAATTGTATATTTATTACAATATTTGCAATATTTCTTTAGTTCAATTCTTGTAGGATTTTTTTGAGGATTTTTAGTAATTGTATAATTACGATTTAAGCATTCTTCGCATATTAGGATTATCTTTTCGCGCATTATCCTCACTCCTTTTTGGTAAAATAAAAAAACCTTTAAGGTCTTCTTTAGTATTATAGACCAGATTTAACTTTTATTCAATATCTTTTTTTGATTTCATTAATGACTTTTTGTTTAATTTTTACAGCTTTATAGTAAGAAATATTATTATATTTAGCAAAAGAATGAAGTGAATTTCCACAATTAATACAATCCTCTAAATATAAAACTCCTAGATCATTTTTTTGATTTCTTAAAATCATCTCAAAATATGTTAACGATTGTTCTTTTTCTTTATCATCAGAAACACTATCAAAACAATCTATAAATAAATTTTCTGAATAATATTTATCTCTTTTTAGTAATAGAGAATATCTTCTATTTAATGATACAAAAAAGTATGAATAAAAGGATGCATTTTCATCTTCTCTAAAGTTTTTAATACATTTTAATAATACTAATAAGCCCTCTTGATATAAGTCATCCCTTTTATCAGAATCAAACAAATATTTTCTTGCTATATTTTTAATAAAGATATCATATTTTTTAAACAGAATATCGAAAGCTTGTTCACTACCTTCGTCGTTAATTAAATATAACAACTCATAATCATTGTAGTTAACAAACATTTATTTTTTATTCTCCTTTTTTCATTAAATCATGCATAACTATCGCAGCAGAAACTGATGCATTTAAGCTGTTAACATGACCAACCATTGGAATAGTAATTAAATAATCAGATGCATTTACTAATGTCTTAGACATACCAAATCCTTCAGAACCTACAATTACAGCAAGCTTTAAGCTCTTATCTATATCTGTAGCAAGGACTGTTCCTTTAGCATCTGTGCCACAAATCCAGAAGCCAAAATCCTTAAGCTTATTACATACAGTAAGTAAGCTATTAACATACATGATATTAGTATGCTCAATAGCGCCAGTTGAAACATGAGCTGCAACCTCAGTTACAGATACGCTTCTGTTCTTTGGAAGAACTACTAAGTCAATTCCAAAGGCATCAACTGTTCTTAGGATTGCTCCTAAATTATGAGGATCTTGAATTCCATCTAATAATAAAATTCTTGATGAATCCTTGAATTTAGCTAAATCTTCTTCAGATAAGATTTTATATTCTTCTCTATAAGCAGCATAACCTTGAGCACCTGTACCAAAAATTTTTTCCATAGTTTTTTTATCAACAATCTCATATGGAATAGAATTTTTATTTAATTGGTCAATTATATTAACATCTTTTTTTTGATTTGAATCTAATAAAAACACCTTTTCAAGCTTAGCCTTAGCTCTAAGTGCTTCATTTATACAATTTTTACCATAAATTTTCATAATATCACCGAACTTATTTTCCAAAAGATATTATAACATATTAATATGTTAAAGCAAATTAAAAAACGGCCCTAAAGCCGTTTTATAATTAATTACATCTTAGTTAATACCTTTTGAACTACATTAATTTGCTTTCTTAACCAAGGTACTAAGCCTTGTAATAGTTTCATTAATGGAGCAGACATTAAGCATAGCATTAATAAGAATACTAAGCCCTTGATAGACATTACCTTTACAATACCTGATGTATTTGTAATAATATCATCTTTAGCAAGCTTATAATCTGTTTCTACACCACCTAATACTAAATAGTTTTCACTATTTAATCTAGGATCTAGATCATCTTGACCAACATTATATTCAGTATAGTATGAATTAATAATATATCTGCCCTTTTCAGTTAATTCAAGCTTTGGACAAATACTTGCATCATTAATAGATACACCATCTCTTGTTTCATTTGCTACAGTTGAATCAGGGAAGAATTTAGTATTATTAGTAGTTAGTAAATAGTTAGTTGTTCCAGGAATTGCAGCTAATGTTGAAACATCTGTATTAGTTGATGGGCTTGCACCATATGAAGTTAAACCTTCATGAATGTTTCTTAATAAGTAATTTGATTCTTTGTTACCATTTGTATCAGTTGCTAATGTTGAATCAGTTTTAGTATTATAAACAATTTCAGTACCATCTGTACAATATAATTTATATTCAGTATCACTTAATTTCTCACCATATAATTCATATAAAGTAAATTTAGAATTTATAGCTGAAACATATGCTGTATCAGAATCATCAAACTTAGTTAATGAGCCATTTGTTGTGAAATTAGGTAATGCTACAGTATAGTAGTATGTTACATTATCAACTTGATAATATACAGGCTTACCATTGATTAATAATCTTAAAGATTCAGGATCAATCTTAATACTTGCATTTGCTGTTGAACTTGGTAGGTCATCACAATGGAATCTTGCGGTTACCTTTACATTAGATAAATTAGTAGCCTCAATTGAAGATACAGAATCAATTGTAATTGTACCAGATGAAATCTCAACCTTTGGCATAATCTTTAATTGAACTTCTGTTTCTAATGCTCTACCATAATCAATACTATGATTATAATATGTATTCTTTCTATCAGCAGGAAGAACAATCTTAATAGGATCTGATCTATTTGTTGAAGCATCATAATAATAAACTAATCCATTTTCATCTAATCTTACATTAGCGTTAATAACAAATTTCTCATTCACTGTATCATATTTGAATAAATTTGAATACTTATAATTAGAAATCTTATATCCACCAAGATAAATATAACCGAAATAGTCATATGAAATTGCAGGATTTGTAACTTCTTTAGTAGTTGTAATATTGTTGTTAATACAATAATAGTATTTACCCTCTGTGGCATTATACTTTGAAGTAAAATAATCAGATGTTGATGATGAAGTCTTTAAGTAGCTTGTAACTTTACCATCAATAACATAATAATTATCTTGGCTAATTGATACAGAAGGATAATTAGCTATAGATGATGAATTTAGACTTGTTGAATAATATTCAGAGAAATTAGCTAAAGGTCTAAATTCAAAGATTTGAGGTAGGATGAATATTGCAAATAGGAATACAGTATAGCATCCACCACATAAGAATTTTCTAACAGTATTAAATGGCTTACATGCTTTAAATAATACCATTAAGCAAGTATGAGTTGCCGCAATAACAATAATTGTTGATAGAGATGTTGAATCTAAGCTTAAGCTATCAGACAAACCAAATACTATCATTGAAATAATTAAAATAGTTATCGCACCTGGCAAGGCCTTTTTAATAACGTTATACAAGAATTTACCTTGTACTGCATTATTGTTAGGCTCTAATACTAATACTAATGAAGGAATACCAATTGCTAAAACATCAATTAAGAATAATTGGTTAGTAGAAATTGGATATGTACCAGTAATTAATGCTTGAATAGCAAGCAATAATGAGAAGATTGTCTTAGTTAAGAATAGTGATGCAACACTTGTTACGTTGTTGATAACTCTTCTTCCTTCAGAAACAACCTTAGGCATTGAGTCAAAATTAGAATCTAGTAATACTAAGTGAGATACATTTCTTGCAGCTTCACTACCACTAGCAACAGCGATTGAACAATCAGCCTCTCTTAAGGCTAAGATATCATTAACACCATCACCTGTCATGGCAACAGTCTTACCATTTTCCTTTAATGTTTCAACTAAAATCTTCTTTTGGGCAGGAGAAACTCTACCAAAGACAGTATATTTTAAAGCCATTGCTCTAACTTCATTTTCATTCATACCATCTAATGATACATATTCTTCAGCACCAGCGATACCAGCTCTTTGGCTGATTTTTGATACAGTTAATGGGTTATCACCTGAAATAACCTTAACTTCTACACCAGATTCCTTGAAATACTTAATAGTATTAATAGCATCTGGTCTAATGTTATCCTCAATTAAAATCATTGATGCTACTTCGCATTCAGCCTTAGGAAGCTCACCATTTTCAATAATTCCATCTCTATGAGCTAAAATTAAGACTCTGTATCCTAATGCTGCATATTTATTAACATCATTTTTAATTAAGTTATATTTCTCTTTAAATACAAATTCAGGAGCACCTAAGATGAATGTTCCATATTTTTCAAATGTAACAGCTTGATATTTTCTTGCAGATGAGAAAGGAATCTTTGCAGTATGCTTAATTCTCTTTGCAAGACCAAATTTTTCAATTAAGGCCATTGATGTTAGGTTGCTATCACCTAAAGAATTTAGCATAGCACTAACAACATTATTATTTGCAAGTCCATAGAATGTATTATAATCAATTACATTTTTAACACTCATTGTACCATCAGTAATAGTACCTGTTTTATCCAAACAAATACAATTTACTCTGGCAAGCATTTCAATACAATATAATTCTTGTACTAATACATTACGAGAAGCAAGTCTAATAACACCAACAGCTAACGCAATAGATGTCATCAAGAATAATCCTGATGGAATCATACCAATCATGGCACCTGCTGTTTTTCTTAATGAATAAACATAAGGTAGACCTGTTCTTTGATACATTATATAGAATAATGTTAAACCGATTGGAACGATTATTACAGCCATACTCTTAATAATTAAGCTTAATGAAACCATTAAGTCAGATTTAGGTTTTTTATATTGCTTAGCTTGATTTGTAAGCTTTTCAATATAGTTATCCTTACCAACCTTATCAACTCTTGCTGAACAGCTTCCAGATACAACGAATGAACCAGAATATAATATATCTCCTGGCTTTTTAACAATTGCATCAGATTCACCTGTTAATAGTGATTCATTAACTTCAATTGTACCCTCAAGTACAATAGAGTCAGCACAAATTTGTTTACCTGTTTCAAGTAAAATCAAATCATCTAATACTACTTGAGTAACAGGAATTTCATGCTTAACACCATCACGCTTAACAACAGCAGTTGGAGCTGAAATTAATGATAATCTATCAATAGTTTTCTTAGCTCTTATTTCTTGGAATGTACCGATACCAATATTAATTAAAACAATTAATAAGAATGTTAAATCTGTAAAAGCTTTAACAGAAATTAAGAAACCAGCAATAACGAATGTTAAAATATTAAAGAATGTAATTAAGTTACCAACAATAATTCTTCCAACAGATTTAGAAGTCTTTATTCTTGAATCATTAACTAAATCATCTAATTCTCTTTTTTCAACGATATCTTGAGTTAAACCTTTTTCAGGATCTGTATCATATCTTAAAAGAGTACCAGGATTCTTCTTTAATTCTTTTCTATGCTTTTTAACAAACTTAGCATTTTTCTTATCTTCTTTTTTCTGGTTCTTTAAAGCTTGCTTTTGTTCTATTTCCAATTCCTTTTTACTCTTTTGAGTAATTTGCTCTCTAATTGGTATATTAGACTCTAAAGATTGCTCTTCTGAAGCTTCTATCTCCTTAGATTCTTCTTTCTTTTCTTCTTTAATCTCTTCAATATCAGTTTCTTGTGTATCAACAGTAGATTCTTCTAATGCTTTATCTTCCTTATTTTCTAATTCAGTTGATTCTACATTACTCTTTTTTGACTTTTTAGACATAAGAAACCTCCCCATTTATTATAAATTATAAATAATTTCCATTAATTCATTAATTCTATCAAAGCTCTTCTTCAAATATAAATATCCAAATAATGCCTCAAATCCAGTAGCATCTAGATAATCCTTTAAATCTAAATTTTTTCGAGATGTGTGAACATGAGAATTTCTTCCTCTTTTAAAAATATTTAATTCCTCTTCAGATAAAATATTATTTTCTAAAAAGTAATGAATAAATTTTGATTGAGCAAGACCACTTGTATACTTAATAACATTTTTATGCAAATCATTAACCTTAGTTTTGCCTTGATTAATAAAATGCTCCCTAATTAATAATTCGTAATATGCATCACCTGCATAAGCAAGTGATAGACCATTCAATAGATTTATATCCATTATAAAATATTTAGCTCAATAAGCTTTTTTCTATATAAATCAGCTGTTTCAAAATCCTTTACGGCTCTAGCATCATTATACTTCTTATAAAGCTCTAGCTCCTCATCCTTTAATTTTTCTACAAATAGATTAATACCTAATACATCTAAAATTGTTTTTAAAGTATTAATACAAATTGAATTTCTATTATAATCCTTGCCTCTTAATGTTACATTGATTTCTTTAACAATTTCATTTATTAAAGTTAAAACATTTTGAACATTAAAGTCTTGGTTCATATATTCTTTAAAGCTTTCAATATACTTAGGATCAGTATCATTAACATTTACATTTTGATATTGAAGCTCATATAATGATTGCTTATAAGCTCTTTGCCATTTTTCATATTCCTTTTTATATTGGTCAAATAAATCTTGGCTATAAGGAATAATGTTTCTATATGGTGATAAAACAATTAAAGCTCGTAATATCATAGCATCCTTAGATGTAGCTAAATCCTTAACATAAATAACATTACCTAAAGATTTACTCATCTTAGCACCAGCTAAATCAAGTCTTCCTACATGAATCCAATATTTAGCTAAATGTGTCTTATATAATGCTTCAAATTGAGCAATTTCATTTTCATGATGTGGGAATTTTAAATCCATTCCACCACCATGAATATCTAATCCAGTACCAAATAATTTATGGTTCATAACAACACATTCAGTGTGCCAGCCAGGTCTTCCTTCACCAAATGGAGAATTCCACTTAATACCTACATCAGTCTTCTTCCATAAAGCGAAATCTAAAGGACTTTCCTTTTTATCATTAACATTAATTCTAGCTCCACTTTCTAAATCCTCTGATACTTGATTAGAAAGACAGCCATAATCCTTAATCTTATTTACTCTAAAGAAAACATCGCCATCTACGTTATATGCATATCCTTCTTCAATTAGCTTTTGAATAAAATTGATCATTTCTTCAATATATTCAGTAGCATGAGGAACGATATCAGGCTTTCTTGAACCAACCTTTTCTGTTGCATCAAAGAAAGCATCCTCGAAGAATTTTGCAACAACCTTTTCAGTTTTGCCTTCTTCAATAGCTTTATTAATAATTTTATCATCAACATCAGTTATATTAGATGCATAAGTTACGTCATATCCTAAGAATGTTAAATATCTTCTTAGCATATCATAGAAAATAACTGGTCTAGCATTACCAATATGTATGTAGTTATATACTGTTGGACCACATACATACATGTTTACCTTATTTCCGTTTTGAGGTTTAAATTCCTCTAATTTATTAGTTAAAGAGTTATAAATCACTAAACCCATTCAAATCACTTCCCGAAATATTATATTAAGCAGTTACTGCAACTTTTGTAACTACAAATACAATTGTATTTAATTTTACTGAAGCACCAGCAATAGCAAATCTAACAGGAGTCTTTGCTGCTTTAGCACCAAGTTCAATAACTAGTTTTCCATCTTCAACCTTAACGATTGTTGATGTACCTAAAACAGTTGGAGTAACTGTTTCAGCAAATGTTAATTTTTCATTATCAGAATACTCTTCACTATAATTATACTTTGATAATGAAATTTTTTCTAATTCTGTTTTAAAGCTTGCTCTTAATGATAATGCTTCTTCGAATAAAACCTTAACATCATCGCTTAAAACTGTAGTAGCTTCTGTATTAGCTAAAACATCAACTTTAGTCATACCAACAACATCAATACAGTTATCATATGAATAAACATCCTTAACCTTATTAGATGCTACTGATGAAACTGAAGCAATTGTTTCTGATACAAAGCACTTATCAACATAATTTGTTGTTTGGTTTTCATCAGCTTGCTTTACTAAAATACCTAAATTAGCTTTTGCATAATAGCAATTCTTAACCCCCTTTGGAGATGAAGTTACTAAACCAACAATTCCACCAATATAAGCCTTTGTAGCTAAATTAGATGTTTCTGATGTACCTGCTTCATCTGATAAAGCAACGATATCAGCTACTGCAATACAATCATTTAAGCTGATTTGACCAGCACCATTTGAACCTGCAAATCCACCAATACATAAAACACCAAATGTGTTTGAATCTCTTACCATTGAAATAGTTACAAATGAAGAAGATTTAGATACTGTTTGTGATGATTCAATTGCACCAGCAAATCCACCAATATAAGCAGTACCGCTTGAGCTTCTACCTTTACAATTCATTGCACCTTCTGCTTTACAGTTTGTAACTGTTGTATTACCAGAAATTCTTCCAGCAAATCCACCACAATAGAATAAATAATTTGTTGAAGGTCTAACTTGTAATAAATCAAAATTAATATTTGTTACTTCTGAATTAGTAACTGATGAAGTAGTCTTCTTATCATCTGCTGTAGCAAGTGATGAAATAGCACCAACTAAACCACCAAATTGAGCTGTAGTTGTAGGACCACTTCCTGTTGTCATAACAAATCCATTTACCTTAACATTGTCAATTTCTGTATTAACTGCATAACCAGCTAATGCACCTACATATTTTGTTGAAGATGTAACTTCGATTGAAGCATCCTCTAATTTTAAATTCTTAAATGTTGCATCTTCTACTGATTCAAATAAACCAGAATATTCACCAGTTGCAATTGAATAATTTTTGATAGCAAATCCATTACCATCTAAAACACCCTTAAATGGTTCAGATGATGTACATAAGCTTACTGAAGCTTGATCTTTAAAATCAATATCAGCTGTTAGTTTATAGTATGCATCCTTATTATCTTCAATTGCTAAAAATTCAGATACAGATGAAATTTCAATTGGCTTTTCTTCTGAAGAACCACTAGAAGTTGTTGTTGCTTTCTTTTCGTTGATGTAATATTCATTTCCACCATATGAAACATAAAGCTTTAAAACATAAGTCTTATCAGTTGTTAGATTCTCAAATGTTACAGAACCTTCTACCTTTTCTTCTCCCAAATCAACTGTCTTTTTATCAAGTAATTCAGTAACTTCTTCATCATAAAGCTTAACATTAACTACTGTTGTGCTTTCCTCTAAAATAGTATTTTTATTAAATGAAGCTGTTGCTGTAATTTTTGTTGAAGTTGTTGTTACCTCAAGTGTTCCTTTAATATCATTATTACTACATGCTGCAAGTACAACTACAGCAATAAATGAAAACACTAATGAAAATAATCTATATACCTTTTTCATTTAATCATACCTCTTATAAAACATATATCATCCTTTATTATATAATAAAGGCGCCTCTTTTACAATAAAAATCGCCCCTCCAAAATGAATAGGAAACTTTATAGTTAAATATAATGAAATTAAAAAACAATTATCTCTCGTTATAATTATTACAATTTTTTTTAATTTTTATTGACTTTCATACCCTATAATAATATAATTATTATGTTTTTTGGAAAAGAGAGGTGATTTTTCTTGTTAAGAATAGGTCTTGATGTTGGTTCAACAACAATCAAATGTGTCGTATTAGACGAAAATGACAATATAATTTATACAGATTATAAGCGTCATTATTCACACATCAAAGATAATATTATCTCTAAAATTAGAGAATTAAGAGAAGATAACATAATAGATTCTAACGAGGTTTGTCTTTCTATTTCTGGTTCTGCAGGTATGGGTATTGCTGAGGGAGTAGGAATCCCATTCGTTCAAGAAGTTTATGCAACCAGAATTGCTGCAAATAAGCTTATTCCTGGAACAGATTGTATTATTGAATTAGGTGGCGAGGATGCCAAGATTTTATTCCTTACAGATGGTATGGAAGTTAGAATGAATGGTTCTTGTGCTGGTGGTACAGGAGCATTCATTGATCAAATGGCAACTCTTTTAAATGTAGATATTACTGAAATTAATAACTTAGCGATTGAGCATCAAAAGCTATACTCTATAGCATCTAGATGCGGTGTATTCGCTAAATCTGATATTCAACCTTTATTAAATCAAGGAGCTTCAAAATCAGATATCGCAGCTTCTATTTTTTATGCCGTAGTTAACCAAACTATCGGTGGTCTTGCTCAAGGAAGAGAAATCAAGGGTAAGATTGCTTATTTAGGTGGACCATTAACATTCTTATCAGAATTAAAGAATAGCTTTGATAAGGTATTACATACTGAAGGTGTTTGTCCTGACAATTCACTTTACTACGTTGCTATTGGTTCTGCTTTAGCTTCTAAAGAGGTTGTAAATTTAGACGAAAAGATTGAAAAGCTTATTGAATTTACAAACAAATCTACTTATCAATATAACAATCCATTATTTGCAAATGAAGATGAATATAACGAATTCATTGAAAGACATAATAAAGATAAAGTTTTAACATATCCACTTGAAGGATATAAAGGAAACCTATATTTAGGTATAGATTCAGGTTCAACAACACTAAAATTTGTTTTGGTTGATGAAGAGGGAAACATCAGATTTGAACACTATCAACCAAATAAAGGAAATCCTGTTTCTGTTATTAGACAAATTTTTGAAGATTTATATAATAAATATCCAGATTTAAAAATAGCAGCTTCTGCTTCTACTGGCTATGGTGAAGAACTAGCTAAAAATGCATTTAACCTTGATGGTGGCTTAGTTGAAACAATGGCTCACTATACAGCTGCTAAAAAGTTTATGCCAAATGTTGATTTCATTATCGATATAGGTGGACAAGATATTAAATGCTTTAAAATTGAAAACAATGTTATTTCAAACATTTTCTTAAATGAAGCATGTTCTTCTGGATGTGGTTCATTCCTACAAACATTTGCTAATGCATTAGGATATGAAATCCAAGATTTTGCTAAATTAGGTTTAATGGCTAAAAAGCCAGTTGATTTAGGTTCTAGATGTACAGTATTTATGAACTCAAGTGTTAAGCAAGCTCAAAAGGACGGAGCTACTATTGATAACATTTCTGCAGGTTTATCTATTTCTGTTGTTAAAAATGCATTATATAAGGTTATCAGAACTACAAATAAAAAAGCTTTAGGTGAACACATTGTTGTTCAAGGTGGTACATTCTTAAATAAGGCTGTATTAAGAGCGTTCGAACGTGAATTAGGATTAAATGTTGTTTGTCCTAATATTGCTGGTTTAATGGGTGCTTATGGTGCTGCATTATATGCTAAATCATTAAAGATTGAAAAATCTACAACAATAACTAAAGAAGAATTAAAGAATTTTAAGCATGAAGTTAAAAACATTAATTGTGGTGGATGCAATAATAATTGTCTTCTTTCTATAAATACATTTGGTAGCAATCCAAATAAGTTTATAAGTGGAAATAAATGTGAAAAGCCTTTAGCTAAGAAAGCTACAATTAAAGGTGATAACATTTATGAATTTATTAGAAATAAATTATCAACTTATAAGCCTTTAGAAAAAATAGAAAATAAACGTGGAACAATTGCGATTCCATTAATCTTAAATATGTATGAATTATTCCCATTCTGGTATACATTCTTTACAACTTTAAGATTCAATGTTGTATCAAGTGGCTTTTCAACTGATAAGACTTATTCAATGGGTCAAAATACAATTCCATCAGATACTATTTGCTATCCTGCAAAATTAGTTCATGGTCATATTGAAAAGCTTATTCAAGAAGGCTATTCTACTATCTTCTATCCTTGTATGACATATAACATTGATGAAAATTTAGGAGATAACCACTTCAACTGTCCAGTTGTTGCATATTATCCACAACAAATTTTAAATAATGTTGGAACGATTGATTCTGTAACATTTATCCATGATTTTATTTCTATTCATAATCGTGCAGTATTTGAAAATAAGATTCACGAATTATTAAAAAAATATTATAAAGGTATTTCTAAATCAGAAATCAAAGAAGCTGCATCTTTAGCTTATAACGAATATGATAATTATTTAACTTCTATTAGATTAACTGGTAGAGAATATATTAGAGTAGCTCGTGAAAAAAAGATGCCAATTGTTGTTTTAGCTGGAAGACCATATCATGTTGACCCAGAGGTTAATCATGGTATTGATAAATTAATCGCAGGATTTGGTGTAACAGTTGTTTCTGAAGATTCAATTTCAGATCAAATCACTAAATTCCAAACTGGCGTATTAAATCAATGGACTTATCATTCTAGATTATATGCAGCAGCTAAATATTGTACACAAAACAAAGATATTAATTTAATTCAATTAGTATCATTCGGCTGTGGACTTGATGCTGTAACAACTGATGAATGTAAAGATATTCTAGAACGTCATGGAAAGATTTATACTCAAATCAAGATTGATGAAATAACAAACCTAGGCGCAGTTAAGATTAGATTAAGAAGCTTATTTGCCGCTTTGAAGCAGGAGGATGAAAATGCAAAACATTGATGAAATAACATATCCTAAATTTACTGCTTCTATGCGTAAAACTCATACAATCTTAATTCCTTCTATGCTTGAATTTCATATGTCTTTATTTGAAGGAATACTTAAACAATGTAACTATAATGTTGAAGTATTACACAATGAAGGACCAGAGGTTATTGAAGAGGGACTAAAGTATGTTCACAATGATACATGCTATCCTGCAACATTAGTAATCGGTCAATTCATTGATGCATTAAATCATAGAACTGATTTAGATAAGGTTGTATTATTAATCACTCAAACAGGTGGTGGCTGTAGAGCATCTAACTATATCCATCTATTAAGAAAAGCCTTAAAAAAGGCTGGATATAGCTATATTCCTGTTGTATCTTTAAACGCATCTAACCTTGAAAAGGATAGTGGTTTAAAATTAACTTTACCTTTAATTAGAAGAATTGCTGCAGCAATGACATATGGTGATTTAATTATGTATTTACATAATAAAACTAGATCATATGAAATATTACCTGGAAGTGCTCACGCTCTTTCAGAAAAGCTAATTGAAGAGATATTAGATCAATTTAAAAATAATAAGGGATATCAATTAAGATACCTTAAGAAAAATATTAAGTATATAGCTCAATCATTTGATAAATTAGAGCTTGATTTATCTCATGCTATACCAAAGGTTGGTGTAGTTGGTGAAATTTATGTTAAATATGCTCCGCTTGGTAACAATAGACTAGAGGAATTCTTAGTTTCTCAGCATGCTGAGGTTATGGTACCAGGATTATATGGATTCATATTATATACTCTTTATAATGGCTTATATGATAGAGAGCTTTATCATACAAGTCTTAAAGGGGCAATAATTAATAAGCTACTTATTAAATATTTAAGAAAAAGGGAAAAGCTTATGATTGATGCCATCTCTAATACGAAATTTACTCCTATGAAGTACTTCTCTCACACTAAGGATTTATCTGAAGGTGTATTATCACATGGTACTAAGATGGGTGAAGGATGGCTTTTAACTGCAGAAATGATGGAATTAGTTGAAATCGGTTATGAAAACATTGTATGTGCGCAACCATTCGGCTGTCTTCCAAATCATATTTGCGGTAAGGGTGTTATGAAAAAAATCAAATCTATTCATCCAGATGCAAACATTGTTGCGATTGATTATGATCCTTCTGCAACTAAGGTTAATCAGGAAAACAGAATTAAATTAATGCTTGCAATCGCAAGAGAAAGAATTAAGGAGGACGAAAAGGCTAAATTATAGCCTTTGAAATAATTATGGAATTTTATATTGAAGATGAAATCTTAAAGAAAATTAATCATCAGGTTAAAAAGCCTACAAAGGGCCAAGTAATCTATAGCGAAAATGATACTTGTAAAACTATCGCTTTAGTTCTTAAAGGTGAAGTTTTAGCAACTCAAACTTTTAGTGATGGTCATTCAAAAATCATTAGAACAATTAAGAAAGGTGACGTAATTGGATTATCATTAATCTTCTCATCAAATCCACAATATATGGCAACATTTACTGTTGTTTCAAAAACTTCAAAAATTGTTTTAATTAATAAAGCTGATTTAATGAACTTAATGTTAACTAATCCAACAGTTAATGAAAAGGTATTAAAGTATATTTCTGATTATTCAATCAGTCAATCAAATCATATTAAATTATTATCTTGCAAATTCATTAGAAAAAAGATTTGTTCATATCTATATAATGAATATAAGATGAATGGCAAATTAGAATTTGAAATTGAATATTCAAAAACTGATTTATCATCATTTTTAAATGCAGAAAGACCTTCTCTATCTACAGAAATCTCAAGATTATGTAAGGAAGGAATTATTGAAAACAACAATAGAAAATATAAGATTTTAGATTTAGCTAAATTAGAATCTGAAATGTAAAAGACAGCTTCGGCTGTTTTTTTATTTATTAAAGTATAAAAAAACTCACTTCAAATGAAGTGAGTTTTAATCTTTTATTACTTAATGATTTCTTCTGTATCAGCATCAAATAAATGACAATGATGCATATTGAAAGCTAGCTTTAATGGTTGACCAGGAGCTAAATCATCTCTTGCACCAACTGATGCAATAATAGCGTCACCATCAACTGAAGTATAGATGTTAGTTTCAGCACCTAATAATTCAGATAATTCAACAGTAACATCTACTACTGAATCTGGATAAGCTTCGATAACAGCCTTCTTATCAGAAATATCTTCTGGACGAATACCGAAAATAATTTCTCTATTTTCATATCCCTTTTCTCTAGCTTCTGCAAGCTTTTCTTCAGGAATACGAATCTTATAGTTACCCTTTGATGAAATGAATTCACCCTTATCAGTTAAAGTACCATGGATGAAGTTCATAGGAGGTGTACCAATGAATCCACCAACGAATACGTTAGCAGGTGTATTGTAAACTTCCTTTGGAGTACCAACTTGTTGAATACGACCATCTCTCATAACAACAATTCTTGATGCCATTGTCATAGCTTCGATTTGGTCATGTGTTACGTAAATTGAAGTACAACCTAATCTCTTATGTAACTTAGTTAACTCACCACGCATTGTTACACGTAGCTTAGCATCTAGGTTAGATAGAGGTTCGTCTAGTAAGAATACGTTAGCATGTTGAACGATTGCACGACCTAATGCAACACGTTGACATTGACCACCTGATAATTGTCTTGGATATCTTGATAAGAATGCTTCAAGACCTAAAATCTTTGCAGCTTCAGCAACACGTTGAGCA
>JAEEGL012817050.1_pt1 | contig 17038 bp, 17 predicted proteins | sample 9134231 | NCBI WGS metagenome assembly JAEEGL01 (sample SAMN16246548, study PRJNA631951) | gut metagenome | biome: gut microbiome; feature: rumen; material: fiber-attached | host: Bos | place: Iran: Karaj | collected 2018-10
ACAAAAAAAGAACTCAAATGAGTTCTTTTTGATAGTAAATTAGGTAATACGATAAGCATTGGGGAGTTGCTAAAATACTCAAGATATATGGGGGAGAGATATAAAATAAGTCGAATTACCATATTTACTTTTACTATCTACTTATATAATAAATCATGTATGTTAAATTAAAGTTAAAATAATTAAAAAAAGTTAAAAAATTTTTTTGTATTTCAAAATATACTAAAAAACACCTTTGTTAAGCAATTTTTTACATTATAAAAAATGTCATTTTTTTAATATTTTTGTTATTTTTTAAAAAAATAATTTTTTTTATTACATTAATTGTAAAACGCTTTATTGTTTAATAGACAAATTATATATGATATAATTTATATGGATCCAGTAATGGATTACTTATGGGACCCATCGTGGCCTAGAAAGAAAGGAAATTGAATATGAAAAACAGTATTAAAATTAAAAAGATGGTAGGAATTGCTACACTTGCATCTTTAGTTATTGGATTGCAATTCTTATCAAACTACGTTACTTTTGGTAGCGTAAGCATTACTCTTGCATTAATTCCAATCGCTGTGGGAGCTATTTTATATGGACCTATCGTTGGTATGATTTTAGGAGTAATTATGGGGCTTGTAGTTATCGTTGCACCATCAACATTAACTTACTTTATGCCTGTAAATCCAGCCGCAACAGTTATACTTTGCTTATTAAAGACAGGACTTGCTGGATTAATTAGTGGATTAATCTTTAAATTATTTGCTTTTGTTGCAAAGAAGAAAGAAAAGAAGTCTACTAAAAACACTTTATTTGCATTTGGTATTATTATTGCTGGTTTAGTAATTCCAATTATTAACACAGGGTTATTTATCGTTGGTGCATCAATCTTCTTTACAGAGATTTATGGATCAGCTATGGCTGTAATAGAAGCTGTAATTGCTACAAACTTCTTTATTGAATTTGGTGTTAGTGTTGTTTTATCACCAGTATTAGTTTATTTAATCAAAGCTTTAACATATCAAACTGATTTAGGCTTTACTTCAGATTTTAGTTCATTTAATGAAGAAGAAAGCAATCAATTTGATGAATATGAAGAAGCAAAAATAAAAGAAGAAAAAATAGAAGCATAGAAGGTGAAGTAATGGTTTTATTAGTAGATGTAGGAAATTCAAATATCGTTTTTGGCTTTGCTGAAAATGACAAAATTGTTAATACTTTTAGATTTAAAAGCTTAACTGATATAACAACTGATGAATATTACTTACTTATTAAAACTATGCTTGATAAATATAATGTAACTGATGTAATTATTTCATCTGTTGTACCTGTTATAACTAGTGCTTTAAAAAAACTATTTAATAAATATTTAAACAAAGAACCACTTATTATTGGACCTGGTATAAAAACAGGAATTGAACTTAAATGTGATGATCCAAAAACAGTTGGTGCTGATATGATTTGTGATTGTGCTGGTGCTATGAAATACTTTAATGAAGCCATTATCATAGATTTAGGTACAGCTACAAAATATATTTACACAAAGAATAATAAGTTCTTAGGATGCTCTATTGCTCCTGGTGTTTCTATCTCTATGAAAGCACTAGTAAACAATGCCGCATTGCTTCCACAATTTGAACTTATTACACCTAAAAAAGTATTATCAACTAATACCATTAACTGTCTACAATCAGGGGTATTATATGGAGCTAGTAGCCAAGTAGATGGAATGATAGATAATATTTTAAACGAGCTTGAAAATAAAGATATTAAGATTTTAGCTACTGGAGGATTGAGTGGTGTTATTATTCCTTTATGTAAACATGAAATTTTAAGAGTAGAAAACTTAACTTTATATGGATTACTTGAAATATATAATAAGAATAAGTAGGGAGTGTTATATATGGCTAATTTAGTAGAAGTTAAACATCCTGGAATTCATTTAGAAAATGAAATTAATAATCTTGGTATGAGCGTTAATGAATTTTCTGTTAGAACTATGATTCCTTTAAAAACATTAAATAAGATCATTAAAGGTGAATCTAATATAACTGTTGATATTGCAAAAAAGATATCTACCTTCTTTAATACAGATATAGTTCACTGGATGAACCTACAAACTAAATATGATGAATATTTAATTGATGTAGAAAATCATAAAAGCATTAATAAAGAAATAGAAGTATTAAAATACTTTGATAAGGATTTCTTAAAGAAAGTAATTGATAAATCTATCAACTTAAATGATAAAGAAAGTGTTGTTTATGATTTAAGAAAAAAATTAATGGTTAATAACTTAGAATTACTTAAAACTGATGATATCTTTAATATCTATAAAGAAACAGCCTTTAAGCCTGAAGAAAAAATAATGGTATTACAAAATGCCTTCATTTCTTATGCATACTCTATTACAAATCATAATAGAGGTAAGAATTATGATTACACAGATAATACTAATATTGTTGAAGGTTTAAAGAAGTTAACTTTAAACGATAAGAACCAATATCAAAACATTAAAGACTTCTTAAAAAAGAAGGGTATCAATATTGCGATTGTTCCTTTTATTAAGGATTCAAATATTGTTACTTTTGTTAGATTCTTACCGGGAGAAAATAGTGTCATTATAGGAATTAATGATAAATTAAGTGATGCATATTTATTCTTATTTAATCTTCTTGCTGAATTATCCTATACATATAGAATTCATAAGAATTTATTTAAAATAATCTATGCTGATCAAGTTCTAGATGATTATGCAAAAAGATTTGCTAATCTAACTTTAATCGATAGTGATGAATATGATTATTTCATTCAAATTCATGATTTCTCAGCTAAGGCAGTTGATCTATTCTGTAAAAAGATTAATGTTGCTAAATATATTGTTGTGGGTCGTTTAAGACAAGATAAAATGATTAAAAAAGCTGACTTAACAAAAGAGAATAAAGAATATAAGCTAAATTAGACTACTTTTTATAGTAGTCTTTTTTATTTTTTATTTAAAAAAATGCGCTAATATGGTAAAATATATATTGGTGATGTATATGAATTATATTGAAGAGATTAATAAACTAAAAAAAGAAAAGAAAGCTATTATTCTAGCTCATTATTATCAAAAAGGTGAAGTGCAAGATATTGCTGATTATCTTGGAGATTCATATAATTTAAGTGTAATTGCTAAAAATAGTGATGCTAAAATAATTGTTTTTTGTGGTGTAACTTTTATGGGTGAAACCGCAAAAATATTATCACCTGAAAAGAAAGTATTAATGCCTCATAAGGTATTACCTTGTAAGATGGCTAATGATATAAATGCTTTAGATTTAATTAAATACAAAGAGAAAAATCCTGATAGGATTGTTATATCTTATGTTAATACAAATGCCGATATAAAGGCTTTATCTGATTGTTGTGTAACTAGTAGTAATGCTTTAAAAATACTAGCACATTATAAAGATAAAAAGATTTTGTATTGTCCTGATAAGAACTTAGCTTTATATGCTAAAAACAAATATGGCTATGATATAGATTTATGGGATGGTAATTGTAATATACATGACAATCTAACGGTTGATGATGTATTAAAAATGAAAGAAGCTCATCCAAATGCTTTAGTATTAATTCATCCTGAAGCAAGATATGATGTAGCTAATATGGCTGATTATGCTGGTAGTACTAAAGGTATTATTGATTACGTATCTAAAAGTGATGCAAATGAATTTATTATAGGTACTGAACAAGGTATCATTCATGAATTAGAAAAGAAACATCCTAATAAAAAATTCTATTTACTAAACAAATGCTTAGTATGTAAGTTTATGAAGCTAATATCTTTAGAAGATGTATATAACTGTCTAAAGAATGAAGAATTTGAAATAACAGTAGATGAAGAAATAAGAGTAAAAGCAAAAAAAGCACTTGATAAAATGCTTGAATTAAGTTAGAAGGTGTATTTATGGATAAGAAATTTAATGTTTTAATTATTGGTGGTGGTTTAGCTGGTATGTTTATAGCTTTAAACCTCCCAAAAGAAATTAAAATAGCTATGGTTATGAAGGATACTAAAGATATCGCTAACTCAGAATTAGCTCAAGGTGGTATTGCTGCTGAATTAACTAAAAATGATGAAGCACTTAAAAAACATATCGAAGATACTCTTACAGCTGGATCTAATATCAATGATTTAGATGCTACTAAAACACTTGTCTATGAAGCGAGTGAAAATATTGAAAAACTAATGGAGTTTGGTGTTGAATTTGATAAAGATAAAGAAGGACACTTATTACTTGCTCAAGAAGGTGGACATAGAGGTAGAAGAATCCTAAGAGCTGGTGGAGATGCTACAGGACGTGAAATAATGCGTGCCTTAAAGAAAAGGATAGTTGAAAAAGAAAATGTAACTATTTTTGAAGAAACAATGGCAACTGACTTAATTATTAAGGATAATAAATGTATAGGAGCAACTTTAATAGATAAAGATAACAATATGTTTGATTGTATAGCAAGTAGAACAGTTATAGCTACAGGTGGACTAGGTGCAGTTTATAAGAACTCAACTAATCCCAAAATAGCTACAGGTGATGGTATAGCTATGGCCTATAGAGCAAATGTTGAATGTGAAAACCTAGAATTTATTCAATTCCACCCAACAGGCTTCTACACTGAAGAAGATGGTCAAAAATTTTTAATCAGTGAAGCTGTTAGAGGTGAAGGTGCACAATTAAAAAATGTCGATGGTGAGCGTTTTATGGGTAAATATGATAAGCGTATGGAGCTTGCACCAAGAGATATTGTTAGTCAATCTATTTATAGAGAAATGTATGATACATGGAGCGATCATGTATATTTAGATATTACGTTTGAATCTAAAGAATTCTTAATGGAAAGATTCCCTACAATCTATAATAAAATCCTACAATATGGAATACATATGGAAAGTGATTTTATACCAGTAGCACCAGTAGAACATTTCTCTTGTGGTGGTATTAAAATTGATTTAAATGGTAAAACAAATTTAGAAAATTTATATGCTAATGGTGAATGTGCATGTAGTGGTGTACATGGAGCTAATAGATTAGCATCTAACTCACTACTAGAATGTGTTGTATTTGGTAATAGAATTGCTGAAGATATTAAAAAATCAGATTTAACAATACCAAATGTAGAACCTAAAACACATTCAGTAACACATAAGATGTTTAGCTTCCATCCTATTAGAAGTGAAATAAGAGATGTAATGGATAAATATGTTGGTATTGTTAGAAGTGAGGAAGGACTAGAAATTGCTAAAAAGATTATTGGTAGACACTTCAAAAACTTAAGCAAAACTTTAGTTCATTCACATTACTATTATGAAACACTTAATATGGCAACAACAGCTATGATGATTATTGAAGCTGCTATTAAGAGAAAGGAGTCAGTTGGCTGTCACTATAGAGTCAACTAATAGAATTATGACTAATAAAGAAATAGATAACTTTTTACTAAATGCCCTAAATGAAGATATGCCAGAAGGTGATATTACTACAGATAATATTATTGATCCATCTGAAATATCTTATGCTGAATTTATTGCTAAAGAAAATGGCGTAATTTCGGGAATTAACTATTGTAAAAGAACATTTGAACTAATAAGTAATGATTGTGATTTTAAGATTTATAAACAAGATGGTGATAAAGTAGTTAAAGGTGATTTAATTGCTACAATTAAAGGTAATACTAGAACTATTTTAAAGGGCGAAAGAACAAGCCTAAACTTACTACAATATATGAGTGGTATAGCTTCAACAACAAATAACTATATGTCATATATGAGTGGTAAAACAGAACTACTTGACACAAGAAAAACTACACCAGGTTTAAGATTCTTTGCTAAAAAGGCTGTTAAAGATGGTGGTGGAACAAACCATAGATATGGGTTAAGCGATATGGTTTTAATTAAAGATAACCATATTAAAGCCGCAGGATCTATCACAAAAGCAGTAAATATGGTTTATGGAAAAGTTAATTGTAAGATTGAAGTAGAAGTTGAAACAATGGAACAATTCTTAGAGGCTTTAAAAACACCATGTGATATTATCATGCTAGATAATATGGATAATGAATTAATGAGTAAATGTGTAAAAATAAATAATGGAATCAAAAAACTAGAAGCAAGTGGAAATATGACATTTGAAAGATTAGATTCTGTTTGTAAAACAGGTGTTGACTACATTAGTGTAGGAGCCCTTACTCATTCATTTAAAGCTTTAGATATTTCACTAAAATTTAAAGATGAAAAATAATTAGAGGATTTATTCCTCTTTTTATTATGCATTAATTCACGGTTTCGTGAAAAACTATTATTGAATATATCACAAAGTTGTGATAGAATCTAATTAGGAGGTAATAACTATGCCTGAGATTTCAAGGTTCTACGGAATAGTTATTAAAATGTACTTTCAAAGATCTGAACATAACCCTCCTCATATACATGCATTCTATCAAGATTATATTGTAGCTATAGCTATTAACGATCTTAGAATTTTAAGCGGTGATTTCCCGCCAACCGCTTTAAAACTAGTGAATGAATGGATAAAAATTCATAAGGGAGAACTATTAAAAATATGGAATACACAAGTTTTCAATGAAATTAAACCATTAGATTAAGGAAGTGATATTATGTTTCATAAAATAAGATCTGTAACACCATTAGATGATTTTATACTCAGAGTAGAATTCTGTGAAGGAATAACTAAACTATATGATGTTAAACAATTATTTAGTGTTTTTGAAGTGTTTAATAAACTAAAAGATTATAGTTTGTTTAGTAAAGTAAAAGTAGATAAAGGTGGATATGCTGTAATATGGAATAAAGAAATAGATTTGGCATGTGATGATCTATTTTATGATGGGAAAGTTGTTAAATCTAAATTTGATGGATTAATTGCAGCAAGAGATGCAACTGAAATATGGGGATTAAATGAAAGTACACTTAGAAAAGCGATACAATATGGGAAATTAAAAAGAGGTATTGATGTTTCTAAAATGGGTAACCAATGGATTATTTCCGTAGAAGCAATGGTTCGCGAATATGGCGAGCCAAAGCAATAGTTAATAATTTGATAAAATTTAAAAATAGAGGATTTATTCCTCTTTTATTATTATTACTTTAAAAATTGATATAAAAATTAGAATTTTTATTGAAATAGTTTTTTAATAACGATATAATTAAAATGTATTTTTATGTTTATTTAAAAAATAAACACAAGAAAGGATGATATTATGAACTATTTAGAAAAATACGACTTATGGGTTAATCAAAAAGATTTAGATCCAAAAATTGAAGAAGAATTACTTAAAATGACAGATCAAGAAAAGAAAGAAGCGTTCACTAATGACCTTGAATTTGGTACTGGTGGTATGCGTGGTATTCTTGGTGCTGGAACAAATAGATTAAATATCTATATCATTAGAAAAGCTACTTATGGATTTGGTATGTGGTTAAAAAGCCAATCAGATACACCAAGTGCTGCAATAGCTTATGATAATAGACATTACTCTAAAGAATTTGCTAATGAAACAGCAAAGGTATTCGCATCTATGGGTATTAGAGCTTATGTTTGTAAAGAACTACGCCCTACACCTTATTTATCATTTGCTGTTAGAACACTAAATGCTACTGGTGGTGTTATGATTACAGCTAGTCATAATACAAAAGAATACAACGGTTATAAGATTTATGATTCTGAAGGTTGTCAATTAGTACCACGTTTAGCTGATATAGTTATTGAAAATATTAATAGTGTTTCTGATATTTTCTCTATTGAAACTGAAAAGAATCCACAATTAATTAACACAGTTGGTGATGATGTAGATGATAAATACATCGAAATGGTTAAAGAAATATCTTTAAGAAATGATGATAAGAATATTAAAGTAGTTTATACACCATTACATGGTACAGGTAGTGTATTTGCACCTAAAATCTTAAGACAATTAGGTTATGATGTATTATGCGTAGAAGAACAAATGATTCATGATCCTGATTTCAGTAGTGTTAGTAGTGCAAACCCAGAAAACAAACAAGCATTTGATAAAGCTATTGAACTTGGTAAAGAAGTAAATGCTGATATTTTACTTGCTAATGACCCAGATGCTGATAGACTAGGTATTGCTCCACTACATAATGGTGAATATGTATTACTTACAGGAAACCAAACTGCAGCTATTATTCTAAAATACTTATTAGAAAATACTAAAGTTATTCCTGAAAACTCATACTTATTTACTACAGTAGTATCATCAAACCTACCATCTAAGATTGCTTTAAAGAATGGTTTAAAGGTTAAAGAAGTTTTAACAGGCTTTAAGTTCATTGGTGAACAAGCAAAGCTAATTGAAAAAACTGGTAATTATTTCTTTGGATTTGAAGAATCTTATGGCTGTTTAGTAAGCGATAAGGTTAGAGATAAGGATGCTATGCAAGCTTCTCTAATGGCTTGTGAAGCATGCAACTACTATAAAGCACAAGGTAAGACTTTAGTAGATGTATTAAATGATATTTATGCTGAATATGGATACTACATTGAAGGTATTGAAAATATCGTACTTAAGGGATTAGATGGTGCTGCTAAGATTCAAACAATCATGGATTATTTTAGAAATAATGATGTAAATATTAAAGGTATTATTATTAAAGAAGATTACAAACTTCAAACAGTTAAAGGTATAGATAAGAAGATTGATTTACCTAAATCAAATGTTATCAAATACATTTTAGATGATGAATCATGGTTTATACTTAGACCAAGTGGAACTGAACCAAAATTAAAGGTTTACTTTGGTGTAAAAGCACAAACTATGAATTTAGCAACAACAAGATTAGCCCAAATCAAAAAAGATGTATTAGAAGTTATAAGTAAGATTTAATGAAACAATATTTTGTTAAAAGAAGAGAAAAGTTTATTTCAACTTTGCCTAATAACTCCATTGCCTTACTTTTCTCTGGATTAAAGAAAAACATTTCAGAAGATTTAGACTATCCTTTTGTTGTTAATAAAAACTATTACTATTTAACTGGATTAAATGAAGATAATTGTATTTATATGCTTGTAAAAGGTGATACTAACTATAAAGAATTTTTCTTCACAGAAGAAAGAAGTAAAGAAAGAGAAATGTGGATAGGACCACGCTTAAAAAGGCAAGAAATAACTGAAATATCAGGTTTAGAAACTATATATTCTATAAATGATTTTGATAGAGTATTATCAGGGTATCTAAATGTAGGTAATCAATCTATATTCGGTGAGATAGATTCTGTATATTTCAATCTAGCAAGAAAATCAATTAATAATTTTGAAACTATTGATGAGATTTATGCGAAAAAGATAAAAGAAACTTATTCTAACATTTACGTTAGAAGCTTATATAATAATATTTCAAAGCTTAGAATGATTAAAGATGACTTTGAAATAGAAAATATTTGTAAGGCTATATCTATTACTAAAGATGGCATTTATGAAATGATGAAGCATGCTAAAGAATGCAATTATGAATATGAATTAGAATCATACTATACATGGCGTTTAAAGTATCATAATACAACTGAATCATTTAAAACTATTTGTGCATCAGGAGTTAATGCAACAATACTTCATTATGAAAATAATGATTGTGAGATTAAAGATGATAGTTTAGTATTATGTGATTTAGGATCACTACAAAATAATTATGCATCTGATATATCTAGAACATTTCCTAAAAATGGTAAATTTACTGATTTGCAAAAAAAACTATATAATGTAGTACTTGAAGCAAATAAAAAATCTATTGAATTTTTAGCCCCAGGTGTACTTAGAAGTGACTATGAAGCATATGGTAGAGATATCCTTGCTAAAGGCTTAATGGAATTAAAAATCATTGATAATTTAGATGATATAAACAAGTATTATTGCCACTCGCTAGGCCATTTACTAGGCCTTGATGTTCATGATGTTGGTAACTTTAAAGAGTTTAAAGAAGGCATGGTTGTAACATGTGAACCAGGCATATACATTCCTGAATTGAAAATAGGAATTAGAATTGAAGATGACATTCTAATTACAAAAGATGGTCGTAAAAATTTAAGTAGTGAAATCATTAAAGAAATTGATGAAATTGAAGAAATGATGAAATAAGATAAGAGAGTTTATTTATGTATTATTGTATATACATTGTAAACTCTTTTTAATTTTGTCAAAAAATTGAAAAAAATATGTGAAAGCGTTTTACTTATTGAGCTATCTATGATAAAATATAACAAAGGAGGCGTTATTATGAGGTTGTTTTCTAAATCGATATTAGTAGTTGGCGCATCAGATGAGAATTATGCAATAATTAAGAATTCATTATACCAGGAGTATAAGATTTATTTTGCGAATACTCGTAGTGACGCTGAAAGATATTTAAATAAAAATTATGAAAATATTTTTACTATTATTCTTGATACGACTATATTAGGTGATATGGCTATACCGATGATTATGGATTGGTATTCTGATTTAAGATTCCAATTATTGCCATTAACCGCAATATACAATAAAGATGATGAAAAAATGAGATCTAAAATTGTAAATGCAGGAACTATCACATTTTTGGCAGCGCCAATTAAAGAAGATTTTTTATTAAATTATATACATTCTATTGCAAGACGTATTAGCTTATCAGAAATAAGAATTAAAGAAAGATATGAAGATGATGTTAAAACTAATTTTAATAAAATTTTCATTATTGCTAATGCTATAGATAATCCTGTATTCTTCTTAAAAATAGATGGTGATGAAGCTGTCTTTGAATATATAAACAAAAAAGGCTTGTCTGTATTTGGAAATAAAAACTTTCAAGATTTCCTTAATCTATATGATGGTACAGAGAATGCTAAAATACTTAAAACAATTAATCAAGCTAAAGCTGATTATGAACCACACAAAGTAATGCTAACAAGATTTAGAGATGACGAAGAAAAAAATGTTGAATTCTGCGTTACACAAATAATTAATCTAGAGCTTGATTCATCTTGTAAATTTGTTGTTGTTTTATATGATAGAACTAGAAGAGAAAAAGCTCTAGCTGAATATGAACAACAACGTCAAATGTTAAAGTCAATTTTGGACAATATTAATGGTGGTATATGTACATTTAGAATTGAAGATGAAAATATCATTAGAGAATATGTAAGTAAAGGTGTTTTAAAAATAGCTGGTTATGATAAAGATGAAACAGATGCTGTTGGCAAAATGCTTCCTATTGAAACACAACTATTACTTACAAAAAAGACTTTTGAATGCGCTAAAAACCTAATGGATGGTCAAAACTGTGAACCATTTAATGTTCAAAGTAGAATAATCACAAAAGACTTTAAAGAAAGACATATTTCTATAAATGTAAGTGTTTATAGGAAAAATGACCATGAAATTAATGTTAGAGCATTAGTGTTTGATAATACAGATGAATATAATTACCAAAAAACTCTAAAGAGAATCGCTGAATATGATATGGAAACTAATTTGTTCAACAATAATAAATTCGTTGAAGCAACTGAAAAATTATTCCGTTCTAATAGCGAAGAGAATTATAAGTTAATGGTAATTAGAATATATAAATTTGATGAGATAAGAAGTTTCTTTGGCAAAGAGAAAGCACTTGAATTATTAAAGACAGTTGCTAATGGTATAAAAGAAGTTGGCAAAGGAATGCTAAAAGGTAGATCTGATAATAAAGACTTCGCTGTATCATTTAGAGCTAATAGAGTAGATGAGAAGAAATTCATGCAAGAACTCGATAATTATGTAAAAGAAAACTTCCAAATTTATCAAGTCAAATTATATTTTGGTGTATATAATATAGATGATGTTTATGAATCTATTGATGCTTTACTAATTCAAACTAAATTTGCAGTTAAAGAAATTGAAGGCAATGCCATTAAAAATTATATTTACTGCGATGCTAAGATGAAGAAGCGTATGATTGAAAATGACAATATCACTTCTGAGATGAAAAAAGCACTTGCTAAGAATGAATTCGAAATATTCTTACAACCAGTATTTGATTTAAAGAGTAGAAAGATTATTTCTGCTGAAGCATTAACAAGATGGCATCATCCTAAGCGTGGTTATATACCACCTGGAGAATATGTACCTATCTTTGAGGAAAACGGCTTTATCGTAAACATCGATATGTTTGTTTGGGAAGGCGTATGTAAGATCATTAGAAGCTGGTTAGATAGCGGCGTAGAAGCTGTACCTATCAGTGTAAATGTAAGTAGAATTGACTTATTCTCAATTGATTTCTATAAGATAATCACAGGTTTAGTAGAAAAATATAATATACCTGTAGAATACTTAAGATTAGAGATTACAGAAAGCGCCTTCGTATTAAATGAAATTAACGTTATCGAAATAGTTGATAAGCTAAGAGCTTATGGCTTTAAGATTTTAATGGATGACTTTGGTAGTGGCTATTCATCACTTAATTCACTTAAATTTATTAATATTGACATATTAAAAATTGATATGGATTTAGTAAAAGGAATAGAAGAATCTATTAGACAAGCAGACATTTTAAAATCAGTAATCAATTTAGGTAATACACTTAATCTAGAAATGATTTGTGAAGGTGTAGAAACCGAAAACCAAGCAAAATTCGTTGAAGAGAATGGCTGTAAAAAGGCTCAAGGATGGCTTTTCTCTAAAGCTATACCAGTCGAAGAATTTAATAAAAAACTATCTGAATAAGGCTTCAATCGAAGCCTTATTTTTTTATATTTAAAAAATTTTTTTATTTTTTTTCAAAGATTTTGATACCTCGTCCGTATATATAGGTTAAGGAGGTAAAAAAAATGAAGAAAATTATATTTGTAACAATTTTTATATTTATGCTTACTATTTTTATAAGCACAAATAAAGTAAAGGCATCTGGTGGAGATTATATGTCATACCCGGAAATCAGCTTTGAAGAGGAGGGCTATAAGCTTTTAGTAGAGTTTAGCGATGATGAACTTGAAGAATACTATAAGAAAGTTGATAATAAGAAGTTCTCAGGTTGGAATGCTTACTTTTTCACAAAACATAAAAAGGTATATTATACCCAAGGAGTTATATTTATGTATAAGAATGAAGGAACAAGTGCTTCAACCTATAACTTTGAATTCAAAGAAGAAAAGATAAACAAAAGAAGCTTTAGTGTGACAGGTAATCTAGAGACTAGTTTAAAAGGGGAAATCAAAAAGCTAAAAGCTGGCTTAGATGTAAAATTAAAGCTTGATTATTCTGAATCATCAACTAAGACAACTAGAACTGACTGGAGTACTAAAACCAATGTAGATCCAGGTACTATGCTTAAAATAAGCATTAAAGGAGAAGGCTATATTGACCAAGGTGTAGCAAGTAAATATTTCTTTTGGGTAAGAACAAAAAAAGGCGCCTTTGAGATATTTAATGTAGGTACAGAGTATTATAGTATGGAGAAAGTGAGACTTAGAAAATGAGAAAAATAATTATAATAATTTTATCTATCATAACACTTACTTTAGTTATATGTTTAATTCTTAATTCATGTAACAACAAGAAAAAGGATTTAGCTTTATCTATTAATAAAGCCAACAATTATTGTATTGGTAATAACGAAAGAAGAATAAACCAAGTATTATATTTTACTAGAGATAATATCTTTAATACAGCTAATATTGTTAGTAGTATTAATGTAATTGATAGTGATGAACAAGTATTAAATTTAAAGCTAAATAATATTAAAAAAACAGGTTATACACATAAATATGAAAACAATAAATATTATTCCTATATTTATGATTTAACTATACCAAAAATAGAAGGAACATTATTATATGAAAATGCTAAACTTGAAATAATATCTGATGATAAAACACTAACTATTCCTATTGGCACATTTGAACTTAGATATGATTCAACTTATGATGATAGTAAAACTATCACAGTTAATAAATTAGTAGGTTCATGTGCATATAACCCTTATCAAACCTTATCAAGTATTGATATAACTTTAGAAAATAAAGGATTTAGTAATATAACTATTAATAAAATAAATATGGGTAAGTATATCGATCTAACACTTGATGAGGTAAAAGAAGAAGTTATATTTAATAGTACAAAAACTAATATTGATGATACCATTATAGGCTATATGGAAAGTGAATATAAGTTTTCTTTAAGCTATAAGAAAAAGCTAATGCTTATTGAAAGCTTTATAGAAATCGAATATAGTGATTCACTAGGTGATCATAAAGAACTAATAGATACATACCACTATTATGATAATGGTTATAGCTTGCCAGTTGATAATGACTTAATAAACACTATAGTATTTACTGTATAAAGTCTATATATAGCGATTATTTATATGATAGAATTTATTGATGTAAGTTATTATTACGGCAAAAAACAAGCACTTAAAAATGTTAATTTAGTAATTAAAAAAGGTTCTTTTAATTTATTTATTGGACATAATGGTAGTGGTAAATCCACAACCATTAAGCTCATATTAAATTTAATTCATAAAGAGAAAGGAAAAGTAATTAGAAACTATAATAGCTATTGCTATATGCCTGAAAAAACATTACTTCCTGACTATATAACTATTGGAGAATTTCTAAATGATTTATCATATTTATCAATTAACTGTGATTATGAAAAATATTTAGAACTATTTAACATGGATAAAGATCAATTAATATCATCTTTATCTAAAGGTAATAGACAAAAGGTTGCTTTAATACAGTTATTAATGGAAGATAAAGATTTATATGTTTTAGATGAACCAACAAATGGTTTAGATCAAGAATCAATTAATATTTTAATTAAGCTTCTTAAAGAGAAGAATAAGAAGGGTAAAACAATAATAGTTGTTACTCATTATAAAAAGCTATTTCAAAGATGGAAAATAGATAAATATGAATTTATAGATGGAGAAGTTAATGAAATTTCTTAAGCTGGTTAGTATTAATTTTAAATACATATTATCTAAACAATCTGTATTCTTTCTATCTATTAGCTTTATAATTCTATTCTTATCATTTTTCTTTAATACTAATTTCTTTTCAAGTAATTCATCAAAGATATTATTTGAAAAAGAATATTATAAATCTTATGTATCAGGCTGCTATAATGTTTTAATAGCTATATTCGGTTTATTAAGTGTCTTCTTATCTATTATGTTTTCTAATTCTTATGACCTATATTTAGTATCAAGAAGAAAAAGAATTGAGATTATATTATCTAAATTAGTATGCGGTGCTTTAGTAGAACTATTTTATATATATGTATCTTTTACAATATTTAACATTATACCTATTGTATTTTTAAGATATTATAAGTTTAAAATCTCTTTTATAGGCGATTTTTTACTTATTTATCTTAATGGATTATTCTTACTTTTATTAAGTATTTTAATGGTAGAATTATTTAAAAATGTTTTATCATGCTTTATTGTTTTAGTATTATTTTGGGCAATGAAAATATTTACAACAACATCAACAAAAAAAGGAAGTATAGTATATGCGATAAACTTTATATTTCCAACTTTAGTCGTTGATGAAAACAAAAGTAGAGTGTATTTGCTGAATAACTATATGATTTATTTTTGGATCATAACACTTATATTTTTGATTAGCTTATATTATGTCAAGAAAGATTTTAAATAAGTAGAGCAAAATCTACTTATTTTTTTTATGAAAATATTTTCAAAATAGTAAAATTAATTATAAAATTTAGAAAATTTTATAATTAAAGTATTGAAAATAATGTTTTCATATGGTATAATAAAGCTAGAATTGGTAGTATTTCCAGTTCTAATCCAAAAGAAGGGAGAAAAAAATGGAAGAATTAAAAATCATTAAGGCAGAACAAGAAGATTTGGATGCTGTATTTAAGGTAATTAATGATATTGTTTTAGAACTTTTCCCTCATTATTTTGCTTTAGGTGACAAGAAGGTATCAATTCATTCAACAGAAGAAAGACTTAAAGCTGAGATTGTAGAAGGATACATTTATAAAGTAATCGTTAAAGAAAGTGATGAACTAATTGGTATTGTTACTATTATTGATGGTGAAATTGAAAACATGTACTTGTTCCCAATCTATCAAAAAAGAGGATACGGAAGAAAAGTTTTATCAATACTCGAAACAGAAAAAGAAGTATTATATGCATAATTATTAAACTATTTCCTCGTGTTGGACAGTCACCTTTTCTTTTGACTGATATAGGTTAATAATTCAAATAGAAACAATTGCTATTTCATTTTGGCGGATGAAATTTTTAGGAAAGCATCTGGCGAGTTTTCCTAAGAATGGCAATTGTTTTTTATTTTCTTTAATTGACTAGATATATTTATCATAATTGTTAGAAGAATACCTCATCTTCCGTAAGGTGGGGATGAATTCTAACTTTTTTCTATATAATGTTGAGATAATATACAAAATATGGTATAATATAAATGTAGGAATTAAATGTAAAAAACGAGGAAATAACTATGAAACTAGATACAAATTGTCATTCAGTTTTTAACCTTAATTATCACTTAGTAATGGTAGTAAAATTTAGAAGAAAAGTAATTGACGATATAATATCAAATAGATTAAAAGAAATGTTTGAACATATTGGAAAAATGTATAACATAACAATATCTGAATGGAATCATGATGTTGACCATGTTCACGTATTATTCAAAGCGCATCCAAAAAGTGAATTATCAAAATTTATAAATGCATATAAATCCGCTTCATCAAGATTAATAAAAATAGAATATCCTAAGATTAAAGAAAAATTATGGAAAGAAAATTTTTGGAGTACATCTTTTTGTTTAATATCAGTTGGTGGAGTCACGATAGATGTAATAAAAAAATATATAGAGACTCAAGGTGAGAAATAATGAAGAAAAACAAGGCATATAAATTTAGAATATACCCAAATGAATCGCAAAAAGAATTATTAGCTAAAACATTTGGATGTTCACGCCTTGTTTTTAATTATTATTTAGATAAGAAACAAAAACTAT
>JAEEGL017078290.1_pt1 | contig 17038 bp, 20 predicted proteins | sample 9134231 | NCBI WGS metagenome assembly JAEEGL01 (sample SAMN16246548, study PRJNA631951) | gut metagenome | biome: gut microbiome; feature: rumen; material: fiber-attached | host: Bos | place: Iran: Karaj | collected 2018-10
GGTAAATCAGTAAAAGACATAAACTTATTCTGATAGTTATAAGCATCATGCTTGGACATACTAATAATCAGATGAGTTAAGTCTGTTTGCTGATATTTCTCAGCACAGGTATAAATTAATTTATTCTTACTAGATCTGTATCTCCTTATTGAAATACCTCTGTCATATCCCCATTCTACTGCTCTAAGGTAAATTTCATCCCTCTCATTCTGTTTACGATAGAACGGTAGCTTCTCCATAATATCAGTATCAGTCTTTGGTTCATTTACCTCAGCAAGATACATAGCTAACTTAGCATAATTAGCTGGCTGGTTAACTATCTTCTTGAAGCAGATACCTGAATCCTCAGAGAATTTGATAGCCTGATATAAATCATTGAGTACTACATGATCTCTATGGTCTAAGAAAGCAAGAGCACCTGCAAGCTTGAGAGTCTTAAAGAACCTGTTAGTCATCTCAGACTGTTCTGTATCCTGTTCAGAAAGCATCTTGCTTGACCTGAACTCACAGATTTGCTTGTAATTAATAAGTTCTTTGGCTACATCATCAGGCATATCTATTACTTTATTAAACCAGGTAGCATCGCAGAGACTTCTTACAAGGTCCTGGAATTCACCAAGCTTAAAATCAATAGCTTTAATCTTATTGAACTCATCTTCAACAGTACTAATCTGAAAATCATGAGTACCATAACCAAAGAAACATCTCCTAGCAAACCCGGTCCTAAGATATTTCATAAACAAAGACTCAACAGGCCCACTGTCAAGCAATGCAGTAGGAGTTCCAAATAACACCATGTTATAAGGGACTGGTACACCATATTCTTCTGTTCTCTGAAAATCTTTGCTGTTCTTTGTAAGCTTTCCTCTGGTTAATCCTTTATCATATACTTCAAGGAAATGAGTAAGTAACTCTTTAGAACCATCAGCAGTAAGATTAGAACCAATCTCATCACATATATAATTAAGAGAACCTAATCCTTGGATTTGAAGTGCTGCTCTGCATTGCTTAAGAGCAGGAACAGTACCTTCACTGAATTCATACATGCCTGAATTAACAGCTACATATTCCTTCATTCTCTGAGCTACAGTACCAACATCTTCTCCTGTTAACCCAGCTCTATCCTGAGCAAGATCCATGATGTTGTCTGCTATCTGAGACTTGGATTGAAGTATGAATTCATTCTTAAAAGAATTAAAAATAGAATCACATATATTCATACTCATTCCCTTACCACCACCACTGGGTAAGAGATTGATGATATATGCATTAATTGGAAGTACATCACCAGAAATGTTCTTGATATTAATTCGCATCATAGATGCTACCTTGGATATCAAATAGATAAACATATTCTGGAAATAAACCCTAGAACCATAATTATTAGTCTTAACCTGCAGATAATCTACCAGGTTATTACAGAAGCCAGGATATGCAGTATCCTTAAGCTTATCTGTAAGCTCTTGAAGCCTATGCTCCATAGTCTTACTCCTTGTTAAAAATAAAAAACCGGATTACTCCGGTTTAGAAACATTTGAGTTTAATAATACACTATAAATCACTTATGAATAATAAACTTCTGATAATCCATATTTTTTAAGTTTTTTACCAAATGTTCCTCTATTAATACCTAAAAGTCTTGCTGATTCTGATTGATTACGATTAGTAATTTCCATAACAGTAGTAATTATTATAGGTTCTATAAGATCACGAACCTTTTCATAAGCAATACCATAATTTGCTTTATCTTGAATTATGGATTTTATATCTTCTTCTGTAATCATAGATCCTCCCAATCATTTTTATGATCTTCAGTAACATAGCGATTTAGACTAAAACTTAAAATTGATTCTTTATAATTATCATCTTTATGTGTATCTTCTTCTCTAAGATATTTTCTATAGATATTCCAATAATTAGAATGCTCTTTTTTATAATTTTCAAAAGCTTTAATAAGAGCATCTTCAAGATAATTATTCAAATATTGAGAAGCATTTTTAGTATAGTATTCCTCTTCTCTTTTATTGTATCTTGCTTCAATCTTAAATAATTCATGTTTCATAATATTTTATTCCTCATAAGAATAGGGATAGTCTCATGCAATAGAGCGTACAGCATTGCCAGATGCATTAGATTACATGAGACTAAGAGGTGTCCCACATGGACAAATATTACCTAGCTGGAGGATTCTAGGCTGGAGAAATTCCATATGGGACATATTGGTAGGAGTTGATGGGTTCAAGCCACCATATACGGATTCTAAATCCGTTGTTCTATCCTTGAACTAAACTCCTGTGGCAGGGGCTGATGGATTCGAACCACCGAATGACGGAATCAGAATCCGTTGCCTTACCACTTGGCGAAGCCCCCGAATCCCTCATCATAAGCAGGGAAAGTGAGACATAATTTAATATGATGAGGGAAATAGGAAGATCTACTAAGTCAAACGGAGGTAAAACACACTTAGTAGATCTGATGTCCAACAGGACATTTATAAATATATATTAATTATTATTATTGTCAATATTTTTACTAAAAAATATTAGGAGTAGAAAATAGCGTAGCTATTTTCTACTCCTTTATATTATTATTCCTAAATTCTTCAGCTTTATCTTTAGCTACATCATCAATAAAGAACCATCTAGTATCCTCAGGTATAGTAACAATGTAATTAGTATCATTCTTAATAGATATAAATACTTTACCTGATTTAATATAATCATCATCAAAGCTAAGAAGATATTCACCTTCTTTAACTATTTCAGCACCAAGGATATTAAATGTAAATCTACCAATTACTCTATTCTTTAATTCAACAATGTTGTTATCATGTCTGATACTCTTATCAAATATAAAAGTATCTATATTACTTGTAGTAATAGTAGCCTTAACTAGATCTGCTTTAATAGCCTTCTTCTTAATTACACTAATTTTCCTAGAAAGTTCTTCCATAGTCTTATGAAGACCATGAAGATCTGATTCCTTATTACAGATCTCAGGGTTAGAAAGATTACCATAATTATCATCTAACTCTTTCTCAACTCTTTTAATCATTCCCTTAATATATTTATAAGAATAAATAAGTTCATCAAGATTAGTCATAATAGAAACCTCAACTAAATTAGTTTAGAAAATCTCACCACAGAACATTTTCTTACGGTTACGTAACTCCTCTGTATTACCTGCAATGTAACAATCATGTTTCCTGAGAAACCTCTTAAATTCATCAAGAGATTCAAAATACAGAGGGTCTCCATTCTCATCAATCAGTTGGTATTTATCATCACCCAGATAGTAACAATCAAATGTTACATTGATATACTCAGGGTGTTCCATGGTTACTACTGGTTTAACAATAAATGGATAATGTTTATTACAGTACCATCCATTCTGCCCATCAAAGGCAATAAAAGGGAAATCTTTCTTGGTTCTCCTGGTTACTGTGTATTGTTCAAATTCCCTAATTCACTTATTCAGTTTCTTACAAGTGCTGAAGGAATCACAATACTCAAGGTCATATCCAGATTCATACTCAACTTCCCAACGACCAAAAGGTGAGTAGCTAATGTGAAACTGATTAACTTTTCCCTTGTAAAGGGCAGTAAGAGTAAGTCCAGTATGTACATTCATTTGAGTTTCTCCTCAGTTGTTCATTACCTTCTATTCTCATGAAGGTTCTTAATCCATGCAGTATCATCCCAATACTTCTTACACTCATGGATTAATGCTCTATAACCTTTAGTCTTGGAAATAGTGTAATACTTAGTATCATTAACTATAAATTCCCAGCACTTACTAAGGTTATTAACCCATACCCAAGATCCAGTATTATTAGACCTGTCATAGTTAAAAGTAATGCAAATAGAATGTACCATAATATTTCTCCTATTGTTCACTCACTTTAGGAACATAAGATCTATAAGTTCCCAGTTGAAGTGAAAAAAATAAAAAATAAAAAAAAATAAAAGCCAAGAATAAATCTTGGCTTTTAATAATTAGGAAAATTTGGAATGCTTACTGGGCAAAGCCAGTGTATCCAATAATCTTCCCTTGATCCCTGACAACACCATCAGGAACCATAAAATGTTCGACTACTTCTTCTGGATACTTTAGCTTAATTGCTTCATATGCTATATGGGATACAATAAACAGAGTATCTTTTAATTCTTCTTCGCGTGGCATATTCTCTACATCTCTATAGCTGCTTCTTATGGGGATATTATTATATTTTGCTACTTTTACTGACTTACAGAATCTTGATACTCTAATCTGATGATTCTTATCTGGTTCATAATTAATTTTATTATCATCATCAATAATTACATTTACTTTGCGAAGAGTAGCATTAATAATGCGAATAATAGGTTTCTCCAGTCTCCAGCCATTCTTCTTCATAATGGTCATAAATTCGTTATACTCATACTCACAAATGCTTTCATTCCCATTAATGTTAAAAACTACTTTAATATTATTAGTATTATTATCAAAGTACATATTGAATGTTTCATCTCCATTAAAGAGATGGTTAGCTATAATACTCATATAATCCTCCAATAGTTAATGACCATATGTCAAATTAGGAACATAGGAGATGAGTGTCAACTCATCTCCTACTTCCAGGGTAGGAACATATGATATAGATCTCAACTATAGATCTCTAGATCTACGTTCACTACCCGTTTATTTCTGTATCTAAGTATCTCGTTATTCAGTATCTTAAATCCATCACTTAGTTACCGTCTTGTTTCTGATGTATTCATCAACAAGTGTATTCGGACACTCAAGCTTCTTATAAGCATCTAAGAATCTAGTATAGATATTTTCAGGTATCATTCTGGTTCTGATGAGCCAGTCATATCCTTCGAAGAAGTCTGAGAATGCCTTCTCATATTCAAAGTATGTCTGACTATTCACTTTACCAGTAATCCCCTGATTCTCTATCTTTACTGACTCAGACTGCTGAATCTTCTGATAGATATCTTCATCAAATTCTTTTGGCTTGATATTGATACCAAATGTCTTGTTAATCTCATCCATCAGAGTATCTGCATTCTTATATATCCAAGCTAACTTATTAGATACAAAGCTATTAATCTTATCAAACTCAATACCATTTAATATGTAGCAGTCATGAATACTACCTTTGAAGCTATCATGGAACTCACGATATACTTCACGTAACAGCCAAGCATCCCATGCATGAATGATGCAAGCTACTACACCCTTCATGTGCCAGTTTCTCTTGGTTCTGTCTAATCCATCAACTGCAATGGAGTAGATATTCCTTTCATCTTTCTCAAGCTCAGGAATCTTATATTCATTAGCATACAAACCATTTCTAACCCAATTCTCATTAAGATTGATAGTAATCTTATGATACTTCTTAAAGTCAACTATGAAACCATCCGGAAGCTTGTAATATATTTCTTTATCATCCTTGTTAAACTCAGAGATTATCTGGTTCTGGAGTTCATCTACCTGTTTCCAATCACCTGGAATTTGAATACCATTTAACTGATAAGGACGCTCACGCATATCATCTCTGATATACTGACCGAACTCATCACGGCCAAACCCATAGATGTATTCCATCAGACCATACTTGAGAATCTCACCATCCTTAAATGCTATCTGTTTATTGTGATATACATCACCTTTAGCTGGGTCAATTAAATCTAGCACAAGACCTGAATCTCTAAGCAAACATCCAAGTATACGAATACCACTAGCACGCATATCATACTCAACAGAATCAAATCTATCTCCCATAGCTCTAAGTGCCTTAAAACTCTGGAAGTCATAGATGTTATCCTGTGGATATAATCTACCTCTCCAATCCATACCATAACCTGGTAATCTGTAATCATCTACATTGCATGGATTATTAATCCAGTGATAATAGTCTCCAAGCAGCTTATGTTTACGATAGGTAATAGTCTGATTCTTTAACTCTGAATCCTTGGTTTCATCAGCAAACTGAATCTGATGATAGTCAAGTCCACAGTCCTTAAGTGCTCTGAAAATCATGCACTGAAAGAACTTCAACTCATTGGTATCAATGGAATTACCATTGATAATAGTCCAAGAGTCATTGTATCTAGTAAAATACTCATCAGTAACATGTTTGAATAATCCAGAATAGGACACCTTGAGATTCTTAATCTCCTTTACAATCTCAAGAACCCTTGGATAAACAGTCTTAGCTATCTTGTTGAATACGTACTCTCTTCCCATAATTTCCTCCATAGTTATAGGAATACAATGTTCGGAATTGAACATTGCTTGTTTACATCATTCGACAAATTAGAAACATACGAAACAAAAGGGAAACTTTGTTCATAATTGAATATATAAAAATAAACAAAAAAAATAAAAGCTAGATAAGAGATTCAGATTAAATCTGAAATCTCCTATCTAGCTATAAATTCATTAATAAACTCAGTACTAACGGGACTTAGGGTACTGAGTCCAGGAATTGCCCTGGTCCTCAGACCAGTTGAGCTGGACTCCCAGCCCATCAATCCCCGCGGCTACAAGGGCCTTGTTGATTGTGTCAATTACGTCCCTCTTTTGCTCACAGAGCATAGTGCAATCAGTCTCCGTGAGTGGAGCACAGTGCTCCCCGAGAAAGTCTTTAGTGACTTTCACGATGTTGATGAAATGAAAACGAGAAGAAGTATTATCCTTCATATCCTTATTCCTCCATTTAAGTAGCTCACTCGACAACCCTACGTTGTCTTGTTATTGCTACCATTCGTCAAATTACCGTTTCAGGAGTATCCTGTTCACGATTGAATCTGACAAAAATGAAAATAAATAAAAAAACAAATGCACCATCCATAAGGATGATGCATCAAACTCTGATTACATAAGTAACCAGAGTATCACTATAGCCACTATAAAGATAGTGGCTATTCCCAGATGAGAGTATTTCTTACTCTCAATGGCCCTCTCAATGGTCCTTGCCGTTACCGGTGCTTTTTGAACCACCGGCTCCGGCATTCTGAAACTGATCAGAGATAGCCTGAGCAGCTGCAATTGCAGCAGCTGCCGCAGTCTCATTGACAGTCTTCTTAGCCTCGGACTTAAAGTCCTCGACTTTGTTGCAGGCCATCCAGCCTACTACAGCCCCACCGATGGCAGCAGCCCAATCAATATTTATAGCCATAAAACCTCCTATTGTTTTGGTTATTTAATTGATTCCATACGTCAGATTAAATCATGGGGGGGGGATGTTAATTAATTTATCAATTAATTACCTTACATTGCATCTATACTAAATTGTAAAAATTCTATTAAGCCCGTTGAGTCTGTGTCTATACTAAATTATGAAATTCCATATAAGCCCGTTAGATCTGGGTATTTGACAATATGATAATATTAGATATTATGAGATATAGATCACATATTTAGAGAGGGTATTATTATGAAACCAATTACTTATGGATATAACTTTGATTATGAGACTGAACCAAGAAAATATTGCTTATTATTCAGTATCTTTGGTTTGTGACTTATCATTAAACTTATTTTTAAGATAGTGAAATATAGTAGTACGGATAGTATCAGCACCAAATGAACCAATACCAGCACCAAGGGATAATCCAACAGAAGGACTGATATTAGGATATACAGTAATAAGGGCATAATAGACCATAGGTACAAGCATTGCTCCTAATATGCCCATTATCAGTGAATTTAATAATCCCTTGGTTTTATAACATTTAATAGTAGTAATAATACAGGCGATTAATGATCCTGCCATTATTCCATGTTCTTCAGCCCAGCTTACAAGAGAATCATACCAATTCATAACATCACCTGATATACTTAGAAATTAATGATAGTTTAGAGGAAAATCATGGATATATCCAATAAATTAAGTGAGATTGAACAGCTAGTACCCAGGTGCTACAACAAGAAAGAGATAGCACAGGAGGTACAGGAACTGATCAATGATCCAAATCATGAAGCTGAGTGGGAACAGGTACTTGGATTAGCCAATATTATCAAGCAAGGAAGGTTCAGTGTACCTCAATATATTAAGGCTATCAGGTTTGTATCATATAGAATGGCTGGTAGAACCCAGAAAGATGCCTATAGAATAGTATTTCCTGACAGATATAATGCATTAATAGCTAAGGGATACCCAGAAAAGGATATAAATTCAGTAATATCTAGCTATGCCCGAAGCAAATTAGTAATAATGATACAGGAACAGGCAGCTATTCCTACTTGGATCTTGAATCAGGATGTATATCAGGAAGCAATAAATACCCAAAGGGAGATAATGTTGAATCCCAGAGCTGGATCTATGGCTAGAGTAACAGCTGCCAAGTGCTTAATTGAGAACCTTAAACAGCCTGAGAAGCAGGAATTACAGCTGAATATAGGTGTTACTAATGATACTATTGCTGAATTAAGGAATACTACCAGACAATTAGCTGAATTACAGGCTAAATTGATTTCTTCTGGTTCAAAAACTGCTCAGGATGTGTTAGATACTAATATTGTAGAGGCTGATTATGAGCCAAAAGAAGAAAACAGTTGATGAATATTTGTCGGAAGTAGATTATCACCCAGATCCTAACTATAAACCCACTACATTTGCTCTGGATTTCGTTAATTTCATCAAATTAGTCAATGGAGCAGATGGTGAAGAGAACAAAACACCTGTATTTCACCTGAAAATGCTTGATTCTTTGACCAAGGAAGGTGATATTTGTAATTTATGCTTCCGTGGATCAGCCAAAACTTCTTTATTCGGTGAATATGGGATTTTATATACTGCTGTATATGGTGTTTATCCTGGTTTTAAGGATGGTAAGCCAGCAGATGTAAGCTTTATCATGTATGTTTCTGACTCAATAGAGAATGGTGTCAAGAATTTAAGGAAAAATATTGAGTTCAGATATGAAAAGTCTGATTTTCTTAAGAAATATCTTCCTAATGTTAAGTTTACTGATACCAGAATGGAGTTTATTAATGCTTCCGGTCATAGGCTTACTGTCATTGGATATGGTGCTCTTACTGGTATTCGTGGTGCTAAGGTTGGTGGATCCAGACCTCAGGTAGCAATACTCGATGATTTGATATCAGATGAGGATGCCAAGTCTGCTACTGTTATCAGTGATATTAAGAATACTGTTTATAAGGCAGTATCACAGGCTTTACATCCAACAAGAAGAAAAATTGTATGGTGTGGTACTCCATTCAATAAGAAAGATCCTCTTTACGAAGCTGTTGAGTCTGGTGCATGGAATGTTAATGTATTTCCAGTATGTGAGAGGTTCCCATGCAGGAGAGAAGACTTCTATGGTGCTTGGGAAGACAGATTCACATATGATCATTTACTGAATCAATGGGAGAAGAGTAAAGCTACTGGTATGGTATCTGCATTCAACCAGGAATTAATGCTTAAGATATTGAGTGATGATGAGAGACTGGTATCTGAAAGTGAGCTTCAGTTCTATGATCGAAGGGATTTACTAAAGAATAAGAATGCATATAATTTCTATATTACTACAGACTTTGCTGTAACTGATAAACAGTCATCTGACTACTCTGTTATATCTGTATGGGCAGTAAGCTACAATGGTATGTTCTTCTGGGTTGATGGTATGGTTAAAAGACAGAGTATCTCCAAGACAATAGAAGAGCTGTTTAATTTCAATGAGATATACCATCCAGTACAGGTAGGTGTAGAAGTAACAGGTCAACAGCAGGGATTTATAGATATAATCCAGAAAGAGATGCTTAGAAGGAATAATTTTATTAACTTTGCATCTGATAAGAATTCTAACAGACCTGGTATCCGTCCTAATACAAATAAGATGGTCAGATTCCAGAATGTAGTACCATGGTTCCATCTGCATAAATTCTGGTTTCCTTCAGATCTAGTTGAGAGTAAAGATCCAAGGATGATGGAATTCCTTGATGAATTGAGATTAGCTACTCCTTCTGGATTCAGGTCTAAGCATGATGACTGTATTGATACCATATCCATGTTATCAGCAATGAATATATGGAATCCTTCAAAACTTGAGTATACCATATCCTCTGAAGATCCACTGGTTAATGAGATGTGGGAAGAACCAATGACTAACTTATCATCGGAGTCATATTTAGTATGAACTTAAGACAGTTAATAGATCATCTGGTACAGAACAATCTGTATCAGTTTAATATGGCTAAGAATGAACAGTTCCCAGCCATTATCAATGCTCTTAATCTGGAGCTTACTCAGTTATATTCAAGATATCCAGTATTAGAGAAAGACATAGCATTCAGAAGATTTCCTGAGATATCCTTATACCATCTGACAAGAAGATATTGCAGATCTAATGATGAATCCAAGGAATTATATAAATATATTCTGGATACTCATGATAATCCTTTCCTTGGTGATGTACTTAAGATTGAGAATGCTTATACAGAGTCAGGTCAGCATATAGTTCTTAATGACAATAATAATCCAAGAGCATGGTTTACCCCTTCCTTTGATACTATCCAGATTCCTAATACTACTGATATTGATACAAGAATAGCTATTATTGGATATAAAGCTAAGCCTGAACATATTGATCCTAATACTACAGATTTTGAGAAGGATATTTATATTCCTAGCTATCTTGAAGAACCTATGATATATGGAATAACCATGAGAGTAGCTGAAAGACTTCCTACCCAGACTGGTATGCAGGTAGTTCAGATGGCTCAGGCTAAATATAAAGAGTTATGCGATAACGTTGATACTCTTAATTTATTTCATGAAAATAATGTTTCAACAAATATTAAACTAGGGATGAGGAAATTCGTATGATAAACCCAGTAGACAGGTTATCTTGGCAGGAGATGTTAGGACATCCTGCAAGTGCAGGTCATCTTGTTGATACTCAGGTTAATACAGCTTATAACAAGATGGCTGCTCTTAGTGATCATATAGATGAGTTTAAGGATCTTTATGATTTTGTTTTCAGGATTAAGGGATGGCTTAGGTATTATCTCCAGACTAATTATGGATTAAAGGATGTATCTGAATCTGGTCTTAGTAATGATACGAATGGTATAGGTGGGGATATAGATTTATTTGATCCTGCTGGCGGTTCTGGCTCTGGCATATCTGCTGAAGGTGAGATTAAAACCAAAAAAGTATGGAGAATCTATATCAAGAACTATGATGAGATGGTTAGAGCCAGTTATGAAGGTCTTCCTGTACCTAATCCTATTGTAAGATTTGCTAATATATATGATCCGTCAAACCCTTCTTACTTGGATTTATCATATGATGATAATGGTAATCCAACATTTAGCGGTACATTTAATGCTAAGGATCCTAATTCATTTGTTCCTCTTCGGTATCTTAATGAGCAGATAGCTATATTAAAGAGAGGATTAGCTAAAGTAGTATCTGTTGATAGATCTATATCTACTACTACTGATAGTCATGGCAGAGCTAATAAGAGATTAGTAGTCAATGATGTAATTAATTTTAGTGATGGTTCTCATATTAATGCATCAGGTGCTGCTGATGTTCCTTTTGTGACTAAGGGATCTAAGGTTACTTTAGTTGGTGAGGTATCAGGATCTGCTACTGTTGATGATGATGGCAATATTACTATTGGAACATCTGGTGGTGGTAATGATTGTTATAATAACAGTAATAAGTCTGTAAGAACTAGTATTGCTGGTGGTGGTAACAACAATATGACTATTGATGATGTTTATTATCGTAAGAATGGTCAGAGAATTGTTAATAGCCAGACAGTAACACTTCCCTTTGCTACCTATCAGGAAATGGTAGACTATGTTAATGGCCATAAAGGATCTGATATTGGTTCTGCTGATATTGTAGCTGCTTATTGGTCTGATACAGCTACTATCAGTGGTACTGATGTAGTGAAAAAAGGTGAAGTAGGTAAAGTTTATCCTGCTAGTCAGATATGGTTAAATTTCGATACTTCTGGAACAACTTCTACACTTAAAAATCATCCTGCTAATGGTAATTATAGGTGTTTAAGTACTTCTTATGCTAAGAATAGTTCTGGTACGAATTCAACTACTACAGCTACTGGCTCTGCGGGAAGTAGTTGGTTTATATTTGATGGAACTCTTGGTTCATTTATGAAGGTTAGCTAATGTTTCAATGGGATAATAAAGAACATACTTCTTTTACAGGTAGTTTCAGAGATCCTGAAACCAATACTTATAAGAAGATAACATTCGATAGTAAGGATACTAATCCATATATTGCCAGTGTATTTGGTAGACATTCCTATTTTGAATCTAATGGATTACTTATTGAATGTGATCTTACTAAGTATTCTGAACAGGAACAGATGCGGTATTTAATCAATAGGCTTGATAATGAAGTTAAGTATACTATTGATTATGGTATTACTTATATTGATAATGATTTGTATCCAATTAATGATAAGTTTCTTAATGAATTAGCTGCTAAAGCTAATCTTGATGAAGCTGAATTATTAGGTGTTACAGGTCATAAGCATAAGGTTACTCAGGAACAGATTAAGTATTTTATTAAATGCATTACATATGTAAGAGATAAAATCCATGAAGGATATTTCAAGTGTATGAATGCAATGTGTGAATTACCTAGAGAATTAAGACAGGGTGTTAAATTTGGTAGTATTATCTTTAATACTCCTGTTTATTGCTATAAAAGGAACATTTAGTGAATACTTATATTTATTGTACTAGTGAACTCAAGGATATGCTTCAGGTCTCTTTGTATTCTATGGAGAGATCTGGTAATGGACAGTTCCTTGAAAATCTTCATATAGGTACTGACAGAGATAGCTATGACTGTATATCCAAAGCAGTTGAATATCCTGTTGAATGTTTTGATGCTATAGATTTACCATGTGATTCTGATTTCAGTCATAAGTCTATGGCAGGTAAGGTTCAATTAGTTGAGAAATATGGATCTGGATTAATTATTGATGCAGATACTTTATTTATTAAACATATTGAATTCCCTGAAAAATTTACTAAGAAAGCTGGTGGAGTACAAGATTGTGGTTACTTTACCAGAGGTAATACTGAAAGAATATGGACTCCTGAGTATTGTAATGTTGGATTCTTCTATGCTCCTGAAGGTGCTAATGTAGAAGATTTTAAGAAATTCTGTAAGGAATATAATCCAATGTATCCTGAGCAGGATTATCTTAATTGGATCTACAAAGAGAAGTATCTGTACCCTAAGTTCTGGAATATCCATATCCCTAATATGGCTTATCCTTGGGAAACAGATAAAATTTGCATGATTCACTATACCAGTAAGAAACCAGGAATTAATCAGACTTGTAAGTCTTTTAAGCAGGTATTCTCTAACTATGAGTTTCTTAATCTTTGGTATGGAGCTAAGAAAGAATATGATGAGGTGATGAATGATAAATCATGGTACTGATCCACATTGTGATCCCAATGATTTGGATTGGGTAAATATAGATCTGACTCCTTTGTTATTCTGTAATTATCATTGTCCCTATTGCTACAATGGATTTACAAGAGAACAGCCATTCTACATGGATAAATCTGTAATGTGGGATGATCATCATGCAGATATTTTATTACATCAGTTCAGTGAGATGAAATATAAGCTTATGATCCAGATATTAGGTGGAGAACCTTTATTCTGGAAACCTCTTAATAGATTTCTTGAGGGTCTGTATAAGCTTGATAATGTAAGAGTACCTAGAATTTATACTAATGCTTATAAGAAATTAGATGGTATACCTCTTAATCCTAAACTTGAAGTAATTCTTGACTATCATCCTATGTGTACCAAGAATGAGACTCTTTTATACAATGCCAAGTATTGCAGGGATCATGATATTAAATTCTTAATTAAGATAATGATGTATCAGACTCCTGAAGCTAAGCATAATATAGAAAAGTTTGTTAAAGAAGCTACAGATCTTGGTTTCAGAGATAAGTTAAGAACAGCTTATATCAATAATAGTCAGATTCTTATGGATCCTAATTATTTTGATTTAGGTGATATTCCTTCTATGGTTACTTATCATATTAATGGTAAGGAAATAGATGAGAAAGATCTTTGGAAAACAAATTTATCTTTTATTGGTCAAAAGTGTCATCTAAACTATTTAGCAATAAGACCAGCAGGTGAGATTTGTCAGGCATGTCTTGGAATTAATACTCATTCCAATATCTTTGAGGATATGGATTTTGGTAAGAATTACAGAATACCTGATGTTCATTGCTGGGTAGGTTATTGTGGTGCTAACTGTTGTACTGAATTAATTAAGGTTGATGAATATGAAAGGGAAGAATAATAAACCCGGTAAAAAATCCGGGATGTCTGATGATGAGATAGATGCTTTCCTGAAAGAAGAACTGGGTGGAGATACATATGCATCACCTGGAGTAGCTAAAGGTGGAACTAAAACTATAGGATATGATCCATATGATCCTAACCCTGGTAATGTATCTTTAGCATATGCTATGAGAAATGCACCTGAACAGGAACGAAGAGCTGCTTTAATTAATGAATGGAATAAGGAGCATGGTATTTCTTATGCTACTGGTAAAGATGGAGTAATATATCGTATAGATCCACAGCATCCTAATGGTTATGCAGATCCATTTAAGAATGATTTATCTACGTGGGTAAGGGCAAATAGATCTGGTTCTACAGGTTATGCTACTGGTGAGGGTATGTTAACTTCTGGTTCCAATGGTACTTATGCTACTGGTGGGGGTATTAAAGATGCTAATGGTAATGTATTAACTAATCCAGGTGGAGATTGGGAATATCAATATGCTCTTAAGAATCCACAATATGGATTAGGGATGATGGGTAAGATGTCTGATGCACAGAAGAAGTACTTACAGGCTGTATCAGATGATATGGGATTTAACTATAACTTTACAGGAGCACCTAGATACGTATGAGTATAGATGTTAGTAATATTGCAGATGGATATGATATTGGTAAGCAATTACTTGAAGCATATCAGACTGCTGATGATAAAGAGAAGTTCCTTGATGAGTTAGATTCTCTTAAGGGATCTGGAGCAATATCTAACTATGACAGAGATACATTCAGGGCTTATGCTAATAAGGGCATTGTTCCTAATGGTAATCTTTCTATAATATCTAATGCTAGATCTACTAAAGATCTTGCTGAATTATACTATAAGCCTATTATTACAAGGCAGGATAAGATAATCAGTATTCTTACTGCACTTGGTACTAGTCCATTGACTGAGGAAGATATGGCTGAAGTATTAGCAGCTAATTAATTAAATAAGCCCTAGTAAATACTAGGGCTTTCTTATATTTATAGATCTATCTCAACAATAATTATGGCTTATCAGGCTCCTGAATATTATGGAGATCCTGGCGGAGTTTAGCTAACTCATTCTGCACCCATTCAGTCGTGGCAAGCTTGTTGGAGCTGTCGCCCTCAGGCGGAGTGGGGCACTGAGTCATAATGTAGCCAGTATTATCAAGTAACACAGACCAGCATTTGTTCTTTCTATCATAAATGCCACGGTTCACACCAGAACCACCAATGCCAAACAGAAGAGAATGCGCAGTGCTGGAATTCGATGCAATCAAGCCTGAATTACTTGATCTGGTATTTGTGTTGAATGTTTCGGCATACATAGCCTGATATGGCATGTCCGAGGTGCCTATGGTATAAGTGTTTGCTGAAAACGGACGCTGGTTGCCCTTGTTTACAAACGTGCCGCTTACTGTGATATTCTGCGTGTCAGGTTGACCAGCCGTGCCACCGTTTATTATGAGTGATACTGTTCTGTTGCCATAGGTGTCATATCCTCGTAAATAGCCGTTATTACCCTTTGTGAATTCTGCTTCTCCGGGGAGTGAAAACGAGGTTTGCCGAGTAGCGAATCCAAAGACGTTACGGCCATTAGACGTTGTAAAATACATACCGGCCCATGCGTTGTGTATTGATTCTGACCATTCGGTATGTATCATTCTGAAAAAACAGCCGTCAGTATCTCGTGAGATAACCCAGCTTCCATCGCTTGCATCTACGTTAATCTGAGGAAGAACTGGCTTATTGCTCAAGTCGTTATAATCTCCAGACTTGGCAACGGGTGACAGTTGGGAATTAAGCCACGTGCAGAAATTCTTAAACACGTGTGATAAGCCACGAACACTTACATTCTTTTCATTTTTAGACATTATTCAAAACTCCATTCTGTGGTTAATTCGTCAAGCTCTGCGTTTGTAGCATGCTCTACGTTGTTGACAGTGATGACAACGGTAGAGCCATCAGGGCGAAAGAGAGTGATGGTATCGTCAGTGACGGAAGCGTCGCTAATGTACTTCTTCTCGGCATCAGCCTTAAGGAGGAAATCATCAAGGTCGCCAGAGATGGTGAGGCTGGAGTTCTTCACGAACTTGGTAACGCCGTCAATGGTCTCCTTGGCATAGAGATCGTACTCACCGGAGGTATCGGTAGGGACGAAATAAAGCACACCCTCCTCGGCAGCGTCAAGCTCGGGCAGGGTAGAGACGAACCGAATAAGGTCGAGCTTAAGACTAATAGGCTTGCCGTCAACGGACTGATCTATCAGCTCCTTAATCTCACTCTTATTAACAAATGTATTTTTGAAATACCTCATTAATTTCTTGAGATTTTCTTTATCAGCATATCTCTTAATCTTTATATCAGTCATGATTTATTCCTTACTGTACACTAAATGAAGTATTATCAATAGTATTAATTATTACTTCTTTGAATGATCCTGCTGTACCATTAATATTAGATCCAGTAGCATCAGTAGTTGTAGCTACTATAGAAGGATTAACACACTGATATTGATCAGTATCATTATATGATAATGGATCAGAATATCTAACAGTATAAATAGCTACATTATTACCAGTACCAGCACTCTTAACCACATTGACAGTTCTATACAGATCTTTACCTAATACTAATCCTTCTGGTTTAGGGGCAGTATAGTCATCATAAGTAACAGTACCTTCAGAATCAGTATTCTTGGTAACAATAATA
>JAEEGL011061391.1_pt1 | contig 17036 bp, 13 predicted proteins | sample 9134231 | NCBI WGS metagenome assembly JAEEGL01 (sample SAMN16246548, study PRJNA631951) | gut metagenome | biome: gut microbiome; feature: rumen; material: fiber-attached | host: Bos | place: Iran: Karaj | collected 2018-10
TGAGTCGTTGGAGAAAAAATGGATAAAGATTTTTATTTACAGGGAACAGATAAAGAAAAAGAACATTTCTCCGGAAACAGAGGAGTGTCTTTTGAATGGAACATAATTTACAAATGTAATTACAGATGTTCGTATTGTATTTTTGAAGGTAAATGGGAAGAATATGGCCCGAGAACTGTTTTTAAATCTGTTGATGAATTAATGGAAATTTGGGATAGAATTTATGATTTATACGGAAAATGTTCAATTGTGTTTACAGGCGGTGAGCCGACGATATATCCTAACTTTTTTGAATTTATATCAAAATTATCACAAAAACATTATCCTATAAATATTTCAAGTAACGGTTCCGGCGATTTAAAAAAAATGGTTGAATTGTGTGATAATAAAAAAGTTTCAATGTCTATAAGTTTTCATACTCAATTTGATACGGCCGAAGAAGTTATAAAAAGGGCAAAATATTTAAAAGAAAACGGATTTTTAGCGGAATTTGTTAATTATTGTTGTTGGCCACCAACCGTACCTAAACTTATGGAATATGTTAAAATGTTTAAAGAAGAAGGTCTTATAATAAAAGCAATTCCTTTTTGCGGTCAATATAACGGTAAAAACTATCCCGATTCTTATACCAAAGAAGAAAAAGAAATCTTAGGTATAAATGAAGTTTGGGAAAATAATGTTAAGAGAAAAGGAACATTATGTGCTGCAGGACAGAAGTCTGCATTAATTTTTCCTGACGGAAAAGTTGCAAGATGCGGACAAATCGGAGAAAGAATTTTAGTTGGAAATATATTTGATAAAAACTTTAAGCTTTTAGACAAGCCGCAAGAATGTGATGTTGATATGTGTCCATGTTTAAAAGCTGTAGATGTTGAATAAAAGAAAAGGAATATAAAATGAATATTGAAGAATTAAAACAAAAAATGAAAGTTTTGCCGAAGCATCCGAGAATTTATCCTCCATACAAGATTCATTGGAATTGGGATATTTCTTTTAAATGTAATTATAAATGTTCTTATTGTGAAGTTGTAAGAAGAGATGAAGAGTTTAATACACAAATTGCAGATACGGACAAATGGAGAGAAGTTTGGGACAGAATATTTGATAATTATTGGTGTACACATGTCAGATTTTCCGGCGGAGAACCGACAATATATCCTAATTTCTTGCCGTTTTTAGGAATGTTGTTGGAAAAACATACGGTAGATATAACTACAAATTTAAGTTTTGATTTGAATAAATTTTTAGACAAAGTAAAACCGGGAGGGCTTTCAATATCGGCAAGTTTTCATCCGGAATTTACCGACTTTGAGACATTTTTCGAAAAATTAAAATATTTACATTTTCATGGATTTCCGTCAACATTATCTTATGTAGGATATCCTCCGCATTTAGATAAAATTCCCGAATATAAAAAGAGACTTGAAGATTTACACATGTATTTTAAAATAATACCTTTTATAGGAAATTACAAAGGTAAAAAATATCCCGAAGCTTATGATGCAAGAGAAAGGAGATTACTTGAAGGTTTTGCTACCGATTCCCAAGATGAACATTTAAATGATATGAATTCAAGATGGGTTGAGTGGAGAGTAGAAAAAGAAGAAAATAAAGAAACAAGAGATACAAAAATTAAACTCGGGAAACTTTGCAGAATGGGACAAATGTATGCAAAGATACATCCTGATTTAACTGTTACAAGATGTTGTGCCGGATACCATGGACAACAGTCAGGAAGTTTAGGACATCTTTTAGATCCTAATTTTAAATTATTGGATGATGCACAACCTTGCAGTGTTGATTACGATTGTCCATGTTTTAAGGGTATGTTTGTGGGCGAAGAAGAAGATAAATGGGAACCTTTATGGGAATCATTAGATCATCCTATTTACAAGGTTGAATATATGAAAGAATATGCAAAATATTTAAAGGAACAAGGTAAAAAATAGTTATGGATAAGATTCAAAACAGAGCAAATATTCCGCCTAACAGATGCTTTTTTACGTGGGATATTCAATATGCTTGTAATTTTAAATGCAGTTATTGCTTTTTCTGTAACAGTTGGGAAGAAGAAAAGAAAAAAAACAGATATCCCGGTTTGGAAAAGTGGAAACAAATATGGGACGATATTTATAAAAAATATGGCGGCGGTCACGTTCATATTTCCGGCGGAGAACCGTTTTGCTATCCGGATATTATCGAAATAACAAAACATTTAATAAAAAATTTTACCGTAGAGTTTGATACAAATTTATCTTGGGATGTAGATAAATTTATGAAGGAAATCGGTCCTGAAAGAGTAAAGTTTGCAGCAAGTTTTCATCCGCAGTTTGCGAAATTTGAAGAACATTTAGTAAAGATAAAAAAATTGAAAGATGCAGGTTATGATTTCGGTATAAATTATGTTGCACATCCTACACAATTGGAAAAAATGCCGTATTATAAACAAAAATTAGATGAACTTCATGTATCTTTGGATGTTATGCCGTTTAGGGGACAATATCAAGGAAAAGAATATCCAATAAGTTATACCGAAGAAGAAAAGAGATTGATTGAATCCGTGGATAAAAATACTGCTTCAAGAATGTTGGAAGCTTATGCTCCTAAGAAAAAAGAAGAAGAAAAAAATAACGAAGAAATAAAAGAAGAGCCTAAAATACAATTAGACCCTAATGATTCAACAGCTCATTATGCAAAAACAAATAAACATTATCATAAACTTTGCAGAATGGGACAGATGTACACAAAAATACTTCCTAACGGAGATGCATACAGATGTTGTTTGCAAAAACCTGAAGGCTTGTTAGGGAATTTAATAGATGGTACTTTTAAATTTTACGAAGAGCCCAAAATATGTGTTTATGATAAATGTCCGTGTTGGGTTGCAATGATTACAAACGAGGAGGAAAACTGGTTGTTCCATTGGAAAACTCCAAAGGTAAGACCGTTTTTAAACAAATGATAGAATTTGATTGGCTTATACATTACAGATGTAACTATAAATGTTATTACTGCTTTTTTGCAGAACATTGGGATTATGTAGAAAAGAAAAATATTAAAATGCATTATTCCAAATGGGTGGAAGCATATAAAAGGATACACGATAAATACGGCGATTTAAAAATTATAATAACAGGCGGAGAACCTGCGATATTTCCTAATTTTCAGGAATTGATAATAGAGTTAACAAAATTTGCACAAGTATCGTTTGATACAAATCTTTCTTACAGTAAAGAAAAATTGGAAAGTTTGGTTAGTCAGGTAGATTGTTCGAAATTGTTTATAGGTGCAAGTTTTCATCCGATATTTGCCGAGTTAAATGACTTTTTTGAAAAAATGATGATATTGAAAAAATATAAAGTTGACAGCAGAGTACATTTTGTAACTCATCCTAACCAGATAAAAATTTTGCCTAAGGCCAAAGAATTGTTCGCTTCGCAAAATATAAGATTTGTTCCTATACCATTCAGAGGAGTTTTTAAAGGAAAACAATATCCCGCGGCTTTTACCAAAGAAGAGGAAGAAATAATTTATGGTGTTACACAAAATTTAATAGAAAAAGATAAACAGTGGTCTAATATACAAGTTGAACAAGCAGACAGTAAAAACAAATTGTGCAGAGCAGGACAAATGTATGCAAGAGTAGATTGCGACGGGACAGTTTATCCTTGTGCCCATGATTTTAAAGAAACAGGCGGTAAAATAGTTATAGGCAATATCTTAAATGAGGACTTTGAAATGAGAAAAGAACCTATGATATGCAGTCATGACAAATGTCCTTGTGAGTTTAGGTGGATTGTAAAATGAAAGAAAAAATAAGATTTTCATGGGACTTACATTGGAACTGTAATTTTAGATGCCCTTATTGTTGGTGGCATGGAAAATGGGATGAGTTTTCAAAGAGAAGTGTTTATCCCGGACTTGAAAAATTAATTCAGGTTTGGAAGAGAATATATGATTTATACGGTGAATGTCATTTGGAAATTGCAGGAGGCGAGCCGTCCATATATCCTGATTTTGAAGATTTTATTTTGGAATTATTAAATTACCATACAGTTTCCATTATGACAAATTTATCCGGAAGTTTCGATAAACTTATTAATGATAAAACAGGTAAAGTAAGAGAAAGATTTAAGATGGGTGCAACTTTTCATCCGTTGTTTGCAAAAATAGAAGAGTTTTTGCCTAAAGCAAAAAAAATAAGACAAGCCGGAATGGCTATAGGTGTATTATATTTATCTTATCCTCCGCAAATAAAAGATATACCAAGATTAAAAAAACTGTTTGCCGATAATGATATTTATTATTCCACATCAACTTTTTGGGGAACATATAACGGTAAAAAATATCCTGATTCTTATACCGATGAAGAAAAGAAAATAATCGGTATAGCAATAGGTGAAAGAGAAAATAAGAAATTTCAAACAGAACCTCTAATAACAAAAGGTAAACTATGCAATGCCGGTCATACTTATGCTTTAATTCATCCTGATGGTGAAGTATTACCGTGCGGAGGTGCAACCAGAGAAGGTAAACAAGTAATTTTAGGAAATATTTTTGACCCTAATTTTAAATTATTGGATAAACCGGAACCTTGCCCTTCAAACGATTGTGCTTGTAATGAGTGGGCATTTTTAATGGTAAAAAAATAGTTATGAGTATACAGGAAAATATCGAACAAGCTAAAAAATATATAGCAAATGATAAATTGGATGAAGCATTGAATTTATTGAATACATCCGTAACTTCCGATTTGAATACTCAAGATGAAATATTTTTTGAAACAGCTAAAATATATATGCTAAAAAATGAATACGAAAAAGCGGCCGAATTTTTTCTTAAAATTAAAGAGAATAATAATTTAAAAGAATTAGCAAATGAACTGTTGTTTAAAATCTATAAGATATTGAATTTACATGATAAACAAATAGATTGTTTATATAAGATGAAAAAAGAAAATATAACTTTAGATATGTTAAAAGAACTTATATTTTCTTTAACGGACAGTAAAAAATTTTTAATGGCTTTTGATGTTGTTAGAAAATATAACTCTTGTAAAGATAACGAAAAAATAGATTATACGGATATATTGAAATATTTATATAAAAAGATATCTTTCCATATTCAGGATTTAAACAGAAATTATCAATATAACGAATCTAAAAATTTTTTTAATGTTATAAATGATTATATTCCAAAAGAAGAAAAGAAAATAAAGAATATTTTATTGAATGAATATGAATTGGCACAAGGTAAAACGATTTTAAATTCGTATCCGAGAATATTTAACGGTATGTTGACGGATAAATGTAATTTAAAATGTATAATGTGTAATGCAAACAGAGGACAATATTATTTGGAAGATTCGGATGTTGAATCTTTGGTGAGAGTTATGCCTTATTTGGAAAAATTGATTCTTAGAGGCGGAGAAGTTTTTTTACATAAAAAATTCATATACATATTAGAACAAGCAAAAAAAAATAATGTAGATGTGGAAATTGTTACAAACGGATTATTACTTACCGAAGATATATGTAATAAAATGTTTGATGTCGTTACAGAGATAACTTTTTCGATAGATTCCGTTGAAAAAAACGTATATGAACATATTAGAGCGGGAGCGCAATTTGATAAATTATTGAACAACTTGAAAATGTTTAACAAATTGAATTCTAAAAGAAAAAATAAAATTTTAACAAGACTTACAATGGTAGTAATGAGATCAAATTATAAAGAGATAGAAAATATAATAAAATTTGCCGGAGAAAATAATTTTCAGGAAATATATTTGTTACCGGTATCAGGTAAACATATTAGCAGATACGAAAGTATTTTTGAATATGGTTTTGATGAAGAAATAGTAAGAGAATTAAATTTAAAAAGAGAATATTTTGAAAAAAAAGCAAAAGATTATTCGATAAACTTATGTAATTTGCTGGTAGGAAATAAAAGTTTATATGTAGAAAATGACGAATTATATGAAAAAATTAAAGATAGTAAAAAAGAAGAAGAAATTTATAAAAATATGACATTAAAGAAAAAAAATAATCAGACATATTTAAAAAAAGACCTAATTGAAAATAAAGAAATAATATTTGATAAACTTTTTTGTCATGCTCCGTGGCAACAGATTTATATAGAATACTTTCAAAGTTTTCCTACATGTATTTGCAGGTATACGGATCATAATAACACAATAAATGAAAAAGACGATTTTATAATGTCTTTATGGAATAATATTCAAATGCAAACATATAGAGAAAAAATTTTGAAAGGGAAATTTTATGAAATTTGTGTTGAAAGCTGTTTGTCGAATTGTTCAAATAATATAATAAAAGGAAATATGAAATCATGAAAACATTCGGTTGGGATTTATGTCATAGATGTAATTATCAGTGTCCTTATTGCGGAGTATGGAAAGATCATCCTGAATTGGATGTGATTTTATCTCCTCAGGAATGGGGAAAAATTTGGAACAGAATATACGATATGTATGGAAAATGTCATTTGTATATTTCGGGCGGAGAACCGTCGGTGTATCCAAATTTTTATGAGATAGTTGAAGTTATTGCTTCAAAACATTTTCCGGATATTTGTACAAACTTATCGTGGGATGTAGATAAATTAATAAATAAATTTACACCTGAAAATTTAAGAATTTCTGCTACATTTCATCCTTCAATGGCAAAATTTGAAGATTTTTTTGTAAAAGCGGTTAAAGCTAAAGATTTTTTAGCTGACAGACAAATATATTATGTTTGTTTCCCAAACCAAATAAAAGCTATGCCGGAAAGAAGTGCAAAGTTAAAAGATGAAGGCATAAAATTGATACCATTACCATTAAGAGGAGACGGGTTTACATTAAATTCCGAAGAAGAGAAAAAAATTATAGAAGATTTAAGTCCGTATAAGGGTTCTGAAAAAATGGAATATCAGCTTCAAAACACATCCCCTAAAGGTAAATTGTGTAGAGCAGGAAAAGATTATGCCGTAATTAGAGTTGATGGAACGGTTGATAGATGCAGTCAATATAAAAACGGTTCTGTAGGTAGAATTAGAGACGATAATTTTTCTTTGTTTAGTGAATGTAAAAAATGTGAAAGAGATTATTGCCCTATAGAATCTCAATGGATAGTAAATGATAAATAAATTATTATTGAATTTTAAAAATAATAGAAATGATATTTCTCTGTTTTTAGAAATAGTGAAGTATTACAGGTTTAATAGTAATTTTATTGAAGCAGAAAAGATTATAAGAGAAAATACCCGATTTAAAAACGATGATAGAGTACAATTTGAATTAGCTAATATATATTTTTGTTTAGATGAAAAAGAAAAAGCAATCGAATTATTTGAAAATTTACTAAATAGTAAAGTGGTAAATATAATAAATATCGTTTTTGAATTAATAAAATTATATAAACAAAAACAAGAATATAAAAAAGCAATAGAAGTTATAGATGTTGCATTAAAAAATGAACCTAAAAATAAAGAACTATATTTGCAAAAAATTATTTTCCAAAGATTTGTTCCGGATGGAAAATCCGCAATTGATACAATTAAACAATTTAAAGAAAATATAGAAGATGCCGATTCAAATAAATTAATAAAAAGTATAGAGAATGTTGAAACATCAAGAAGACGAATTGCACCTTACAGATGTTTTTTTACTTGGGGTATGCATTATAATTGTAATTACAATTGCGCATATTGTTATGCTCCCAAACCGCAAGATATAACATTTGAAAATAATCCCAATAATGTTGCCGTATACGGAAAGTTAGAAAATATAGTAGATAGTTGGAAATATATATATGATAAATACGGTTCATCAAGAATAAGACTTGATGGCGGTGAACCAAGCATTTATCCTAATTTTTTTGAAATAGTAAAAGAATTATCTAAAATTCACAGATTACAAATGAATACAAATTTATCTTTTGATGTAAATAAATTTTGTGATGTTTCCAATCCTGAAACGATAAGAGTAGATGCAAGTTTACATTGTGAATATACCAAACTTGAAACTTTTGTTGAAAAATTAAATTTTCTTAAACAAAAAGGATATAAACTAACAGTATCTTATGTAGGATATCCTGATTTTTTGGAAAACATTCCATTGGCAAAAAAAACAATAGAAACAATGAATATTCCGTTTTTTGTTCATCCTTATTCCGGTTTTTACGAAGGCAGACAATATCCTCAATCTTATACCGATCAAGATAAAAAATTTATTTATGATATAGATTATGAAAGTAAAATTGAATTAACTTGGAGACAAGAAAGAAAGAGTAAGTATAAGGATAAAGAAAATGTAAATAATGGTACAAAATGGTCAAAAGAAGAAATTGAAAAATTCCAACAAGAAAAACAAAAACAATTCGAAGAGAAAGTAAAGTTAGGTAAGTACAAAATATGTGAAATGGGACAAATGTATGCGAGAATTTATCCTAACGGTAACACTTATAGATGTTGTTCAAGTGATGGTAATACATATTTAGGAAATTTGTTTGATAAATCAATAAAATTGTTAGAAAAATCTGAAAAATGTTATGATATAGATAATTGCAGATGTTGGAGATGTATGGTTCCGGGTGAAGAAACAAGATGGTTACATACATGGCTTGATGATTGGGAAACAGAAATGTAGGAGAAAAGGTGGAAAAATTATTAGAGCAAGCATATAATTATCAAAAAAATTGTCAATATAAAGAATCCATAGATTTGTTTTTTAAAATAAGAGAAAACAAAGATTATTATGAAATAGCAACTATGGAAATTGCTAAAAATTATAAGATGTCAAACAATCCCATAAAAGCAATAGATTATTTCATAGAATTGGTAAAGTACAACAATAATAATCAGGAAGCAATAAAAGAACTGTCCCAAACGGCATGTTTATCCAAAAATTATGATAAAGCGGAACAAACATTAAAAGAGTTGTTTGATAAAACCAAACAAGATCTTTTTTTAATAGAATTAATAAAAATATATTTTGATGAAGGTGATTTAGATAGTATTGAAAATATAATTAATAATAGAGCGGAAAATAACATATTAAAAGATGTTTTAGATAAATTAAAAAATAGTAGTAAGAATGATAAAAACATTGATTTTTATAACAAGAAAATAGAACAGAATAAAGAGAATTATTTATTATATTTAGAAAGAGCAAGACTGGAAAAAGATTTAGGTAGATATGAACAAGCATTGAATGATTTCGATACAGCAAATAGTATAAACAATAAGGATCCTTATGTTTTATTTGAAAGAGGCAGATTAAAAAAAGAAATAAGAAATTATAAAGGAGCATTAGAAGATTTTACACAGGCAATAAATCTGAATAATAAGATTTATTGGTTTTTTTTAGATTTAGCGATGTTGCAAGAAGAATTGGGAGAATATGATAAGTATTTGTTAAATTTAAGAAAAGCGTTAGATGTTTTGAATATGGATTTGTCTGTTGATAAGAATAAAATTCAATTATATATAGATAAATTTTGTATTCAACGATATTTAGGTATTTCTGAAAATACAAATTTAATTTTAAACAAAATAAGAGAATTAAATAAGAATAAAGTTATTGATAAATATATTGATAACATACAAAATGTTGATTTAAAAAAACGAAATGAGGCTCCGTATAGATGTATTTTTACGTGGATGATGAGTTCTAAATGCAATTATAAATGTGTTTATTGCTCAGTTAGTTTGTTTAATAATGTAAGAGAAAATATTGTAGATAATAAAAGTATAGATGAAATAGTTGATTCTTGGAAAAATATATACGATAAATATGGGCCTTCTCGCATAAGATTAACGGGGGGTGAACCGAGTATTTATCCTGACTTTTTTGAAATGGTAAAAGAATTGTCAAAATATCACAGATTACAACTTGGAACAAATTTATCCTTTGATGTGAATAAATTCTGTGATTTTTCCAACCCTGAAAAGGTAAGAGTAGATGCAAGTTTTCATTGTGAATACGTGGAACTTGAAGCTTTTGTAAAAAAAATAGAAATTTTAAAAAAGAATAAGTATAAAGTGTCAGTATCTTATGTTGCTTATCCTGATTTTATAAAAAATATAAATAACGTAAAAAAAATAATGGAAAACATGAATATATCGTTTTTTGTTCATCCTTTTTCCGGAATTTACAATGGAAAAGTTTATCCTTTATCTTATACTGAAGAAGAAAGGCAACAAATATCACAACTTGATATGAAAAATAATATTGAGTTTGAAAATCGTGAAAAAATTAATGATATAGAAGAAGTTTTTTTTAATAAAAATAATAAAACAATGAATTTTGATATTATAAATAAAATTAATGGATTAAAGAAAAATTTATATTTAAAAAATAAAACAAATGATAAATATAAAATATGCAAAATGGGACAGATGTATGCATATATTTATCCAAATGGTAACGTTTACAGATGCTGCTCAAGCTTTAATGAAAATTATTTAGGAAATTTGTTTGATAAATCAATAAAATTGTTGGAACAGCCTGAAAAATGTTATGATATAAATAATTGCAGATGTTGGAGATGTATGGTACCCGGAGAGGAATCAAGATGGTTGCATACATGGCTTGATGATTGGGAAATGGAAATATGGGAGAAAAAATAGTGGAAAATTTATTGGAACAAGCATACAATTGTCAAAAAAATGGTCAGTATGAAAAATCTATAGAATTATTTCTTAAGATTGGTGAAAATAAAATTTATTATGAAAAAGCAATTATGGAAATTGCTAAAAATTATAAGATGTCAAACAATCCTGTAAAAGCAATAGATTATTTCATAGAATTGGTAAAGTACAACAATAATAATCAGGAAGCAATAAAAGAACTATCCCAAACGGCATGTTTATCCAAAAATTATGATAAAGCGGAACAAACATTAAAAGAGTTGTTTGATAAAACCAAACAAAATATTTTTTTAATAGAATTAATAAAAATATTTTTTGATAAAAATGACATAGAACAAGCTGAGAAATATATTTTGATGAGTGAAAGTATAGATAAAGAAAATGTAGAATTAAAAATATTAAATGCGAGATTGAAAAAAAATCAGGGATATTTAACGAAATCAATTGAAATTTTACAACAATTATTAAATTTATGTGATAATAAAGACGATATTTTTGTAGAATTGGCTGACATATATTCTTTAAAAGGAGAATATGAAAAAGCAATAGAATATTTTGAGAAAATTGCAGATAAAAAACGAGATAAATTTTTATATTTAAAGTTAATAGAATTATATTGTTTAACGAACCAACAAGAAAAATCCGAAGAAACTGCTAAAAAAGCTTTATCTTGTGTTCCTAATGATAAATTTTCACAAGATTCAATGCTTAATGAAATAGAAATAATACAAAAGAAAATTGTTTTAAAATCTAAAATGAAAAGGTTATGGGTTACTGTAACATCAAGATGTAATATAAGATGCAAAACTTGCGGGTTATGGAAAAATCAATGGGATTTGCCGTATAAAACAGCAAAAGAAGTTATGGAAAATTATCCTTATATGGAAAGACTGGTTTGGCTTGGAGGAGAAGTCTTTTTATATAAACACTTTGAGGAAATGTTTGATGAAGCATGTAAGTGGAATAATTTAAAACAACAGATTATAACAAACGGCTACGTGTTAAATGAAAAATGGATGAATAAAATAATTAAAGCTGAAAATACCGAATTGACATTTTCGATAGATGGAGTTACAAAAGAAGTATATGAAGAAATAAGACAAGGTTCTAATTTTGAGAGAGTTATTTCTAATGTAAGATATATCTTTAATTTGAAAAAAAGTTTAGGAATAAAAAAAGATATCAGAATGAATTCTGTTATAATGAAAACTAATTATAAACAGATTTATGATTTGCTGGAACTTGCTCACAATGAAGGATTTAATCAATTATCATTAATGGCTTTGCATTTTGATTCTGCTCCAAACGAAAATATTTTTTATGGCGAGAGTCGAGATCAAGAAGCCTTGAATTTTGTTTATAAGGCCATACCTGTACTAAAAGAAAGAGCTAAACAATATAATATCGAGTTGGATGTTTTGTTACCTTGCGGAGATGAAAGCTTTGAAGAAGTTGTAGCAAAACAAGATAATATGGAAATAAAAAAAGAAGAAGAAACAAAACAAGAAGAAAATAAAGTTGAAATTGAAAAAGAAATAAAAGAAATAAAAGAAAACCAAACCGAAGAACCTAAAGATTTAATTGTTCCCATAAACAGAGTATGTTGTAAAATGCCTTGGAATTATATGATGATATGTGATGACGGTAATGTTTTGCTTACAGGTTCATGTGTTAAAAGAATAGGAAATATTTATGAAAATTCCATAAATGAAATATGGAACAGTTCCGTTGCTCAAGAATACAGAAAACTTATGATAGAAAAAAAGTTTCCTGACGACATGTGCAGAACTGAATGTACGGGGAGATGGTAGTTGGAAGAAAAATCTGTTATTTTAGAAAAAGCAAAAAAAGAGCAGCAATTGGGAAATTATCAAAAATCTTTTGATTTGTTGGAACAGATTTTTGATATAGAAGATTATTTCACTGCTTTTGAATATGCAAAGATATTATACTTTTTGAAACAGTATGAAAAAGCTATAGATATATTTCTTACTTTAAATGAAAAAAATAAAGAAGATAGAAATGTAATAGACTTTATTATAAAGTGTTATAAAGAAAATAATAATATTGAAGATTTGTTTAAATTTGTTGAGACAAAGAATTTGATTGATACAAAAGTGTCATTGGAAATTGCAGAAACATTTTTTGATGATAAACAATATAAAGCAGCAATTAATTTTTATGAACAATATATTGAAAAAAATAAAGATGATATAAATGTTGTTTCCAAACTTTTGCAAATTTATAATTTTTTAGGATATAAACAAAAAGCAATAGGTTTATCCGATAAATATTTAACAGATTCACAAGTTCAAGATAACAAGTTTTTATATAATCTTTTTTTGAATGAGCAAGAAATAGCACAAGAAAAAACGATATTGAAATCAAATCCCAGAATAATGTTGGTAATGCTTACGAATAAATGCAATTTAAGATGTCCTATGTGTGCTACGATTCATCAAAAAAATCAATGGGAAATTTCGGATGAATTCAAACAATATATATTAAATAATTTAGATAATCTGGAATTGATTACTTGGCAGGGCGGAGAAGTTTTTTTATATAAAGGTTTTAAAGATTTGTTTTTAAAAGCAAAAGAAAATAAGTATTTAAAACAAATAATAATAACAAACGGTCTTCTTATAAATGAACAATGGGCAGATTTAATAACTCAGGCAAATCATTTGGATTTAACGATATCAATAGATAGCATAGAAAAAGATATTTATGAAAAATTAAGATTCGGTGCAAGTTTTGAGCAGTTATTAAAAAATTTAGAATGTATAAAACAGTGCAGAATAAAAAACAGTTCTAATATAACGGTAACAATGAGAACGACAATATCGGACGAAAATATTTATACATTAGATAAGATAGTTGATTTTGCAATTAATTATAATATAAATGTCTTAATATGGTCTCCGTTGATTATGGAAGAAAACAAGCAGTATAGTTTAAAAAACAAAAGTGATGAAGATTTGGTTGTTATAAAAACAAATATTGATAATGCTTTAAATAAAGCACAAAAAAATAAAATTAAAATTATTTATTTATTGGAAAATGCAGAAGATATTTTAAATGAAAGAAAAAAAATAAAAGAAGAAGAGAATTCAAAACAAGAAACAAGTTTTAAACAGGAATGTAAAGCAGAATATAAGTGTAGTAATACGGAAGATAAGAATGATAATCTTTTTATGACTTCGGAAAAAAGATCTTTGTGCTTTAGGCCATGGAAACAGATTGCAACAACGGTTGAAGGTAAATTAAGGCCGGAATGTTTATGCTTACAGAATATAGGTGATATTCATAATTGTAAAGATTTTGAAGAACTTTGGAATAATGATTTTATGCAGGAATATAGAAGGAAAATGATTTCTTTTAATCAACAATGGTGTTGTGATAATTGTAAAAATAATATTGTATCTGAAGAACATAAAAAATTTACATGTTGGTAAAATTATATGGATAAAGTAACGGAAAATTTATTATTAAACGAAGAAGAAATAAAAAGTAAGAAAATAGTTTTGGAATCATATCCAAAAAGATTGATAGCAACATTATCAACAAAATGTAATTCAAGATGTATTATGTGTGAAGTTGTAAGAAAGAAATGGGATATGCCGCAAAAAACACTTGATGAAATAAAGCAATTGTTACCTTATTTACAAAGTGTTAATTGGCAGGGCGGAGAAGTTTTGTTGTTGGATAATTTTTATGAATTGTTTTTGGAGTCTTTAAAAAATAAATCATTAAAACAGACAATAGTAAGTAATGGTATGTTGTTAAACGATAAATGGATAGATGCTTTAACGGATGCCGATATTGAATTTACTATTTCTATAGACGGATTAAATAAAGAAATTTATGAAAAGATAAGATATGGTTCAAAATATGATGTTTTATTAAAAAATATTAAGAAATTAAATGAAGTAAGAAAAAGAAAAAATTCCAAATTAAGATTGAAAATGCATACCGTTATTATGAGATCAAATTATAAAGATACGGATAAATTTATTGATTTTGCCAATGAATATAATTTCGATATTGTGTATATGATGCCTATTTGGGGCGGTCAACAGATAGATGAAAATATATATATCGGAAACAATTTTGATATTATGAGCGAATTATCGGATAAAATTAATATTGCTGAAAAAAAAGCAAGAGATTATAATATTGAATTTTTCCATTCAATACCTATAATAAAAAAAGATGTAAGATCGGATACTACAATTATAAATGAAAATAATAAAAACGAACAAAAAGACGTAGATGAAAATAAAACAGAAGTTGATAATATAAAAGAAAACATTGTTAGTGAAACGGCAACAGAATCTTTATTTTGTTATTTGCCGTGGCAACAATTAAACATTGATCCCGGAGGAGAAGTTCGTCCGGGTTGTTTATGCAGTAAACCTGTAGGAAATATAGAAACAGAGTCAATCTTATCTATATGGAATAACGAGCAAATGCAAGAGTATAGAAAAAGAATTATTAACAATCCTAAAAATTGGTGTAATAATGATTGTATAAACAACAATATTAAAATGGATTTAAGAAAAGTGTAATTGGAGTGTATAATGGATAACAGAGAAATAATAGAACAAGCAAAACAATTAATACAGCAAAACAAATTAAAAGAAGCTGAAGAAGTTTTGAGTAAAGTAGATGATAAATATGCAATATTCGAAATTGCGAAAATAAAACTTATTCAGGGAAACGATAATGCGGCAGAAGAATTATATAAAAAAGTTTTGACTTTAGACGATACAATATATGAAGCAGTTTTGGAACTTGCAAGAATTTATGCAAGACAAAAAAGAACCGATTTGGCTATGGAATTCTATAACAAATATACTGATAAAATAGATAATAATATGGACGTTTATAAAGAGATTGGACAATTACAAGAATCTTTAGGAAATAATATTGAAGCAGTAACTCAAATAGAAAAAGCAAGGAATTTATCTCCTGAAGATATTTCAATAAATTTCGAGCTTGGAAGAGCCTACAGAGAGGCCGGTGAAGATAAAAAGTCTGCGGAAGTATTTAAACAAATGTTGGAAAAAGATGAAATAAAGAATGATAAGTTTTTAAAGAATAAAGCTTTAAATGAATATGAAATATCAATGAGAAAAGAAATATTGGAATCTAAACCGAGAGCTATGATTGGTATGATTATGAATAAATGTAATATCAGTTGTAGAATCTGCGGGATTTGGGCAAGACCAAATTGGCAGGAACCGGATAGAATCTTAAAAGAAATAGTTGATTTGTTGCCATATATGGAAGATATTTGTTGGCAAGGCGGAGAAGTCTTTTACATGAAAGAATTTAATTCGATGTTAGCCGAAGGTGTAAAATGTAAAAACTTAAATCAGGTGATTTTTACCAACGGATTATTACTTGATGAAAAGAATTTAGATATTATTGCAAAAGGAAGAGTAGAACTTGTTCTGTCTATTGACGGCGCAAAGAAAGAAACCTATGAATATATAAGAAGAGGTGCGAACTTTGAAACTTTATGTAAAAAACTGGAACTGATAAAAGAAGTTAGAAAATCTACAGGTGCAAAAATAAATACATATTATAATCCTGTTATATGTAAAACAAATTATAAAGAAATAGTAGATATGGTTGAGTTTGCACACAAATATGATTTTACTGCTATAACATTAAATCCTGTTAGAGGTGTTCCGGAAGAAAATATTTTTGAACCGATAAATCAGGAAGCTTTTGAATATATGAGAAAAACTATACCTATAGCCGAAGCTAAAGCCAAAGAATATGGTATAAGATTTAATAATTGGATGCCTATAGATTGCGGATGTAAAGAAATAAGTTTTAAACATTCATCCTTGGTTGAAAGTATTGAGAATGATAAAAAAGAAGAAGTTTCAGAAGTTAAAAATAATGTTGAAAAAGAATCGATAAAAATATCGGATAATAAAGTAAACAAGAAAAATAACAGAATGATTTGTTATGCTCCTTGGCAGAGATTGTTGTTAGATAATGATGGTCAAGTAAGGCCATATGCAATATGTACAAAATGGATTGGACATACTAAAGACTATTCTTTAGCACAAATGTGGAATAATGAAGCAATGCAAATGTATAGAAGAAAAATCGCAAATAATAACTTTATGGATTTGTGTCAGCCTGAATGTATTTCGGGACAAATAAGAAATAAATTATGTAGACCTGTAGAGGACAAATAAATATGGAGAAATATGATTTGTTAATAGAAGAAGCGAAGAAGTTAGCGAAAGCGGGAGAATTTAATAAATCAAATGAAATCTATAAAGAATTACTTTTATTAACAAAAGATAACTATTTATATTTTGAAATAGGCAAGAATTATTTTTTTTTAAAGGATTATGAAA
>JAEEGL013437197.1_pt1 | contig 17036 bp, 13 predicted proteins | sample 9134231 | NCBI WGS metagenome assembly JAEEGL01 (sample SAMN16246548, study PRJNA631951) | gut metagenome | biome: gut microbiome; feature: rumen; material: fiber-attached | host: Bos | place: Iran: Karaj | collected 2018-10
AAACAGAACAAAAACAAGAAAAAACATGTTTTTTTTGATTTTATTTGGTTTTTACCATGTTTTTTTAACTGGCCGCACTGCGGCAAAAAACAACATACAGTTTCAACCGTACAGGTCGAATAATTTTGCACACCTACTTATAATGACAAACTTCGTATTCGTTTCAGTTCGATTCCGTTAGATATGTCAACATTCTATCGTAACATAATCACCAAATCGGTTCTTCAAGTTTTTGTTAATGGGTTTCTCACCCACTAACCATAATCAACTGGAAAGCTGAGTTATATCTTCATTCTTTCTTTCACGTCTTTGCCTGCGCCAGTGCCACGGTACTTAGTCTTTGTGGTGTTAAACTTGTAGCGTAGTGTGAGGCGGATGTGATGTGGGTCGTATTCTGAACGTTCCTGTCCGAATATGTGTGACTGGTCAAGGATATAGTTGCCGAGGTCGAGACGCACATTGTGATAAGCCGTGCGGAAGAGGTCGCCGAATGCGAGGCGGAGTGTAAGTGCATCCTGACGGAACCATGACTTCTGGATTGCAAGGGTAAGGTTCCAATAGCAGTTGCGTATCTCTGCATTGCCCCAGTGAAAGCCAGATAGAAATTCTGAGTTGAGTTCCACTTGCCAAGGACCGTGCTCGCTCATTCCGTGCGTTGGAAACGTGAGGGCGTTGTTGGCATTGAAGATAAACATCGGTTTGTTGTACTCTACCTTGCGCTTGCCTGCGGGTTCGCGTGGGTCGTCAAGGTCGAAGGTAAGCCATTGTTTCTGGATTCCAATGGTATAGTTGGGCGACCATCTCTTGATGGTAGGTGATACGTTGATGAAAGCTCCGAGTGAACGGATTGGCTTGTCGAGGTTCACCCATGTAATCATTGTCGTACCTTCATCGCCGTATGGTGATGTCCAGTCGTAGATGCCGTTGTCCTTGCGTGTGTAGTTCACTTGTGCTGCAAGCCAACTGTGACGTACACCAAGTGTAACCTCATGGCTCGTCTCATGTTTTAGACGTGGGTCACCCGTGGAGAGCGTGAAGCGGTTGTTGTACTCGATGTTACTTCGTAGAGCATTGTAATGTGGTCGTTGGGTCTTGACAGTATAACTGAGCATAGCTTGTGTCCCGCCTATCTGTGTGCCGAAGCTGATGGATGGGAAGAGGTTGTCGTAACGACGGTTTAGGTCATGACAGTTATCAAGGTAGTTGTCGTAGCCGAGGTTCACATGCTCGTAGCGAAGCCCCATTGTCAACATTCCTGCCATCGGAATTATGGTGGTGTATTCCGTGAAGATGGCATAGGTGTCCTCGCGTACGTGTGAACGGTCGTTGCGGATACTTGTTTCATCGATGTTGTAGGTGTTGTTGCGTCTTACGAATGTCATTTCAGTTCCTGCCGTAATCTTACCCATACCGAGAGGGTAGGTCGCAATCCACTTGGTGGCAGTCAGGTGGTTTGAGGCACTTGTCTCTGCATTTACAGTGCGAGGCTCCGTCCGTGCTTCCTCGTGTGTTGTTGCAGTCTTAGTGTAGTCTGTACGGTAAACGTCCACGTTACCCTCAATTGATAGCTTGCCTGCCTTTCCGTAATAATATGCGTTGCCGAGCCATGTGTTCACGCCATCGGCATCAGTATGAGTAGGTGCATTCAAGTGGTCGATGACTTCGTTGTTCCTCTTTACGTCTTCAACCATGAGGTTGTCGGATGTGTTGAGTAGATTGACGTTGCGTTCAATGCTGATGCCCATGGAATGTTTGTCGGATAGTTGCCAGTCGGCACCTACATTGAAACGTATGTCACGGTCCCGACGACCGAGACGTGTGCTTCCGTCCTGCACGTAGTTATTCTTACCGAACGATTCCTGACGGACATCTGTCTGGTAACGGTTGAGGTACTTGTCGCTATAGTTAATTCCTCCGAACATCTCCAGAGCGTTGATGCGATAGGACATATTGAGGACGGATGAGAGGCGGTTGTCACCATAAGCCATGCCGTATCTGTCTTGTGTCTCAAAGGTTAATCCCAGTCCTTCACCTTGACGACGAAGTGTGATGATGCGTACCACGGCATTTGTCTGTGCGTCATAGCGTGCTCCAGGGTTGCTGATTACTTCCACCTCCTTTATGTCATGGCTGGAGAGGCGCTGCAGCTCGGAGAGGTCGTGAACCTTCCTTCCGTTTATATAATATATAGGTGTACCTTTGCCGACCACGCTGAGTTTACCGTTGATGTTGACAAGTCCAGGTATGCGTGTGAGAGCATCCTCTGCACTACCAGCATTGGCGATGGAAGAGCCGACGACACGAGTCACCATGGCATCGTCACGTATCTTGGTCTTGGGAACTGTACCTGTCACAGCCACCTCACGTAGTTGCTGTGTCTGTCTTGTGATACTCTGAGTAGAGTCTGATACTATACGGATTTCTCCGTTCTGTGCAAAAACTGTTGTGCTTGTTGCAAACAATACTGAAAATACTAATGTCTTCATCTTGATAAATATTTTTGTTTCCTTCGCAAAATTATGAATACCTGCCGAAATACGCAATACCTTGGGATATGTGGCTAAGATATTGGGATTTATAACACTATCATGGGATGAGTGGACGAATATTGGGATGAATGGTAAGGCTTTGTTTTAGTTTTTTGTACAGAATTGTTTGGATAAGAAAAAGCGTTTGCTTATTTTTGTCACGTTTTTTGAAAATGGCAATAATATTCAAACTAACTAACTCAAGAAATAATCATGAAGGATATAATCAAAGGCTGTGCCAAGAGCTGCCTGATAGTGATGCTTTGTCTTGCACTCTTTCAGCCATGGGGCATAGACAGGCTTGAGGGCATGACACGAATCGTGCTGATAGTGTCGGAGACGTTGATAAGTTTCCTCGATGCCGTGGTAGTGGAACTGATAGCAATATATGTGTTCCGTCTTCGTATGAGCACGCTCTCAGTCAAGCGTTATGTAATGGAAAGTCTGGTACGTGCCGTGATGCTTGTGCCATTGATTACCTTGACGCTCCTTGCTTTTCAGGGCTACGGATGGAAAGGTAATGCGTTGGAATATATTGTGAAGGACGGAACGTTCATGTTTCAGCCGTTCCTTGCGATGGGTATGTGCGTGGCATCGCTGATGGTTGTCATCTTCATCTTTATGTACTACAGTATAAAGAATGATAAACTCAAGGAGGAACTTGAAAACATACGTTCCATAAATGCCTTGCTGGAGGAACGCCAGCGCAAACTGTCGGAGGATGGCGAGGACGAAGGTGTCACAGATCCAGAACTCACTTGTACTATAGTGGGGCAGGGGCAGGGTGCCGTGTTGGAACTTAATCCTAAGGATATAATATATGTGGAGTCGATGGCAAACTATGCGGATGTGTGCTACATCAAGGATGGTAATACGCGCCACACCACGCTTCGCATAACTCTCAAGCAGATGCGAGAGACGCTCGAAGCCTTCGATTGGGTGGTACAATGTCATCGTGCGTTCCTCGTAAACATCAATTTTGTGGTGAACCTTTCAAGTCGTAGCACAGGTTGTCAGTTGCATGTCTTCGGTATTGACAAGGATATTCCTGTGTCACGAGCCAATACAGAAACCATAAGAAATATGCTTGAAAGGAAGTCTGTATAGACTAAAACAAGACAAAACATAACTTGTATGAGTAGAGACAGCTCTCTGTTTTCCCCTCCCATGGAGTGCAGAGGCACAGAGTCTTTCCCTTTTTCATCTTAACTCTGAATTGGAACGATAAGATTTCGTGTCATTCGTGGTTTGGGTATATCTACACTAATTCTTGTAGAAGTAAATCCGAAACTTTAGTTAATGATAATTCGTACCCAAAAGTTTTATGTGTAGTTCTATACACTGTCCATTACTATTAATAAGTGTTAAAACGAAGCAAATATCGCAAAAAATGGAAATCGGAATTTTGCGATATTGAGAAATCCCGAATATCTTTGCAACGTAAACAAATAATAGAAAACACTATCATGAAGAGAAAAGAAAATACATTGACAAAGGCTGAGCTTGAGATAATGAATGCTCTTTGGGACATCAACCATTCGGCTTGCGTGTGGGACATCCTTGAGCATTATGAAGAGCCTAAACCTGCCTATACCACTATAGCAACCTGTCTCAAGGTTTTGTTTGAGAAAGGATATGTGGATTACTTCAAATGTAAGGGTGAGGGCAAGACCCACAAGTATGTGGCTAAGGTCACAAGGGTGGAGTATGCACGTCAGACCTTGCGTGATGTCAAGCGAACCTGTTTCGGTGGTAGTCTTCTCTCCATGTTCAGCTACTTTGTGCGTGAGGAGAATCTCAGCGACGAAGAGGTCCAAGAGATGTTGGAGATGGTGAGGAACGGTGAAGTTAATTCATAATCACTATCCTGCCTGAGGATAATAAACCATGAATCAATAGCAGAAAACCTATGTTACTATTTTCTATCAAATCGGCATTTGTACTTGCCTTGCTGTATGTGCCGTACTATTTTCTTTTGTCCAGGGATAGTTTCTTCCATTTTAATAGGAAAGTACTGATTTCCATACTTATATTGTCGTTAGCTCTTCCGTTGTGCAATATATCTGTTATGTCATTCGACGAGAATCCTGTTGTGCATGATGTGCAGTCGCAGATGGTGAGTATTGGTATTCCGATAGAGCAATATCAGATGCCAGAAGAACCGTCTGAAGGTGCATTTGCACATGTCGTTACAGAAGAACCGACTCCGACTGTGGCAGAGAAAGCGGAAACCACATGGTTCTCCTTCATAGAATTGCTCTACGTTGTTGGTATGTTGGGAGTACTCATTGTTAGGATTTTACAATTCTTTCGTATGCGTATTGCTGTGATGAGAGATTGTGTGTGGACTAAGCGTGATGGAAAGTGCAGGATATACTGTCATTCGGATGACATCGCTCCTTGCAGTTGGATGAATACTATTGTCATTGGTCAGAAAGATTTTACGAGTAATCCTGACGAGATACTACTTCATGAGAAAGGACACATATCTTATCACCATTCGTTTGACATCGTTCTGTTGACTATTGTACAGATGTTGCAATGGTGGAATCCTGTTGCCTATCTTGTTGGTTTGAGCCTCAAGGATGTACACGAATATGAAGCCGACGACTATGCACTTGGTGCTGGTGTCGTGGCAAAGAAATATCAAACATTATTAATATTGAAAGCTGTTGGCTCCAGTTCCTACGCCTTTGCCAATAACTTTAATCAAAGTCAAACTAAAAAAAGAATTACTATGATGATTAAACGTAAATCAAATCCATGGATGCAGGTCAAGGTTCTTCTCCTCATTCCTATGGTTGCGGTTGCACTTGGCACCTTTGCCACACCTTATTTTATAGCTCCTATAGAAGATGTAGTAACAGAGATAGGTGACAAGTCCTTGATTAATGAGAATGTTCTTCCTTACATCTCCGCAATAGTGAGTAATCAGACTGAACATAAAGAAGTGACTGCCATTACGGACAATTCTGCTCTTACCCCAGATAAGAAGCTTGCTGATGGTGAGACTCTCATTCTCCTTGATGAAAAACCGATAACTGTTAATGAGTTCAAAACATTGAGGGATAGTGGAATGGTAAATGTAGTGGAAGAAGGTGTCGCAAATATAGCAACTGCTTGGGATACATTAGTCTCTGTAAGTGTTGGTGGGTATTATTGTGTCGATATAAAGGACTATGTTAAGAAGTATGCCAAATATGGAGTGACCGATAAAAATGGTGTAATAAGTATACATAGTACGAATAGGTATGAAGCATCAAAGCTTATGATGGCTGGCGATTCCGCAAATGCTATGCAGGCTCTTGACAAGTTCCTGACAGGAAATAATACGAATGCTGAGAAGGCAAGGGCTTCGCACTATGTTGCAGTTTCATACATGAAAAAGTTTAATAACACATTGCTATTGAATTATGATTTCCCTAAGAAATTATGCTTAAATGCATTAACATACGATGAGCACTATGGTATGCCATTGATTACTATTGCTGACCTTGTTCTCCGCATATCTCCACGTTCTGGAAAGAATGTTACAATTGATGATTTATACTGGGGTTTGGGTCTTCATTGTTGTTTGGCTATTGACAAGTTAGAAGAGGCAATACGTATTGACCCTTCTTGCCAATATCATGCTAAGAACATGATCGCCCGTTACTCTCCAAATCTCTATCGAAGATCAGAACTGGAGCGTCTGCATCCAGACTACGCAGAAGGACAGGAATTTGAAGTCATTGGTGAAAAAACTAAATTAAGACTGAAGTAATTCATAATCACTATCCTGCCTGAGGATAATAATCCATGAATCAATAGCAGAAAACCTATGTTACTATTTTCTATCAAATCGGCATTTGTACTTGTCTTGCTGTATGTGCCGTACACACTTGTTCTCCATAAGGAGAGTTTCTTTAGGTTCAATCGCATGGTGCTGATTGGAATACTACTCATGTCGCTTCTGTTGCCATTGTGCAATTTCTCGGTGTTGTCACTTGATAATCATCCTGTGGTTCATGCTGCCGAGACTCAGATGGTGGAGGTAGGAATACCAATAAGTATGAGTGAGGAGTATGTGTGCATGGCAAATGCTGATGCACATCAGCTTTCGTGGTTTGATGTTGTAAGTATCATCTATGTTGTTGGCATGGTGGTTGTACTCATGTTCCGTATCATCCAGTTTGTACACATGGGATTGCTGATACGAAAGGATTGTGTGTGGACAGAAGGACAGGATGGTATAAAGATATACTGTCATTCGGACAATATAGCTCCTTGTAGTTGGATGTCAAGCATCATTATTAGTGGTGATGACTATCATAATAATGGCAAAGAGATTATCCTTCATGAGAAGGGACACATACGTCATCACCATTCGTATGACATCATCCTTCTGACTCTTGTCCAAATGGTTCAATGGTGGAATCCTATGTCTTATATGTTCGGTATCAGTCTCCGTGATGTACACGAATATGAGGCAGATGATAATGTACTTACACATGGTGTGTCTGCCCAGTCATACCAGATGTTATTGATAAAGAAAGCTGTCGGCTCCAGTTCCTACGCCTTTGCCAACAGTTTTAACCATAGTTTAACTAAAAAAAGAATTGCTATGATGATTAACAAAAAATCAAATCCATGGATGCGTACAAAGGCATTGTATGCACTCCCTGTGGCTCTCATTGCTCTAAGCGCATTTGCCACACCTAAGTTAGTAAATCCTATTGAGGAGGTAGTGTCAGAACTCGAAAATAGGAAAGCACCTGTTACATCTGACATCATCAACAGTTTGTCTGCAAATGAAGAGAAAACGGGAGCCTCTATTGCTGAGACTGTTGCTGAGATGCCTACTCCAAGTCTGAAGGACCAGTATGACCTTGATGAGGTTCTTATCCTTATTGATGGCAAGGTTGCTACAAAGGAAGAGCTTGCCAAGTTGCCAAAGGATGATTATTCTGTCGTTGTTGGATATAATGTCAAGGCAGTAAGGGAGCAGCTCCGTGCATTGGGCCTCTTGAAGATGAGCATTTTTGCCGATAATGACATCTATGTTCAGAAGTATGGCGACAAGGCTAAGAAGGCAGTTGTCACAATCCACTCAATAGAGGGACGTAACAACTCTAAGGACGACAATTTCTATCTTGTCAGCGATATGGAGCCTGAGTTCCCTGGTGGCAAAGAAGAGTTGATGAAGTTCATGCAGAATAATCTGACATACCCAGAGGAATGTCTTTCAAATGGTATTCAGGGTAGGGTTGTCGTGAAGTTCATTGTTGAGGCTGACGGTACAGTAACATCTCCATCGATTGAGCAGTCAGTAGATCATGCCTTGGATTCTGTTTCCTTGGCAATGGTTAAAAAGATGCCCAAGTGGAGACCTGCTCTTGAAGACCAGAAACCTGTAAGACGTGAGCACTCTGTTCCTGTCACGTTCCGTCTTCAGTAATGTGCTCAATATCTTTGATAACAATAATGTGACGTTATATAGATTGAAGGGTAATTTACCAAATTTAATTGAAGAAGAATAAATGCTTATTCTCCGTGTATTGTATATTACTTGATTGTCAAAAGAGAGTAATGTGGTAATTATTAGCCACGTTACTCTTTTTTTCTCCATTGCTTTTGTTTTTTTGTTATCACGTGGGACACTATCCAGTACGTACGCGTACGTACTGACAGTACGTCTCGATAGTACTGAGAGTACGTGACGATAGAACTATGAGTACGTCGGCGACGTACTTTAAGCCAATGAAAGAGTATATTACGAAAGGCAATTGCATTCGTGCATTTGCCTTTCGTCATAATAATCCAATACGATTTATTCTCGGCGTTCTTACTCTTAATATTGATTTATAAAGAGTCAAAATATTTTCTAAATTACATATTTATTATCTCCATCCAAGAAGTCAAACTAAAAAAGTGTAAAAAAATGACAATAATATTTGCGTTTTTCTTTGTCGGTAAAGTGAAAAAACATATTTTTGCATCGCATTTGACAATTAACCCTGTCGGTGCAAAAAGTGAAAGTGTTAAGAATATTGGGATGCATAATAAAGACATCAGTCATGGATGAATAGTCCGTAACGTGTATGTATTATGTATTTCTTTTTTTACACCTCATGCCTATATTAAAACAATCCCGAAAGCAGACCTCTCAACCCAAGGTACCAATAGAGAACACTGCCCAAGGAAAACATACTAACTACAATGACACAGATAGCATTTAATCCTGTCGCATTAGTGGCAGGAGGAGCAGGATTCATAGGTTCACACCTGTGTGACCGCTTGATTGATGACGGCTATAAAGTTATATGTATTGATAATCTATATACCGGTAGCCTTCACAACATAGAACACTTGATGTTGCATCCACGCTTCACATTCGTGAATCATGATGTGACCGCACCATACGACATGACAGGATTGTCTCTTATCTTCAATCTTGCATGTCCTGCATCGCCAGTACACTATCAGAAAGATGCTGTTTACACATCGAAAACAGCATACTTAGGTACTCTAAACATGCTGGATTTGGCACGTAAGAATGATTGTGTCATACTTCAGGCATCAACGAGTGAGGTGTATGGCAATCCGCTGGTACATCCGCAGCCTGAAACATACTGGGGTAATGTCAATCCTATTGGCATTCGTTCTTGTTATGATGAAGGCAAGCGAATTGGCGAAACCCTCTGCATGGATTATCATCGTCAGTATGGCACAAAGGTCAAGATAGTACGTATCTTCAACACATACGGTCCTCGTATGGCAGAAGATGACGGTAGGGTTGTTTCCAACTTCATCGTTCAAGCCCTTAGAGGCGATGACATAACCATTTATGGTGATGGTAGCCAGACACGCAGTTTCCAATATGTCTCCGACCTTATCAATGGTTTTATGAAGATGGTTAAGACCGAGGATTCCTTTACAGGACCAGTTAATCTTGGTAATCCAGAAGAATACACAGTCAAGCAGCTTGCAGAGACAATCATTAAGCTCACAGGCTCGCAATCTCGTATTGTGTATAAGCCTTTACCACAGGATGATCCGGTAAGAAGGAAACCAGATAATCTGAAAGCGATAAACAAACTATGTTGGAAACCTGTTGTTGACATTAATTCAGGTTTGTCATCAACTATAGAATATTTTAGTCGTTACCAGGAAATGCAGTATGGAAACACAGGGAATGAATGATTTAGAAAAAATCACAAACTACATATTGCTTGTAAGTGGAAAGATTTCAGATGTAAGCCTTTACTATGGTAAGACAGGCATCGTCTTATCCTTGATGATGTACGCTAAAAGTATCGATAGTAAACCCATTAAAGATTTTGCTGATGAAAACTTTAACGACATTTATCCAGGCATTCATGACGGTATGCCAATTGGTATTGAATACGGACTTGCTGGTGTAGGATATGGCGTAACTCTTATGAAGAAAGCAGGACTGATAGACTGTGAACTGAATGACGTATTGTTTGACATCGATTCAAGAATAATGGAAACAGACCCACGCAGGTGTAAAGACCTGTCGTTCAGAAAAGGACTTGCAGGAGTAGTGTCATATATAAATCTACGAAGGGAAACAGAAGGAATAGTTACTTCCTTTGATCCTGCATATCTGAATGAAGTATCCATCCGAATGAATGCGGCAAGTGACATTGAACGACAAGAAATGTCAAAGACTCTTATCGATGATATAGAATCTCCGACATGGAATCTAAAAGAATATTTGTCAAAGCCAATAAGTATTCACCAAGGTAGTTCATACTACCTGTTAAAAGAAGTCTATGATAAAGTATTATCTGATAAATAGTAATTTTCGTGGCTCACAATATGGAGTCGGAACATATATACGTCAGATGGCTGAAGGTTTACGTGCCACAGGCAGATACGACATATCGTATATCAATCTTCATTGCAATGAACAGGAATTCACAATAACTCATGACAGGAATGGGTGTGCTATTTATAACATTCCAACTGTTGATTGTGATTACGAGCAGTATTGTCGTAAGGCTATTTACCTGCTGATGCTGTATATCCCGGTGGAGGAACATATTGTATTCCATTTCAACTTCATCCATCATGACTGTATGGCAAATATGCTTAGGGCTAATTATGCCAACTGTAGGATTATAGCAACTGTACATTACCTTTCATGGTGTTTTGCACTTAATGGCAATTACAAAGACTTCAAGTCTGTAATTCGAACATACGGTCAAAAAAGCCGTAAAGACAATGAAGTTTATTCGTCATTTCTGGCAGAGCAGAATTTCTTCCGTTCTTGTGATGAAATTATTGTCTTGTCTGAATATACAAGAAATATTCTCATAAAGGATTATGAACTGTCTGCTGATAAACTTCATCTTGTTTATAATGGTCTTAAAGGTAAGGCACAAGAACATAATACAGAAACTTCAAAGTATATATTGTTTGTAGGTCGTCTTGATGAAATAAAAGGTGTTGAGTATCTTATTCGTGCATTTGAGAAGATTGCAGATAAACATCCTGATTACGCTCTTTATTTAGTTGGAGATGGTAATTACAGCAAATATATGTCACTATGTGAGTCTTTGCGAGATAGAGTTGTATTTACAGGAAAAGTAAACAGCACCCAGTTAAAGCAATTATACAATAACGCAGCCATTGGTGTACTACCGTCATTCCATGAGCAATGCAGCTATTCCGCCATAGAGATGTTACGTCACGGATTGCCTTTTTTGATTACTGATTCAACAGGATTGAAGGAGACACTACAGGAAGTACCAGAGAATATTGTGCATATTCCTACTGGCAAATTCTGGAAAGATGAATTTGTACAATCTCTTGCAAACAAGATGGACTGGCTGTTGTCTAATGTAGATTTGCGTAAAAAACAGTCTCAGCTTATGTGCGAGATATTCTCAAAACGATACACGCGTTTCAGCATGATACATGGTTTTACGTCAGTTGTAACACAATCTTTTAAGAGAAAAGATTATCTTGTTCCAGATGACATATATCCATTATTAGATAGCAAAATGTTTAGATACATTAATCAACGTCCAGATTTGGATATGGATTATTTTGGTTTGTCTGGCATCGGTGTATATTTGTGGTATAGGATATATCAACTAAAAGACCACAAAAATTTGGACTCACAGGTAATGCTTGGTGGATTATATGAGTATCTATTCTATTATCTTGATTGGTTGTGGGATTATGTAAAGACAGAAAATATTAATGGTACGATTGTTTGTAATGAATTAAAATGCGTGTTACTTGACATGAATAAGCATGGATTTTACAAAATAAGGGTAAGACAGTTAGTAGAAGCGTTAGACATTACAAACATAGGTACAAATCAATATTTACCAAATGAAGTTATGCTAAATGCTCTTAAAATATGTAATTACAAGGTATGAATACAGATATAAAAAACGGATTGACAATTGTAATGCCGACAAGAATAGATTCAGATACTCGTAAACGTAATTTGTTGTATGTAATAAGGCGTTTAAGTGTTATTGGGTGTAAAATCTTGATACTTGAGGCCGACAAACACGCAAAGCTAACGAATGAGAACATAGATATTCCCAACGTAGAATATCATTTCGTTGAAGATAGTAATTCTTGTTTCTTTAGAACGCATTACATAAATATTCTCTTGAACATGGCAAATACAGAAGTTGTTGCTGTTTGGGATGCTGACATTGTAACATCATACGAGCAGATTGAGGAAGCATATAGTTATGTACAAGATAAAGGGTATGTCTTAACATACCCATATAGTGGGGATTATATTTTGTTGGGTAATGATGATTCCTCTTATCTTACATTAACATCAGATTTAAAAAAATTTGATGAAATGAAACTACATTCAATGTTTGGTCATCCATCATACGGAGGTGCATATTTTGTAAACAGAGAACAGTATCTTGAACTTGGAGGGGAAAATGAACATTTCACTGGATGGGGACCAGAAGATTACGAGCGTATGAGACGCATGGAAATTTTTGAATGTAAGTATGGATGGATTAAAAGTGGACGAGCATATCATCTTAACCATCCACGTAGCAGAAATTCAACTTTTTTTAGTAAAAGAAACAAATGTGAAATGGAAAAGGAACTTGTAAAGGTTTGTTCCATGGATAAAGATGAATTAATAAATTACATTAAAAATTGGTAAATATAGTTATGACAAATATTATTAATGATGTATTGGATTATTTAGAGGTAAAACATACAAAGTCTTATGTGAATAAATTGTTTGAAGAACATCCACATAACAATGATATGTATGGACTAAAAGATATGTTGAAAACATATGGTATCGAGAGTGTTGGCATAGAATCAAAAGATAAAAATCTAAATGACATACATTTTCCATCATTGTTTCATACAAAAAAAGAATTTATTTTAGGTGTGAATTATGTAAATAATAATATCTCATATGTTATAGGTGGTAAACTCATATCTGTGAATTCCAATGAATTCGTTAGGATGTGGGATGGAAATACACTTGTTATAACATCTACAGAACTTGCAGAAGAGAAAGACTATTTCAAACATTTAAGTTTAGAATGGATTTCAAGATTATCTATCTTTTCATTAATAATTATTCCAACTATTTTTATGTTGTTTCGTTTATTTAATAGTTTTTCTTCGTATATAAATTATTGTGTTCCTGTTATTCTTAATATATTTGGATGTGTTGCTTGTTTTTCTTTGATAAATAAACAATTAAATCTAAAAAGTAAATTTGAAGATAAATTTTGTTCCATGTTAAGTAAAAATGGATGTAAAGCTGTACTGAATTCCAATAATTCTAAAGTACTATATTTTTTTACTTGGAGTGAAATTGGTTTTTCATATTTTATTACAAATATTATTCTTTTGGTATTTGCAAGACAGTATGTTTCTGGTTTGATTGTTGTAAATATATTCGCAATGTTTTTTGGAGTTTGGAGTGTTTGGTATCAGGCTTATAATGTCAAAAAATGGTGTTCATTGTGTCTGTCTGTCCAAATTATTATTTGGATAATGGGAGGATACTATTTTTTTATGATTTACTATAGATATATATATATAACTAATTTGTTTGTGTCAATGATTGTTTCAGTATTATCATTGATATTTATAATAATGAACATTCATTTTATTGTGAAAAGTTTTTCTGATCAGCAGAAAATTATGATGATAAATCAAAAACTTAATATGTTTAAGGTTGACAATGATGTTCTGAAAGCAAAATGTGCTAAACAATTTAAATATACAGATGCGAAGGAAATCTCAACTTTATTTTTTGGAAACAAGAAATCAATATATCAAATTACGATACTGACTAATCCGAAATGCTCACATTGTGCAAAATTGCATAAGGAGATTGAACCGTTGTTGCATAATAGACATATTAATTTGGGTATTAGGTTTGTACTCATTTCTTTTGGACCTGAATATGATTATGCTTGTAAATTGTTTATTGCAGCTAAACAGCAATTAAAAGACGATGAAGTAATAAGAGTAATTTCATCGTGGTTTGAGGCTCCTCAACGACATGATGAAAGTTTTATAAAATCATTTGGATTAAACATTGATGATGATAATGTATTAGAAGAGTATGAATTACATAAAAAATGGGTTAATGAAAATCATTTAAATTCGACTCCTACTGTTTTAATAAATGGTTATATGATTCCTGACCCGTATGAAATCAAAGATATCAACAACATGGAAGAATTATGATATAATTATATCTTTAGGAGTTTATGTGTTATGTACTCCTAATCTCAAAGTTGCAAATTGAGAATTAAAACATAACATTAACAAATAATTTGGTCTTATATGAAAAAGATTAGAAGATTTGCTGTCGTAGAAAATGCAATTTTACTTACAGCTGAGCAAATGCGTCAAATTGGCGGTGGTGCACAAAGCTGCAATACAGGTTCATGTACTGCAACTTTGTATTGGTCTGATGGCCGTGTAGAGGATTTATCTGGTACATGTTCAAGCAAGACTGAAAATGGAAATCTTATCTGCTATTGTAATACAGCTCAGGGAGCGTATGGTTATGATGTTGCAAACAAGAATGAATGTATAGCAAGTTAAACAATTTTATGACAGTATTACTCCGTAATCATTGATTACGGAGTAATTAAATATCATGTTATTACAATTAAGATCTGTTCTAAAATTAACTTTAGACTATTTTGAGTAACTTATGATGTAGATTCTTGTAAAAAAAAAGTAGTGGTATTTTTGGCAATAGTTCAATATCTATAGTTGCTGGGCTAAATGCAAGTACATTTACTGTTCGCAGAGTAGTGACATCTTAAGGTGAAACCAATTCTTTGAACACTAAAATGTATAAAAGATACATAAATAGGCAAAGATTATTCATGAGAAATTTAATTATTAGAACGAGCCTTAATATATTGTTTCATAATGATCATATATATAAAAATGATAAATATCTCAAAAAAATGTATTCAGTCGTTATATATTGCTATAATTATGTTCATATTGTCCTTTTCAACATTGGAGGCTCAGAACAAGCAACACATGTTCTATCTCAGAGGTTCTGTTTATGACAGCTTCACGGGAGCTGGCATAAAGGATGTTAAAGTGTATATGATGAATACGGATAGCGTCATCCTTGATAGCGTGACCGTCAGATATGGCAAATATAATAGTGGTGGAACAAATGGATATGATGCTGTATTCTCATTCTATACGTCTAAACTGAAATCAAGTGATGTGAGGATAGTCAAGTGTGTTCATAAGGATTATTATACGGTATATCATAATCAGTCATTGAAGTATGTCGGAAAACAACAAGGTTTTGATATGCCTAAGATTTATATGAAGCATAAGAACAGCTTTGCAGACAGGCTGTTGGATGATGTGGAGGTAACAGCAACAAAGGTCAAGGTGTTTTACAAGGGTGACACTATCGTTTATAATGCCGATGCGTTTAATGTTGCAGACGGTAGTATGTTGGATGCTCTCATCAAACAGATGCCTGGCGTGGAACTTGACAAGCAAGGACAGATATTTGTGAATGGCAGGAAGATTGACAATCTTCTTCTCAATGGAAAGGATTTCTTCAAAGGTAACAGCAAACTGATGTTGGAGAACTTGCCATACTATGCGGTAAAGGATATCAAGGTTTATAACAAGACAAGAGATAAGGCTATTGCCCTTCATGATGAAAATGCCATAAAGGATTTTGTCATGGATGTGTATCTCAAAAGGGAATACAGCAAAGGATATATGGCTAACGTGGAAGCTGGAGCTGGTACGGAGGATTCATATCTTGGCAGATTGTTTGGATTACGTTTTACGGATTTTTCACGTTTCGCAATCGTGGGAGGAACGAATAACGTGAATATGCGTGACTATTCATCTAATGGAAACTGGTCGAATAGAGGAGCACGTGAAGGACGTACCACGAGCAAGTTGCTCACGGCAGAGCTTCTTACGGAAACAAAGAAACGTAAGAATGTGCTGACTATGGAGGCTACACACTCGAAGTCAAAGAACGGAGCGGATGAATATCAGGAAACATACCATAATAATGATGCGAGTACATATAGTGTTAATCGGGTTTTGTCCGATGTGAAGAACCTGAATGTATCTGTCAGCAATCATTTCACCCTTAAATTGCCAGTTTGGTTTGAGAGTGTTACGTCCCTGAAATATGGTGACAATAAGAATAATACAGACGAGCTATACTGTAATTCGGATAGTGATATGTGGCACGATGGAGCTATTGGTATGCTTGACTCTTTGTTTAGGGCAGGTGTGTCAATTAATGACCCGTCGCTATATAATGCACGTAACTTGGCGAATGACCGTATGACAAAAACATATAACGCATCACAGAGTTTTTCTTTTGCTCAGAATGTTTTTACGGGTGATATTATCGATTTTAATACAGCCGTGAATTACAAGAGGTCTGATGTGGATGCTTTGAGAAAGAATATGTATCTTACATTTGTTCCTGCACATGGTCAGGAGGAGATAAAGGAGTCAATAGATAAGCCTGCAACTGGCTTTGGGGTAGATGCAGGGCTGTCGTACAGGATTAAGCGTCTGTTCCCAAAATCAGAACTTTCTGTATATGCACGATATTCCTACAATCATCTCAACGATGACGAGTCAATAAACGATATGGCTACATCGATGAAGGACTTGATGAATAGCTATGAACGTCATGTGAATGATAACAATTATGCTGTGGGCATGAGATATGGTTACTTTTATAACGAGTTTAAGGATAAGGACAGAGTACTAACTCGAATAGATATTGATGTCCCTGTAGCTTTCAAAAACATAAGGACAAGATATAATCGTTATACGCTTGACACATGTCTTGTACAGTCTCATTGTTATGTCGAACCAACAATGTCTTTTATAAAAGAGAAATGGCCAAGGGGCCAAGCCACAATTCCTATACGAAGCTTGAAAGTAAGCACATCTTTGAAATATTCTGTTCCAGATGCACTTCAACTCGTAACTTTACCAGTCACTTCAGAC
>JAEEGL013597214.1_pt1 | contig 17036 bp, 14 predicted proteins | sample 9134231 | NCBI WGS metagenome assembly JAEEGL01 (sample SAMN16246548, study PRJNA631951) | gut metagenome | biome: gut microbiome; feature: rumen; material: fiber-attached | host: Bos | place: Iran: Karaj | collected 2018-10
CCGCGTTCCAATCCGCAACCGGGAACGCGGCGAAGGCGAAGGACGTTTCCGTGCGCTCCGCGATGAGCTCCGCCTCCCGTTCGAGCAGCGGAAGCTCGTTCGTATCCGCCGGCTGGATCAGCAGCAGCTCCGCGCCGGGACCGAAGAAAACAGGGCAGCTGCCCTTTGAAGTTTCAAGCGTGATCTTTTCCATATTTCGACTGAGTTTACGTGCGCTGTTCCTCTTTCGGTTCCTCCGTTTCCTTCCTTTCGGACAATTCGCGCTCGCGCCGCTTCAGCACAAAAACGAACGCAAGCACGTCGAGCCCCGCGCAGAGCGCCCAGCAGAGCGGGTAGGAAACATAGATCGCCTCGATCGTTCCCTTCAAAGCGGCATAGGTATAGATCCATGTGATCCTGAACGCGACGGAGCAGACGATCGAGATCACGAGCGGCAGTTTCGCTTCGCCAAGACCGCGGACGCAGCCGCTGACAACGTTCATGAGGCCGCAGAAACCGAAGAACAGGCACATATAGAGCATCCTCGTTCTTGCTGCCCCGATATAGACCGGATCGCTCGTGAAGATCCGCGTCAGGATCGGCGAAGCGAGGTAAATGGCTGTTCCGATCAGTTCCGCGCCGATGAATACCGTCAGCACCGTCGTCGAAAAAACCTTCCGGACGCGGGGATAATTGCCCTTCCCGTGGTTCTGGGAGATGAAAACGACGCTTGCGTTCGCGAAGCCGACGAAAGCTATCGTCATTATGCTTTCGATCTGCGCCGCAACCGTGTTGCCGCCGATCACGCCCGCGTCGAAGCGGTTCACCGCGGCGGAGATCACGACATTGGAGATATTGAGGATGATGCCTTCGAGCGAGGAAGGTATGCCGATCGAAAACACCTCGCGGAGGCCGCGGAAGGCGCGCAGTTTTTTGAATTCGAGCCTCGAGCCCTCGGCCTGCCTCGAAAGCCAGAGTATAAGGCTGCCGGCAAGCAGGACCTGGGATATCACCGTCGCTGCGGCGACGCCCGCGATGTTCCAATCGAAGACGATCACGAAAACGAGGTTCAGCGCAATGTTGACGGCCGATGCCGTGATCGAAAAAACAAACGGGATCAGCGAATTGCCCTTCGCGTGGATGAACGCCGTCAGAAAGCCCGCCGTGACCATGAACGGCACGCCGAGGAAATAGATTCTGAAATACAACCCCGCGTCGGCCATGAGCTCCTTCGGGCAGCTGACCCAGCCGAGGATGACGTCCGAAAGCAGGATCGCCGCCGCGCTGAGCACCGCGCCGAGGATGAACCCCGTAAGCGGCATCGCGTTTACGAGCTCGGAAGCCCTTTTGTCCTCGCCCTTGCCGATCAGTTTTCCCGCAGCAACGGTGATGCCCGCGCTGAGGGACGAAAGCCCGCCGACGAGCATATGCAGCACCGAAGCCGAAACGCCGATCGCGGCGATCGCGCCTTCATTCCCGAAGTTGCCGATAACGGCGGTATCCGCGGCGGAAAAAAGGATCTGCAGCAGCCACGCTCCCATTATCGGCAGCGCGAAAAGCAGCATATTCTTAAAGATCGCGCCGTGCAGCGGATCGATCTCGAATTTCTTTTTCAAGCCGCAGTCCCTCCTTTCAGTCGGTTTTACCACGTTCGGCGGCGGATGTCAAGCCCAGCGGCGCGCCTCCGATGCCGAGACCGCGGCCGCGCCGGAGCCTTTCAAAACTTTTTCGGGAGAATAAGGAAATTTCCGCGGAAGTATGGTATAATGGTTTAAATCCAAACACAGGAGGAAACCATGGAACAATCCAGGAGCCTTAAAACGATCCAGGTGCTTGCGAAGATCGCGAAAGTCCTCTCGATGATCGTTTTCGTTTTCTGCGTCGTCGGCGCCGTGCTCAGCACCCTCGCGCTGACCGCAAGCTTTTTCGTTAAAAACATCGGCATCCGCGGCCATATTTTTTCCGACATCCTCGAAAAGAAGGTCGGCGTGCAGTATTGGGTCGTGCCCGCCATTCTCGGCGCCTGCGTCGTCTGCACCGTTTGCGAAGCGATCCTCGCGAAGCTCTCCCACAGCTATTTTTCGCGTGAGATCGAGGACGGAACGCCTTTCACCGAAGGCGGCGCGAAACAGCTCAAACGCACCGGGATCATCATCATCGTCGTCTCCCTCTGCCTCGTGCTTGTTCTCGCTATCGTTTTCGGCGTTATCAAATCCAAGCACGCGTTCGATTTTGATGTGTTCAAAGCCTTTGTCGAGCGCCACAGCGACGAAGTGAGCGTCACCGTCCGCTCCGAGCCCGATTTCTCCCTCAGCGGCATCGGCTCCGTCGGCACCGGCATCATGTTCCTGATCCTTTCCGTGATATTCCGCTACGGTTCGGAGGTGCGCTCCGCCGCCGGCTTCGGCAAGGACGGGATCTCCCCCTCGGAAGACTCCGAACCCTCGGATGAACTCTGATTCCGGCAATCGAAAATGAAAAGGATCGGCTTTTGCCGGTCCTTTTTGTTGTTCATTCAGGAAGAAGCGTTATTCCCCGCCCCGGTCGCCCGATGCGGTTTCCGAAGGCTGCGCGCTTTCTTCCGGAGAAAGAGTGATCGGCTCTTTCTGCGGAGAGCTCTCCCACCTGTTCTTTCCGCCGGGCAGGCGGATCAGCAGCACCGCCGCCGCTGCCGCGATAAGGCCGACGGCGATGATGATCGGCAGCAGCAGCTTCCTTGCGGCGCTGACGTCGATCACGAGTGCGGTCATATTGTCCCTGCTGCCGTTCGCGTAGGCCCTGTCGACAAGCTTTTCCGCGCGTTCTTCGGCCGTTTCGCTCCCGCCGAGGACCGAAGCGAGCTCCTCCTCGCCGAGCGCGCCGTAAACGCCGTCGCTGCAGAGAAGGAACCTGTCGCCGTCCGAAAGCCTGAGGTCGGCATACTCTGCGGGCTCGAGAGCGACTTCCTCCGGGAAAATGCCGAGATGCAGGCTGAGCTTGTTGCGGCTCGGGTGGGTCTTGAGCTGTTCTGCCGTCAGGATACCCGCGTCAACCATCGTCTGCCCTTCGGTATGGTCCTTCGTGAGCTGATAAAGCTTCCCTTCGCGGAGCAGATAGATCCTGCTGTCTCCGAGGTTTGTGTAGTACAGGCGGTCGTCCTGCAGAAGCACAGCGGTCAGGGTGCTGCCCATCCGGCCGGTATCCCCGCCCCGCATTATATCGCAGATCCGCTCATTCGCGCGCAGGATCGCCCTGCCGGCCGCGGCTTTATTGGCTTCGAACGAATCGCCGAGCCCGCCTGCGGCATCCGCAAGCACGGAGCAGACCTCGAACGACGCCCTTTCGCCGGAAGCCTCACCGCCCATGCCGTCGCAGACCGCGGCAAAAAACGGTTTATCTGTTTTTCCGCCGCATGAATCGGCCGAATGCCCGTGTTCGAGCGGCGCAAAACGGCCGGCCAGCATATAGTTATCCTGATTGTTCTGCCTTCTGCCGGTTTTTGTTGCGGCTGCGCAGGAATATTTCTTCATTTTGTGATCCTCTCTTTTGGAAATCGTACGGGCCAGAAGCCGAAAATCACGCTTTTTCCCCCATCTTTTCCCCGGATTTTTCTTTCTTCGCGCCGATCTTCGCGGTGTATTTGAAAAGCATCGGGTAGAGCGATGTTACTGCGAAAATGACGACGGCGTAGCGCAGCGTGCGGACGATACCCGCCGCGAGCGTTCCGTTGTCGAGGAAGGATTTCGGGAACGGGAGCTTAAGAAGGATATTGAGGCCGAGGTAGAGACCGCCGCCGACGAGAACGCGCAGGATCATGCGGATCGGGCAGCGGGTATTTTCGAATTTTACGAACTTTTCTTCAAACGGTTCGGTGATCGCGAAGCCGAGCATCATGCCGTACGCCGTGAAGAAATCGTTGCTTTCGCAATAGAAGAAGCCGGGAAGTCCGCTCAGCAGAAGGATGCCGTAAAACAGCCAGTGGCTCTTGATTTTTTCGCGAAGGAGCGGGATCAGGATGATCACGATTATGCCGATCCCCCAGCCGGCGAGAACGTCCGTCGGGAAATGCGCGCCGACCGCGACGCGGGAGAAGCCGACGAGCAGCGGCAGCGCGAACGCAAGGATCGTCATCCATTTTTTGCGAAGGGCGATGCCGATCGAGCCATAGGTCGCAACGGCGTTCGCGGAATGTCCGCTCGGGAAGGAATAACCCTGCGCCGCAACGTCCGTGATCTCCGCGCTGTTGTCGATCTTGCGAAGGAGCTTGACCTTATCGCTGACCAGATACGGCCTCAGGCGGAGAAAGATATTCTTGATCATCGGGTTCCAAAGGTTCGAAGTCAGCATGCAGATGCCGATCCGCTTGCCGATTTTTTTATTGTAGCTCCAATAAAAGAAGCCGAGGATCGCAACGAGCAGCAGCTCCTCGCCGAAAATCGAAAGCGCCGAGATGACGGGGATCGCCCATTCCGGCAGCCGCGCCTGCAGCCACGCCATGAACGAGATCTCCCAATCGAAGAAAAACTTGCTGCCGGCGACGGCAACAGCGGTATTTCCGAAAAGCATTTTTTCTCCCTGTGCAGAAGTCTTTTTGTTTGGGGCTCCGCCCTGCTCTTCTGCGGTTTCATTATACCAAACCTTCCCGTTTTCTTCAATAGCGTGTTTTACGTTTTTTCAGCTTCATCCGCTTCGATCCTGCCGTCCCTCATCCGTATTATCCGGTCGCACCGCGCGGCGAGCGAAAGATCGTGCGTTACGATCACGACGGTCCTCCCCCCGTTTTTACAGAGATCGAGCAGGATGTCCATGACCCTGCTGCGGTTTTCCGCATCGAGCGAACCCGTCGGCTCGTCCGCAAGTATGACCGGCTGACCGCAGACGATCGCGCGGGCGATGGCGACGCGCTGCCTCTCTCCTCCGGAAAGTCGGGAAGGCTTCCTCCGCAGCTTGTCGGCGATGCCGAGGCTCTCCGCCGCTTCGCGTACGCGCCGCCGGTATTCCCGAAACCCGATCTTTTTGTTGTACAGCATCGGCAGACGGATATTGCTGTAAACGCTTTCGCCGTCGATAAGGGCAAAATCCTGCATGACATAGCCGAAATTCGCGTTTCGGAAGCGGCAGCTTTTTCCGCCGCGCATGCCGTCGATCCGCTCTCCGTTAAGCAGGATCTCGCCGGAATCAGGCCGGACGATCAGCCCGAGCATGTTGAGAAGCGTCGATTTGCCGGAGCCGGACGGCCCGACGATCGCGGCGATCTCGCCCCCGCGGATCTCGAGGTCCACGCCGCAGACAGCGTTCACAACGGAGTCCTTTGATGTTCTGTAGCTCTTCGAGAGCCCTTTCGCGAAAATGCCGTCCATATTATTCCCCCCTCATGCCTTTAGAAAATTTTGCTTTGAAACGGATAAATTCATAAACGCAGACCGCAAGCACCGCTGCGGCAATCACACCCGTTGAAACAGCCGTTCTTCCCGCCTCCGCCGCTGAAACCGCGCCGCGCGTTTTTTCCGCAGCGACCGTTCCGTCCGCGAAATATGTGAATGTCCATCCGACCGGGAACAGCACCCTGTACCACATGGACTCGACCGCGATCAGATTATAACCAAGTCCGAAGAGCAGCATCCGCGCGAAGATGAACGGCCCCGGCGCGCCGAAAAGATGATGGATCGAGTATTCGGTCCCCCAGCGGCGGATCGCGCGGGAGATGTTGAGCGCCATTGCCGCAAGCAGGGCAAAGACCGCGCTGAGCTTGAAAAGGAGCTCCGCATAGGTTTTCATCCTTTCCGTCGAAACGCCGAGCAATTCCTCCGTCGTCTGAACGCATACATACTGCCCTGTTTCCCTGTGCATCGCCGAAACGAGCTCCGCAAGCTCCTCCCTGTCCGCGCCGACAGCGATCAGATTTTCGTTGATGAATGTCGTGTGGCTGTACCAGAATATCCTTCGGAGACTTTCATAATCGCGGATAAAGACATACAGCGCTCCGTCGAGATTCTCCGCTGCATAAGGATGAACGGGATGATAGATCGCTGTACCTTCCGGCACAGCGCCCGTGATTGGGAGCTCCTCGCCGAAGACCGTCACGGTTCCTCCGGCGCTCTCCGCCGCGCCTTCCGAAGCGCAGATGTAATAATCGCAGTCCTCCGGAACCGCGACAGGCGCGAGATCGACGTATTTGCCGACGAAGAAGACGTATTTCGCGCGACCGGTATCCGCATCCCTCTCGACCGCAAAGCTGCCGAGCTTCCCTTCCCGCGAAAAGCCTTCCTCAAGCATTGCGCGCAGGGTCCTTCCCGTATACGGCCGCGGCGGCGCATCGAAGGCGACGCGCGCATCCTCCGGCACGCTGCCGATGCGCAGACCCTTTGTCACTATCATTGAAAGATCCGATCGGCGCAGTTCCTCCTCGATCTCATAGAGCTGCCGCCTCGATTCGGAACTCAGCGCGCCGAAAAGACCGGGCAGCGTACAGAAAACCGTGCTCGCAAGCACGCTGTAGACGATGAGCCAGACGAGTTCGCGCCGAAAATCGTTCAAAACCTGCCGTATCAGTTTCACCGCGCGTCACCTCCCCGGAATCGTTTTCGGAGCATGAACGCGCCGCAGGAACAGACGGTCAGCGCCGCAAGAACAAGAATCGCCGCAAGAGCGGTAAAAAGGCGGACGGTATGGCGCGGCTCGAAGAACCAAAAGGCCTTCACAGCCGAAGCGGTCCCGAAAAAGAGCAGAAGACCCGCCGCGGCTGTCAGCAGCGCGGTGAGCGCATACAGCCCGATCATGCGCGAAAGCGGCATCCCGAAAAGGCGGCGCACGAAGAGCGGGCGAAGGTTATCGCGGCAGAGTATCAGCCCGCTGTAAACAATGCCCATTATGAGCGCGAGGACGCCGTAAGCCGTCGGGCGCATATCGACGGAAAAAGGATCTTCATGCGTGAAGCAGTTTTTGATCCCCTCAATCAGGCCGATCGGTCTTGAGATCACTTCCGCATCGTTTTTTTCGCGCCAGCCGCTTTCCCCGATCAGCGCGATCAGCTCCTCCGTTCTTTTCGATGATGAAAGAACGATCAGACCCGATACCTCTGTCAGCCCCGCGCGTCGGTTCGCCATCCCGGGCGGGCAGATGAAGCCCATATTCCGAAGCTGAAGCGGCATCTTCGCTTCATCGTAGACGCCGACGATCCGCAGATCCAGCGTTCCGCGCATGAAAACGCCCTCATCGATATAGGTCCGGGCGATCGGATCGGAGCTTACGATCACTCCCCTCCCGGCTTCGAAATCCGCGGGGTCCCCGCTTTTGAGGACTGTTTTCAGCCACCCGGTATTATCCCTCACGGCGATCCCTGCGGCCCCGAGCGGAACGGCGATCATAAGCGAGCCGTCCTCATCCGCAAAGCTGCCGAGCCTGTCCATGAGCTCCGCATACGCTTCATCCATCTGCGCCTCTTCGCCGATGAAATAATTATGGCTGTCAACTGAAATGGATGTGCAGCCATCGATCGGAAGCTTGAAATACATCGAGTAAATGCTCATGACGCCGAAACCGAGCGCCGCTTCCATGACCGCGATCATCACCAGGAGCACGGTGTTTTTAAGTTTCATTACTCTCCCTCCCTTCGTTCATATGACTGTCTCCGCCGCCTTTCCTTACACCGGTGGGATAAATATATTCATCCCTTTCCTTGCTCCGGCGAATTGACAATCCGCGTCGCGAAGGCTTAAAATCAAGCTGAAATATATTTTTGCGCCGCTGTAATGTTCGCCCGCCGCGGAAGTCATATATGGGGAGGAGGTGGCAGTTTGAAGGATTTCGAGACCCTGTACAGGCTTTATTTTCCGGACGTATTTCGCTATGTCTGCAGGCTCTCCGGCGACAGCGTCCTTGCCGAGGAGATCACCGCCGAAACCTTTTTCCGTGCGCTGACCGCCGTCAAGGATTTCCGCGGCGACTGCGATATTCGGATCTGGCTCTGTCAGATCGCGAAAAACATTTATTTCTCCGGCCGGAAGGAACGCAGCAGGACCGTTCCGCTGCCCGCCGAGGAGCTCCCCGCCGAAATTCCGGACGCGGAGGAATTTCTTGCCGAAAAAAGCGACGCTTCGCTGATCCGCCGCCTCGTTCACGAGCTTGACGAACCGTATAAGGAGGTTTTCATGCTCCGTGTTTTCATGGAAACGGATTTTAAAACCATCGGCGGTCTTTTCGGCCGAAGCGCGAACTGGGCCTGCGTGATCTACCACCGGGCAAAGAATAAGATCATCGAACGCATCGAGGCGATCGGGAAAGGAGATGAAACAAAATGAGCGAAAACAAAAACAGTGTCGAACGTGACTGCGGCCCGGTTAGGGACCTGCTGCCGCTCTATGTTGAAAATATTGAAAACGAGGGCTCGAGACGATTCATCGAGGAACATCTTTCCCGCTGCCCCGATTGCCGCGCCGAGGCGGAAAGGCTCCGCGCCGGGCAATTCGCCGCGCCTGACGGGGCGATGCCGCTGAAGCGTCTGCGGCGCGCCGTCATGAAGCGGAGGCTGACGCTCGTCCTGCTCGCGGCGGCGTTCATCGCATTGCTTGCGGCAGCGGTCTTCGCAAGGCTCACAAAAAGGCATTATCTGCCGTATGCCGAAGCGGTCTCAGCCGCCGGAGGCGAGACGGGCAGCCTGTATTTTTCATTCACCGGGAAGGTGACCGGCTTTGAAACGAGCTCTTCGGATGATACCGTGCTCGGTGTTCCGGTCGTTCGCTATAATGTTCAGGCGTGGTATACGCTTGCCGACAGGCTCCGCGGCGGCGAACGGCCTCAGTGCTGCTCGGTCGCCGTGCCGCCCGCCTCGAATCTTTCCGGAAAAACCGGGGAGGAGGTCATCACCGATCCTTTCCTTGCCGCAAGGGTGGAAAGCGGGGAGCAGCCGGCGCCGGCGGGCAGCATTTTTACCGACATTTCGGCCGGCAGCGGCTTCGGCGAGGTCTGCACCCTGCAGTCCGGAAGGGTCGAGCTCAAATACGATATCTCGCCCTCAGCATCGCGCCTGCCCTTTCTTGTCCTTGTCGGTGCGCTTGCGCTGACCGCGGCGGCGCTCATCGTTTTCGTCTTGCTTTTGATAAAGCGCAAAAAGCATGCCGCAGAAGCAGCATTCCGCATCGTGCTGCTGCCCCTCGCATTCGCTGCCGCGTTCGTTATTGCCAACGGGTGGGAGCTTTATTCGCATACGCCGGGGCATGATCTTCTAACGGCTCTCGCTGTCGGCGTTCCGGTTTACGCCGTTTTCGCCTGTCTTCACGGACTTTGGTCGATGAACCGGGGCGGAACGGTATAATGCCCTTCTGGTGCTTTTTACATTATTTTTACAATAAAAGCATTATTCTTTATTGTTTTCAGTTATTTAGTGTTGAGTGTTGACCTGCACTAGCATTGGGTATACAATATGAACGCAGACGGGATAAAAAATAATCCTGCTGCCATGGAAGCAGGTATATCCGCAATTCCGCTGCAAAAGAAACTTCTAAGGAAGAACATGTATGAAAAAGATTGCTTTTCTGTTGCTCATACTCTTATGTCTGCCGCTGATCTGCTGCGGCGTGAAACCGCAGGAGCAGGCTTCGGAAAACGCGGCGCCGGGCGGTCCCGGTAACGGCAAAACAAGACCTTCAACCGATTACGATAACAGCCGCCCGTGCGGTTTTACTAATTTTATAAGCACGGATGATGCATATTATTATGTCGGCTCGAGAATAGGCTGCTATATCTACTATTACGACAAAGCCTCCGGAGAAAGCGATGTTCTCTGCAGCAGGCCCGAATGCACGCATGACGCGACGGATGCAAACGATGACTGCAATGGATTTGTCAGCGGGATGATTGGTCAATTGTTTGATTATTATCAGGGGAAGCTGTATTGTATCGGCGGTCCAATGAGAACGACGGTTTACAGGATGAACCCGGACAGCACTCAAAGGGAAGAGCTTTTCAGGCTGGACGCCGATGAGAACTTCGACTATCGTTTCACTCCTCAGCGGATCGCGATCCACCGCGGGAAGCTCTACGGCATGAACTGGGCGCAGGCGGTCGTTGAGGACGGAATACCCGTCAACAGCTGGAATATCACAAGCTGGGATCTTGAAACGGGCGAATTCAAGCCGGTCTGCGAGGAAAGGGCAGACGGCGCGCCGAGGATGTTTTTTTATGAAAACTATCTGTATTTCTGCGTCTCAGCGGCGGAGTATGAGTATCCGGAAAACGAAGACGAGGATCCGATACTTATCGGCAACCGGATCAAGATCTACCGCTATGATACGGAAACAGAGCAGCTTGAAAAGCTTTTCGAAGATATCTCGCTCGATTATCCCGGCACATTCTATGCGATCTGGGTGAAGTCTGAGGATGAGGTCTACGTCGCCCCCCAGTCCTGGGATGAGCAGCCCACAAAGGTTTTTTGCCTTTCCGATGGAAAGCTCGCGGAGGCGGTCACGGTCGAAAGCGGCGATGGGATCGTGCTTTCGGACGACCGGATCTTTGCTTTCGGCTCCGTGCAGGACGCCGATGAGAATATCATCGGGATGCACCTCACCGTTATGGATTATGAAAGCAACGTCCTTTTTGATGGGGATGTTCCTATCGACAGCGTTCTCGGGATCTCGGGCAAGACCAGTAGGAAAAGAGTCGGTTATTCAGGAGGCTGTATCGCCGACAACGCTTTCTTTATTGTATACAGACTGCGTGACGGTGGGCTCAACCCAAGCTGCATCGTCAAATATGAGCTTATCGATGGGAAAATGCAGGAAACGGTGATCGCGGTTTCGAAATTCGGTTAATTATTCTAGGACGGCCCCGATGCTCATCGGCCCGACAAAAAACACCCGCGAAAGCGGGTGTTTTTATACTGTTCGGATTCACTTTTTCTTTTTGCCGCGTACTGTGATCGCGATGCAGCAGGCGACATATCCGGCGAGCATCGCGAGGAGGATGAACAGCACCCAGCTCTTGCGGACGACGGCGTAGAGCACCATCGCGCCGATCGAGAGGACCGTCATCAGGATCAGCAGGATCCTCAGTTTTTTCCCGGTGGGCACGGTTTCCCTTTCGCGCTGGAGGTCCTCGGAGCGGATAACGCGGATATTATCGCGCTTCGGTTTCTCCGTTCTTTCCTCCGTTTCAGGCGGCTCGGCCTCAGCGATTTTTTCCGGAGCGGCGGCCTTTTCCGGCACGCCGGTCACTTCCCGTGCCGGCGTTTCGGTTTTCTCCGGTGCGGCAGGCGCGGGCGTTTTGCTTTTCCCGGGTCCCGCGGTTTTTTCCGGCGATGCAGATCCTTCCGGCGGAACGGTTTCTTCCGGCACTGCGGTTTCTTCCGATGCGTCGGCCGCTTCGGTCTTTTTCGGCGCGGGATCGAGCCCGATGCCGTATTTGACGCAGTACAGTTTCAGGTATTCATAGCATTTCGCCGCAACGTCCGCCCTGGTATCGACGCGCTTGTTGATCACGCCGTTGTCGGCGAAGAGGGCTTTCGAAAGGCTGTCGAGGCTGCCGGCGTCGTCATCCGGAAAGACGAGACCCGCAAGCTCCGCCGTGTCGATGCGGGGGTTTTCAAACGGTCTTCCGGCGATCTTTTCGCAGTCGCGGCAAAAAACGGCGAGCGGATTATCCGGGCCGTGGAGCACGACGGCGCCGCTGCCGACGAATTCAAGGAAAGCGGGCAGCATCTCGCCGAGCTTCGGCGCGCCGGCAAGGAGAGCCGGACTGACGCCCGCGCGCTTCGCCGTTTCGGCGGCGATCTTCCTTCCTGGGTCGATAAGGGTCTTGAATTTCGCGATGCTGCGGCCGTTCATGACACGCACGGCATTCAGCACGATCACGGAATCGGAGGCCGGATCGCTGCCCGTCGCTCCGATGTCGATCGCTGTATAATTATCAACGGAAGCAAGCAGGTTTTTTCCCGGGATCATGCTTTCCGACATACGCTCCTCCCCCTTTCGCGCGGCGGATACGGCAGAATTCGTCAAAAACCGCCTTTATCGGAATATTCCCCCCCTGACAAGGACCAGAGATGCACCGCGGCGCACTGTGCCGCCCCATTTTCCGGGCCGATTTCGGTGCATCCTGCGATCGATCGCCGAATGTGCATGCTTTTCGAAATTTTTCTGAAAAAGTGGTTGACATATCGGTTTATCTGAGGTAAACTACAATCAAGGTTTACCTTGCATAAACCAAAGGAGGAATCATCATCGGTATATTATCACGAAACGGGCGGAAAGTAAAGAGCGACTTTTCTCCCTCCGGGCTCCTGTAAATCCGCCGCGATCGCCCGTTCCGGAGGTTCCTTCGGGATCCGAATACCGTTCTTCCGTCGTTTTTTATAAGGTTGATATCTGTACAGGCAACATTTACCATGGTATAATAGTTTGACACTCATCGGAGGTAGTTTTATGTCTTTGCAAGATTTCGTTTCCTATCGCGACCGTCTGGTCAGCACCTGCTCCAAAGCCATCGTCGGCAAAGAAGAAGAGATCACGCTCGTCGCCGTATGCTATGTCTGCGGCGGCCATATCCTCCTCGAGGACGTTCCCGGAACCGGTAAAACGATGCTGTTCCGCGCTTTTTCGAAAGCGACCGGCGGCAGCTTCAAGCGAATCCAGTTCACGCCGGACGTTATGCCGAGCGACGTTACGGGTATTAATTTTTATAATATGAAGCAGGGCGAATTCGAGTTCCGCCCCGGCCCCGTGTTTGCGGACATGGTCCTTGCGGACGAGATCAACCGCGCAACGCCGCGTACGCAGTCCGCTCTGCTCGAAGCGATGGCGGAAGGCCAGGTCTCCGTTGACGGCGTAACACGCACCCTCAGCCCGACCTTTATGGTCGCCGCAACGCAGAACCCGATCGAATCCTACGGCACTTTCCCGTTGCCGGAGGCGCAGATGGACCGCTTTATGATACGCATGAAGCTGGGTTATATGCAGCGGACCGAGGAGATCGGCGTTGCTTTGCGCCGCGATACGACAGACATCATCGCGGAGCTTACCGCCGTCGTCACGCCCGAGGAGACGCTGGCGCTGCGCCGTGAGCTCGATTCGATCGAGATCAACGAAGCGGCGATGGGCTACATAATGGATATCATCGAAAGAACGAGGGCCGACCGCCGCCTGAACGTCGGCGCTTCGCCGCGCGGCACGATCAACCTCTGCAAAGCCGCAAGGGCTCACGCCGCATTCGAGGGCAGGGCCTTCGTAACTCCCGACGACGTCAAATTCCTCGCGCCGTACGTACTCGCCCACCGTCTGCATTACAAGACGGCCGTCGGCAAAGCGGAATCGGATGAAATATTCATGGAGATTCTGAACGAGATCAAGGTTCCCACGGAGGCGTAAAACGCCCATCTGAATGAAATGTTCGTCCTTCTCATTCTAGTCGTTCTAGTTGGTCTGGCGCTGCAGTCCTATTCGCTGCGCAACGCCTCGGACCACCGGAAAATACGTTATGAATGCAAGCCTTCGGTACGCTGCTGCGAACCGGGGGAAGAGTTCATTGTGTACAGCACCGTTCAGAATCTCGGACGGCGCTCCTCTCCGCTGCTCCGGATCGAAGAGCGCTTTCCGATCGTTCTGGAGGTCAGGGAAGCGAAGCAATTCAACGTTAAAATTCTCCTGAATAATTTCCGGATCTACCGCAGCGCGGTCGTTGTTCGCAGGAAGCAGCAGGTCAAGCGTTATCTGCGGGCTTCGATCTCAACGCGCGGCGAACACGTATTCTCCAATGCGGATTTCTGGGCCGGCGATTACCTCGGTTTAAAGGAATTCTATTATCGGATGAATAACGATCAGAGGATCGTCATCTATCCGCCGCTCCTCGGGGACAGCGCTTTCCTGCGGGCATTTATCAATTCTTTGGAAGAGATCGCCAAAGAACGGCAGCTCCTCGAGGATCCGATGTCCGTTTGCGGTTACCTCGATTATACCGGAAGGGAGCCGATGCGCAATATCAGCTGGAAGCAGAGCGCCGTGCGCAATTCGCTCGTGGTCAAGCAGTTCGATCCCGCATGGCAGGAATCCGTCTGCATAGTTCTCGATATGGAGTATCACGGTGAGTTCGATCTGCACTACCCGCGTCAGGAGATCTGTTTCTCGATCGCGCGCACCGTCTGCGACAATCTGGAGCGCCGCAATATCAGCTATCGCCTTGTCACCAACGCGATAATCACGAACACGATCTCCTCCTTCTCGAGCGCCGGAGGCATGGGAGGCTCATACAGCAAGATCCTTTACGCCCTCGGTTCCGCCAAGAACGGCGAGATCTGCACTGTCGGTGAGCTGATCAGGACCGTCTGCAGCGGCGCAAACCGTCAAAGATTCCTCGTCTTCATCTCCACGCGCGAGTGTGAGGAATCCATCGGAGCGATCCAGAGGGCGAAGGCGCTGACCGGCGGAAAGATCATCCCTCTTTATGCGGATGCGATACTTCCGAGTCCCCCGGACGAAAACGAAAACGACGAAGGGAGTGAAGAAGCATGAACCGGTTTTTCCGCACGGCATATGCCACAACGCTGGTCTTTATTCTTGCAACGATCATCGTCGTTTCACTCACCGGCGTTTCGATATCGCCGCTCAGCTTCGGCTGCCTGTACATCGGTCTTTTCGTTTTCCTTCTGCCGGACGCGGATGACAGCCTTGTCAAGAGGCGTTTCATCTGCTCAGTGTTCGGCCCATTGATCGCACTGCTCGGTTTTCTGCCTATAATACTCACCCCGGGTACCGGTCTGCTGCACTACTTCGCATACGGGCTCGGGCTGATCGCCGCGATAGTTTTCCTTTTTGTTCTTCGGGAAAGAACGCGCTACAGCGATTTTGAAGCGGTATTCCGTTTTTCCTCCATTATTGTGGTCTTCGTCGTCCTGTGCACGGTCATGGCCAGCACCTCCACGATCATCCCCGTCTCTTCCGAAAACGTGATGAGGGCGTTTACGGACTCGCTGCTGCTCGTGATCGTTATGCTCGTCACCGGTTTTCTGCTGCTGCGCGGTCTGCGTGCCGAACAGAGCGTCGTCGATCGGAAATCGTTTTACCGCCATCAGTTCCACGATGCACTGATCCTTACAGTGATCGTGGCCGTAATCTCCGTCATCAACCCATTCCCCAACATCACCGTTTATCTCAATTTCATCAGTACCAAGATCATTGACCCCGCAACGGACGCCTTATCCCGCACGCTGAATTCGATCATAAGGTGGCTCTCTGTAAAACCGCCGGTCCCCGAAACAGCGACAAGCGCTCCGGACAATTCCGGCACCGTCAATGCCACTCCCCCGCCCACTGCCGTACCGGGCGGCGCCGAGCCCACCGTTGCGCCCAATGCAAAGCAGATCGAAGAAGAAAGCAATCGCTTTTTCAAAACGCTCGTCATCATTTTCATCAGCATTGTCGCGCTGATCCTGCTGCTGATCATCATCAAAGAGCTGCGCAAGCTGATCCATAAGCTCCGTAATCCCGATGATAACAATGGCATCGGCTACCCCAACGAGGTCCGTGAGGAGCTGCCGGATGACGATTCCGACAAGCCCGGGGATAAGCTTTCGAAGCGCAGTCCCGACCCGCGTGAGAGGATGCGCTGGCTCTACGGCGATTTCCTCAAGCACCTCAGAAAAGTGAAGCACGTGCGTGTGCGTCCCTCCGATACCTGCGGCGAGATCGGCGAAGTCGCAGCGCGGAAGATCCGTCAGCGCGATGCTGAGATCGACGAGTTCACCGGGCTTTACGAAAACGCGCGTTATTGCTCGAACGAGGAGCCGACGCTTGACGACGCCGAGCGCATGAAGAACCTTCTCGGAGCCATAAAGCAGCGCGGCGACGATGTTTGAGAGCTTATAATTCAATACCGAACGCACAAAAACGCGGCATCCTTCGATACGGGATGCCGCGTTTATGTTGCTTATGCTGTTTTAGCCGATCTCGGCAAGCCTGCGCAGCCATGTCCTCGCCGCGGCGACGATGCCGGGCAGGAGCGCCGCCGGGGGCTCGGTCGGCTCGGGCGTTGTCGGCTCGGGCGTCGGCCTGCCCTCATCGGGAGGCGGAGTCGGCGTTGCGGGTTCCGGAGTCGGAGTGGGCGTCGGAGTCGGCGTCGGCTCGGGAGTCGGCGTCGGGGTCTCCGAAGGAATGGGCGTCGGGGTCTCCGAAGGTTCGGGCGTCGGGGTCGGCGTCTCCGAAGGAACGGGCGTTGGGGTCGGCGTTGCGGGAAGATCCGGCGTCGGGGTCGGCTGCTCGGGCCTGTTGATGCTGCCGTCCCAAAGATGATGCGCCATCGCGTATTCGTAATCGGTCTGGGCAAGGATCGAACGGATCGTATAGCCCGCCTTGTATTCATCGCCCCAGGGATTGTATCTGTCGGGGTCGGTGGGATCCCATCCGCGCATGAAGATATCGTTGACGTCGAGGCGGAGCGGAGTCGGCTGACCCATCGGGCCCGCGCTCGAGGAATCGGAATAGATCACGACGGTCGTGCCGACGCGGCAGTTGTCGAAGATCCACTTCGCATCGTTGCAGGGAAGGCGCACGCAGCCCTTCGAAGCAAGGCGGCCGAGCTTGTTGTACTGTTTGTACTCGAGGTCGTATTTATGGAGAGTGTAGTACGGAACGGAATGGAACAGGAAGCCCTCGTAGATCCTGGTGCAGTACTGGCCGTAACAGGGGCCGACAAGGGTATGCCAGCTGTAACGCGCCGTGGTGTTGAAGATTCCGAGAGGCGTCGCGTTGCCCGCGGAGCATACGATGGCGAGATAAGGCCTTGTATAGTTGCCGTTTTCATCCGCGCAATAGACGGTCACGGTATTGATATACTGCGCCTTGTTGATCGCAATCATGTAGGGATAGCCCCTGCGGACGCGAAGGTTGAGGTTTTCGTATTCCGGCATCGACTTCAGCTTGTTCATGAGTCTCTTGCCGGCTTCCGCATAGCGAATCTCCGTGGGATCCGTCGGATACGGGTTGCAGGTCACCGGAGGCGGTACCGGAGTCGGCGCCGGCGTCGGCGTCGGAACGGGCGTCGGCGTCGGAACGGGCGTCTCGGTCGGCTCGGCGCTCGGCGCTTCCGTTTCAACG
>JAEEGL013685996.1_pt1 | contig 17036 bp, 11 predicted proteins | sample 9134231 | NCBI WGS metagenome assembly JAEEGL01 (sample SAMN16246548, study PRJNA631951) | gut metagenome | biome: gut microbiome; feature: rumen; material: fiber-attached | host: Bos | place: Iran: Karaj | collected 2018-10
GCCGCAAGGACAACAAAAAGCAGATGCGCCTTGTTTCTGTTCACGAAACAGGACACGCTCTTGTTGCAGCCTTTAATCCAGACCACGAGCCTGTAAATAAGATTACAGTAGTTCCACGAAGCCATGGAGTAGGCGGCTTTACACAGTATCGCGAAGAAGGTGAAGAAAAGTTCATTATGTCCCGCAAGGATATGATTGATGAAGTAGACAGCCTTTTAGGTGGACGTGCTGCCGAAGAGATTATTCTGGGAGATATTTCAACCGGAGCTTCAAATGATATCGCCCGCGCTACTGATATCCTCAAGCGTATGATTACTGACTTTGGTATGTCAGATAAGTTTAAGAATATGACACTTGGTAAGGGTGTGCTTGGTGCCCGCGGTGGAGATGCAAATCTTATCCGCGAGTTCAGTGAACAGTCTCAGAATTATATTGATGAAGAGATTGCCCGCATTATGAACGAGCGCTATAACTACGTTCTTAAACTTCTTAAGAGCCACAAAGAACTTCTGGATTACATTGCAAACCGCCTTGTAGAAGTAGAAACTATGGATGGAAAAGAGTTCTACGAAATTGTAAAGGGCGAAGCTCATTGCAAAGAACTGACTGCAGAAGCAGGTAAGAAAGAAACTAAAAAGAAATCAGAAACTGGTAAAGAGGAAGAAAAGGAAAAGAAAACTCGAAAACCTCGTACTAAGAAATCTGAATAATGAAAACAGAATGAAGGGCGGAGCAGGAAAGCGACCTCGCGGATGCGTCATCAGCGGAGCGAGTCGCTTTACGGCGGGAGCCCTTCATTCTGTTTTTATGAGCCAATATTGATATAAATAGACAATTTTCAGTTTTATCTATATAATACAATGATATGAAAAAGCTAATTATTTCATTCTGCGCACTTTTTGTTTCAACTGTTTTATTCGCGCAGAACATTACAACTGCAAGTGCTTATTTTAAGACAATTTCCGAGTATTACGGAACAATCAAAGATTACGAAGTTGATTTTGAAATAAAAATTGAAAAGACAGAGTCTAGAGGAAAACTTTCTTTTAAAGCTCCTAATCTTATGAGAATGGATTATACAAACCCTGAGGAACAGGTAATCTGTTTCAATGGTGATGTACTTACCATCTATATCCGTGAACCAGCAGAGGCTGTACTTCAGCAGCAGGTAACTCCGGGAAGCAGTAATAGCGCTACAAGTCTTTCTACACCACAGGGACTCTCTCTTATGTCCCGCTATTATACAATTCAGTACGAAACAGGGCAGAATGCAGAACCTTTGGAAGATGGTTCAGATGAAATGGTTGTAAAACTGATTCTTTCTCCAAAAAAGACTGCTTCAGAAGCATTTAAGTATATAAAACTTGCTATTAATGCAGAAACAAAGCTTATCCGTCGTATTGATGCGGTAACTCCGAAGGGAGAAAATTTCATTTTTGATTTCTATGATTATGTATTGAATCAGAATCTTTCTGAACAGCGTTTTGTTTACGATGCTCCTTCTTCGGCAAACAATTATAACAACTTCCTGTTTACGGAGTAGTGTGCAATGGAAAGCTACGGAGAACTTTTAAAAACAACCCGAGAATCAAAAGAAATAGATCTTGATCGCGCAAGCCGCGAAATCTCTATAGAAAAAAGATATCTTGCCGGACTCGAAGCAGAAGATAATGCTGTTTTCCCTGGCGATGCATATATGATTGGCTTTCTCAAGAATTATGCAGATTATCTTGAACTCGATTCAGAATTTATTCTTAAGCTTTACCGCAATAAACAGATTCAGGAATCTCCACTTCCACAGGGACTTTATGAACCTAGAAAACCGAGATTTTTCCTGCCTGCAATTATAATTCCTTCAGTTCTTCTGGTTGCTGTTGTTGCCGTAGTACTTACACTCCTTGTTGTAAAGAAAAAGAAAAATCCGGAAGATGGCGTTGTAGTTTCAAGCGGAGCAAAGAACCGTCAGTATGAGCTTACCGATAAAAAGTTTACACAGCGTGTTTACAAAGGTGACCAGCTCTTTATTCCAACAGAAAATGATGGAAAAATCATTCTTACTGTTAGAGATACCCTTTCTGCATTTGGTATTGATACACCATCTGGAGTTTACTATATCGAACTTGCAGAAGAATCGGAGCTTGATATAAACGGTGATAATGCTTCAGATATGATTGTTTATGTATCTGATATTTCATCTACAGACGAAGCCCGTGGTGCCGAAGTAAGTATTCTTTTGCGTCATGGTGTTGCTGTTGATACATCTGTAGTTGCTGCAGACGAAATCCCATTTGCATCTGAAGTTAAGTCTACTCATCCATACAAAGTTATTCATGAGGATAACAGAGCTTATCCATTTACAATAAACGCAAGTTTCCGCGGACCTTGTCTTTTCCGCGATCGCGTTGATAATTCGCAGTCGGTTGAATCTTATTTCGCTCGCGGCGACTTATTTACCGCAACTCCACGTAACGGTATCCGCCTCTGGATGTCTAATTTCAACACTGTAAAAATCACAATTATTGCAGATTCAAAATCATTTGATCTTGATATTGGTGCTGCAGGTCAGATTTTTGTTGAAGATATCAAGTGGATTAAAGATACCGACGGAAAGTATAAGCTTGTCGTACTCGAACTGGATTAAACATTGCGGTCATTGAGCCTGTCGACAAGCTCAACCACCGTTTTTTTTCTGAATTAAAGGATTCCTATGAAATTTTTTATCGACCAGCACGGTTGTGCCAAAAACCAGACAGATGGTGAACTCATTGCCGGTTTCCTTATTAAAAAAGGATTTGACCTTACTCTAAATGCCGAAGAGGCAGATTTTATTCTTGTTAATTCCTGCGGCTTTATCCAATCAGCAAAAAAAGAATCAATTGATGCAATTTATGATATAAAAAAAGCATATCCGGAAGCAAAACTGATTCTTACAGGCTGTCTTGCCGAACGATATGCAAATGATCTTATTGAACAGATGCCGGAACTTGATGGAGTTTTTGGTAACGGAGATCTTTCTAAAATCGGTAGTTTTATGGATAAGGTTCGTAAAGAACGCCGTGCAGAAAAATATGATCAGAATGGTGTTTGCGGAGGAGAAAGACCGGTTCTTTTCAACTTCCCGGGCAGTGCCTTTGTAAAAATTACAGAAGGCTGTTCAAATCATTGTTCTTTCTGTGCAATTCCATTAATTCGTGGTGAAGTAAGAAGCCGTCCTGAGGCAGAGATTCTTGAAGAAGTAAAACAACTTATTTCTGATGGAGTTTATGAAATCAATCTGATAGGACAGGATCTTGCAGTATACGGAAAAGAGTTTGGAACTTCGCTTGCAGTTCTTTTGAAAAAAATCGCTGCAATTAAAGGTGATTTTATTGTTCGTCCGTTGTATATTCATCCGGATCATTTTACAGAAGATATTATTGAAGCAATAAAAACATCTTCAAAATTACTTCCTTATTTTGATATACCGTTCCAGAGCGCAGATGATAAAATCATAAAAGCTATGAACCGCACCGGCTCATACGAGCAATATAAGACTCTGGTTGAAAAAATCCGCCGTGAATTGCCGTCGGCAGAGCTAAGAACAACCTTCCTTACAGGTTTTCCGGGAGAAACTGACGAAGCTGCAGAAAATACAGTTCGATTTCTTCAGGAAGTTCAGCCAGACTGGTCTGGCTGTTTCCCATATAGCCGCGAGGAAGATACTCCTGCTTACAGCATGAAGGGCCGTGTAAGTGCAAAAATTGCACGACAGAGAGCCGACAGACTCGAAGAACTGCAGGCTGCAATTACTGCAAGCCGCCTTGACCGCTTTGTGGGGCAGGAACTTTCAGTTCTTGTAGAAGAAATCGTGTCTGGAGAAGAGGGAGAAGGTCTTGCAATTGGCCGTGCCTGGTTCCAGGCTCCGGAAGTAGACGGCTCAGTTGTAATCCGATACGATCTTGATGATTCAAAGGCTTTGGAATCTGTAATTCCGGGTGGAGTTGTTACTGTAAAGGTTCTTGCTAATACTGGCGTTGATCTGGATGCACGGTTCGTTAAAAATTATCGAAAAAAGAACGAAAAAAGCGAGCGTAAATTCATTTTCTAGTGTATAATTTGTAAATCGGACAAAAGAAAATGAAGATTATAGCAGTTTTAATTCCGACATTTACAATTGAATATAGTCTGGACATATTGAGTGGTATTTCTGATTATTTTCGAGGCAAAAACGTTAAGGTTGTTATTATTCAGACAAGAATTCCTGGCGTTAATCAGGGTGCCTTTGATTATCAATATTGTACAGGCTTTGAATATGCTAAATCAAAAGAAATAGATGCAATAATCTGTGTAAGTGGAATTTATGCTTCTCAAATGAAGGAAGAAAAGCTTCGTGAGATGCTGCGATGTTATGAACCACGTCCGATTGTTTCAATTGCACTTGATCCAAAGACCCCTCATGGCTATTCAATTCAGGCTGATTGCCGTAAATCATTTTTACAAATTGTACGCCATCTTAAAGAAGTTCATAACTGTAAAAAAATAGCTTTCTTTTCTGCTAATGAAACAAAATCAAAAGAAGCTCTTGAACGTTATGATGCTTTTACTGCAGCTCTTGATTCCTGTAAACTGACATTCTTCCCGGAAATGGTTTATGACGGAGCTTTTACAGATTTTAAGGCATACGATGTAATCAAAGCTAAATTTAAATCAAAGAATGATATTCCTTTTGATGCTCTTGTTTGCGCAAATGATATGATGGCTTCCGGTTGTCTGCGTGCTTTTGAAGAAATTGGAGTTCGTGTTCCTCAGGACGTAAAAATTGTCGGCTTTGATGATGCAATAATTGCAAAGATGATGACGCCAAAGCTTTCTACTATAAATCAGGATATTTATAGCCAGGGCTATGAAGCTGCAGAAATTGTAGACAGACTTCTGGATGGCGAAACAATGAAGAAGGAAACACTGAATCCTCTGGTTCCTAAATTCAGACAGTCATGCGGTTGTATCAGTATGGATCATGCGATTCCTGTTTATAAAAATACAGACGGAGAAATCTGTTCAGATATAAGCGAAAAATCAGATGGTGTTTTACAATTTGTAAATGCTTTGAACGAAAAAAATACAATTGTTACCCTTATGGATACAATCCGTGGTTTTAATACTCTCAAGCAGATGTTCTTCAGTCTCAAGTATATTGCAAGTGAATGTGCATTTAGTGGACTTGCAGTACATTTCTTTAAAGATGTTCAGCTGATTGATTCAGAACAGGAATTTGTTATGCCTGATAAAGCTGAACTTCATATGTTCTATACAGAAGTAACAAATACAGAAGTCTTTAGACCTGGGCTTACATGTAATCCTCATGAGAAAATCTTTTCTGCCCGAACTATGGATGATATCAGTGGTATTTTCTTACTCAATCCAATCTTTATGGGTGAGTCAAATTACGGATATATGCTATGCCGTATCAAAGAAAATAAATTTGCTGATTATAATGTTTATCTGAAAATTATTATGAATGCGGTTGCGCAGGCTTATGAGTATACAAGTAAGCTTCAGGAAGGACGCAATATTGAACGTGAAAATACAGAGCTTGCACTGCAGTCTAGAATGGATGAACTTACAGGCATTCTTAACCGCCGTGGCTTTATGGAGCAGGGGCAGGCAGCACTTGACCTTCTGCAGGAAACAGATACCTCTGGTGTAATTTTCTTTGCAGATATGGATGGCCTTAAAAAGATTAACGACAACTATGGTCACGAAATGGGTGATAAGGCGATTATGCTTCAGGCTCGCGTTCTGAAAGATATTTTCCGTTCTTCTGATGTTGTCGGCCGCCTTAGCGGAGATGAGTTTGGAATTGTTGCGCTTGGAATGAAGATGAATTATGTGGACAATACTAAGCTTAAAATCGATATGCTTTGTAAAAAGGTTTCTATAGAAAATCAGCTTCCATTTACTCTTTCAATAAGTCTTGGCGCAGTAGACCTTCAGAAATCCAGCGTTTTAAAGCAGCTGCTTTCTGAGGCCGACAAAGAACTCTATAAAGAAAAAAAGAAAAAACATGCCAGACAATAATTATCTCGACAAACTCAACAAAGAGCAGAGAGCCGCAGTAGAACACGAAGGCTCTCCTCTTCTTATTCTAGCGGGCGCCGGTTCCGGAAAAACCCGCGTTATTACTACTAAGATTGCGTATCTGATTAAAGAAAAAAATATTGATCCCTGGAGCATACTTTCCGTTACCTTTACAAAAAAGGCCGCAAACGAAATGCGTGAACGCGCAGTTGCTCTGGAAGAAAAAGCCGCTGACGCCCAGATCAGAACCTTCCACTCTTTTGGTTCATGGTTCCTTCGAAAATATGCCGAACACGCAGGGCTTTCTCCAACCTTTACTGTTTATGATGATGACGATGTTGCAACATTACTGAAAAAAGCAGAACCTTCTCTGTCTTCAAAAGAAATAAAAATTGCCGCACATCAGATATCGCTTGCAAAAGATTATTGTCTTACTCCGGAAGATGATTTAAGCATGATTGGTAGTGAATTTGATCTTAATGATATTTATTCAAAATATCAGAAACGTCTGCGAGCTACAGAGAATGTTGATTTTGGTGATCTCATAATGCTGCCGGTTCAGGTTCTGGAAAGTTATTCTGAAATTGCAGATTATATTCAAAACCGATTTAAGGTAATAATGGTTGATGAGTATCAGGACTCAAACATAGCTCAGTATCGTCTTTTACAGTCTCTTTCAGGAGTTAATAGAGGAAGCAGCACATATGTTTGTGTTGTTGGTGATGATGACCAGTCCATTTATAAATTCCGTGGAGCAGAAGTAGAAAATATTCTGACCTTCCCTGAGAAATTCCCAGGTACTGAAATCATTAAACTTGAGCGGAACTATCGTTCTACGGCCAGTATATTAAATGCTGCTGGTCTTGTCGTAAAAAAGAATCATCACGGAAAACTCGAAAAAACTCTTGTTGCCGATCGAGAGGGTGGAGGAAAGCCTGTTTTAGCTTTTTTACCCGATCAGAATGCAGAAGCAAAGTTTGCTGCAGATCTTATTGAGCAATCCCTTGGGAAAGGTGCAAATTATTCTGACTGGGCTGTTCTTTATCGTACAAATGCACAATCACTTGGTTTTGAAAAAGAGTTCCTGCATAGAAAGATACCTTATGTAGTTGTGGGATCTTTAAAATTCTATGAACGTGAAGAAATCAAAGACGCAATTGCATATATTTCATTTTTCGCCAATCACAAGGATGAAATTTCTTTCCGTCGTATTATAAATAAGCCGCCACGTGGAATTGGAGAAAAAACTCAGGATAAACTCATGGAAACTGCAGTTACTATTAATCCTGAGGGAGCGCCTGTCTATTCAGATCTTTTGGAAAATTTAAGAACTCGTAAAGACAGCCTTTCTAAAAAAGCAGGAGAAGGTGCAGAAGGCTTTGTCAAGCTTTTTGATATACTTACTTCCAGTTTTGATGAAAATAAACCGCTTTCTGATTTTATTGAACGTGTAATTCATGATTCAAATCTTGATGAATATCATAAGGCGGGAGATGAGATTGAAGGAACTACAAGAGTTCAAAACCTTCAGGAGCTTGTAAATACTGCAGTTCCATATAAGTGCACATTGGAAGGTTTGCTTCAGTTCCTTGATGCAATAAATCTTGATCGAACATTGGATGCTGAGAATCAGGCTGTTGGTGATAATGCAGTAACGCTTATTACTTTGCATAATACAAAAGGTCTTGAATATAACAGGGTAATTATAACCGGTCTTGAAGAAGGTGTGTTCCCACGTGCAGAAAAAACTGGCGCGGAACTGGAAGAAGAACGACGTCTGTTTTATGTAGGAATTACCCGAGCACGCGATGAACTTTATGTTACATCTACGTCTAAGAGGTGTCTCTACGGTCGCTGGGATTTTATGCGTCCTAGTCCTTTTATAAAAGAATCCGCAGAAGCTTTTACAGTAGTAGGGCAGGCACCATTCGGCTTTTCAACAAAAAAGACTTCGCCATACGGACAGTTTGGGCGTGATGCATCTGCATTTTCAGGTGAAGAGACTTCTGTGGGAGCAGATGGTTATGGTGCAGAACTTGGGGAAGTTGCTCAGAAGTGGAAGAAGGGACTGCATGTTTATCATGATGATTATGGAGATGGCGCAATTGTAGCTGCTTATTCAAATTCTGGTGAATATGTAATAGAGGTTCAGTTTGCGAGTGGAGGAAAGAAGAAGTTCCTTCCTAAATATCAGGCAAAATCTTTGCAAATTATCAAAGATGACTTTTAATGACTTTTGATGACCAAAAGTGACTTTTTACAATCTGTTTTTGACAAATTGCTAAATGTAGACTAAAATGAAAATAGCCCAAAATGTGCAAAAAAAAATTTAAAAATATATATTTAAAATTGAATTATTGGTAAGAGAGTATGCGTATAGGGCTTGTTATAGATTATGTAGTTTCGGAATATGCCGAGCGGATTATCAGGGGAGTTTCACTTGCCTGTCAGGAAAAATCTGCTGAGCTTGTCGTTTTTTCTATCGGTAAACTACAGGATTTTAACGGCGGTTTTGATTATCAGAATGTAGCCGTATCATCATTTGTATCATCCAAAAACTTAGACGGTGCCATATTTATTTCCGGTACCATTATGTATTCTCTTAGTAAAGCAGAGGCAGTATCATATATAAAATCATTCAAGCCATTGCCGATTGCTAATATTTCAATGGAAATTCCGGGAATCCCTTCCGTTGTTGTTGATAATCATGAAGCATATGAATCAATTCTTAAAGAACTTGTAACAAGGCAGCACAGTAGAAAAATAGGTATTCTTGGAGTTCGCGGAAATTCTACAGAAGTAAAAAATCGAATAAAGAATATCAGACAGATATTAGAAAATTACGGAATATCAGAAGACAATATTACAATCTGGAAATCGGTACTTAGTTATGGACCTGCGCTCGAAGATTTAAGGGCCGTTTATAAGGATATTGGAGTTTTCGATTACGACACAATCCTTTGTATGAATGATGAAATGGCCTTTGCCGCTTTGGATTTCTGTAATGAAATAGGTCTTAAGGTTCCAGATGATGTTGTTGTACTTGGCTTTGATAATCTTTTTAATGCAGATATAAGTATTCCAACACTTTCGACAATTAAACAGAATTTTGAAGGGCAGGGCTATATTGCGGGAATGAATCTGATAAAGGAAATAAACGGAAAGCCTGCAGATAAAATTTCTGTAATGACTGCTATTCCTGTAATGCGTGAATCAACACGACGTGTTCCTTATGATAAAACTGCTCCTCATGCTCGAAATTTTGAATTTGAATATGAAGAAAATCAGCCATATTTGAGAACCAGCTCTGGTACAGAATGGTATAAAAAGAAAGGTGAGTTCTATCAGACAACTTCATTTTATACCGAAATGCAGTCAGATATGACTTATGACCATTTGAGAAACAGAATCAATAATGATATACGTTCTTTTGGTATTTCTGCCTGTGCAATTGTTCTTTACGAAAAGCCAATTGAAATGGCAGTGCCTTTTGAATATTTCCATTTACCTAAGAGTGCGCATCTTTTTGCCGGTTTTGATGATAGAACAGGTTTTGATTCAGTGCTCGAAAAGAAAACAATAAAATGTAATCCAAAGGAAAGAATGCTTCCAGATGGAATTATCAATTTTGATTCAGATGGAGTTCTTGTTTTTTCTATTTATCATAGTACCTTGCAGTACGGTTACATTATTATCAGGCCTGGAGATTATGATTCAATTATTTATGATCTTTTTGTAAGGCTGCTTTCTTCAACAATAGCTTCTGTTTATTCATTCTCTCTGGCTCATAACGAAACATCCCGAGTTCGCAAAAAGATTGACGAGCTGGACCTTATTGCAAGTACAGACGAATTGACCGGATTGTATAACAGGCGCGGCTTTTATTCGTTTGGCGAGACGACCCTTAAGTTCGCGAAGGCCATGGCGCAAAGCGGAATGGTTATCTATTGTGATATGGATGGCCTTAAAAAAATAAATGATATATATGGCCACGAAGCAGGGGACAGAACAATACTTGCAGAGTCAATAATATTAAAGAGTAACTTCCGTTCAAATGATATTATTGCACGAATCGGTGGTGATGAGTTTGCAATTATTAGTCCGGGACTCACAAAGCGTGCTTTCAGAAATATCAGAAATCAGATAGAAGAAGACTGTAAAATCTGGTCTGGTGGCAACGAGCAGGGCTTTGCTCTTTCTATCAGTATGGGCTGCGTGCCTTATCCATCTCCGAAAATGGGTTATAAAATAACCCCGCTGTTAAGCGAGGCTGATTCATTGATGTATATGGAAAAGCGTGCTAAGAAAAAGAAGAAGTCAGATGGAGCTGGAAAAGTTCCGGAAACTGAACCTGAGCGCGAGAGCGAAGACTAATTCCAGTCGCGCTGAATATAGGTCGCGCGAGGTCGTGCAATAATGCGCACGCGACGGTTTTGCGCGCGGCCGGCTTCTGTTTCATTATCAGCAACAGGCATAGTTCCACCATATCCTTTGTAAGTGAAAATCTTTTCATCCAGACCTTCACCAATTAATGCCGACATAACGGTTCGGGTTCTTTCAATAGAAAGATTCAGCTGGCCTACTGGTTTTCCGACATCTGCAGTGTGTCCTTCGATCAAAATTGTATAGCCTTCATCTTGGAGAATCTCTTTTAAACGATCTGCAATAAGTTCAATTCTGCCTTTTTCTGCAGGAAGGAGCTCTGGAGAATCAGGGTAGAAACGAAGATTTACATCGAACATAAAGCCCAAACTTGTATCAGAAACAGTAACTCCCGGAATTTTATTCTCATAGAAATACTGCTTAATTGTGTCATATTTAACATAATATGAAGGTGTTTTTTCTGGAACAGAAATATCATAAATCAGATTCTTTTTATCAAGAAGAATAACAACTTTTCCTTCCTGTAAAAGCTTTACGTTTTCCGGGAGAGTCAGAATCTTAAGTGCATCTTTGTGTTTGATTACAGGGTCGGTTCTGTTTCTTCCATAAACCTGTGAAGCCTTTATATAAAGCGGATCTGTTCCTACGCGGTCTTCATAATATGAAATATCATCAGAATAATGATAGCTTACAAGGCCTTTGCTGGTAACAGTTGCAGGTGAAACTATATTTTTTTCATAGATTCTGTTCATCTGATCATCCCAGATTTCAGGGAAGAAACAGGCATAAACTTCGCTTTTTACATATTCACCGTGAACAGGGAAAGCTCCTCTTGCATCAATAATAATTCCGCTGAAAGCTCTTGAAGGAACTGATTCAATTGGCTTTTGAGGATTGTAAGCATAATTATGTCTTACTAAAAGCTTTCCGATATCATTTACATTTGTTGTATTTGTTGTCTTCAGGTAATTCAGGTCTTTAGAAAAAACATCCGGGGTTTTGTGACCGCTCATAATAAAATTGTAAACCTGATCCAGTGTTATATCTTCTTTTATTACAGCTTCCGAAAGATCGTTTTCCGAGTTCTCAAAAAGCGAAAGCAGGGGAGGTTGAACTAATGGAAGCATTTTTGATTTTATATAAGTCGATGCAACTTTTTTTCCGGAAGGCATCTGAATATCTGCCTTTTTTGCATCAAGAGAAATATTTGTAACAAACTCTTTTGTAATCCAGTTAATTGAGCTTATGGCTTCTATTTTTGTGTCATACTGCTGTGAAGTCTGTGCAAAAACAGATGAAAAAGCTGTGGTAACAAGAATCAGAATAAGCAGCTTCTTTTTAATTGACATGGCGTACCCCATAATGACAGTTTATCAATTAATAATCGGCTTATTTTGAAGGAATATAAAGTATTTTTCCGATTTTAAGAATTGCGTTTTCTTTTATGCCGTTGAGTTCACAGATTGCGTCTACAGTTGTTTTATATTTTCGGGAAATAGACCAGAGTGAATCTCCTGCAACAACTGTATACTTCAATGGGAAATCAACCGGCTTCATATTTGCAAGTGCATCTTCTGCAGACTGCTTCATTCCAAGCGGAAGCCGGATTTCGCTTGTTTTTGAAGGATGTGTCATTCCAAGTGTAAAAGAAGGATTCAGTCTTTTGATTGTAGAAAAATCCATTCTCATTTCCTGGGCAAGCTGATTTAGTGAGTATGCTTTTTTAACTGTAACGTAGTCAAAGTTGCCGTTTTTCTCATTTTCGAGAATTTCAAATTCTTCATTGTGATCTGGAATGTCTATTCCATAAAACTGGCTGTTAATTGCAAGGTCTGCTATTGCAATAAGCTTTGGAACATAATCTGCAGTCTGCTTTGAAAGAAATCCGTTTTCTGCAAGATACCAGAAATCCTTTACTCCACCTGCTTTTTTAATTGCCTTGTTCATTGCTCCAACACCGCAGTTGTAAGCTCCTATTGCAAGCAGCCAGTCATTGAAAATATTGTAATTATCTGTGAGTTTGCGGAGGGCTGCATCTGTAGATTTCCATGGATCAAGGCGCTCATCTACAAAATCATTTAGTGTGAGAAAAGGCCATACGCTGTTTGCCATAAACTGCCACATTCCGATTGCTCCGGAGCGGGATTTTGCGTTTGTCTTATAATTTGATTCAACTACAGGAAGATATTCAAGCATCTGTGGAAGCTGTTTGTCGGCAACGGCTTTTCGAACATAAAGTCTGTATTCCATTGCACTTTCAAGATAGCCTCTTAAAAGTGCGCTCCATTTTGGAGAAAGATACATTTTGCGGAAAGCTTCTACCTGAGGTTTATTAATTTCTTCATCAGAAACAAAAGAAATTGAAATATGCTTTATTTCACCGCTGTCTTCTTCTTCAGTTTTATCTAGTGGAAGTAATTCTGGAATTAATGCGGTTTTTAATAATTCAACAAAGCCTTCGTCTTCTTCAATATTTTCCAGAGGTTCATCTGTAAAAGATTCCCATTCTGATGATTCAGCAGGCTCTTCTCCAAAGAAAAAAGATGTACAGAGTAGTGTAGCAGCAAGTGTTAAAAGTATTTTTTTCATTAGAGTTTATTTCCGAGATAGATTCCTGCCCATTCCCAGTTACCATGAATATCCGGATCAAGAGGGAAGTCAACCTTGCGGAAATACAGATACCAGACAGGAACATAACTGTTCCAGCCCCAGGTTCTAAGATATGCTTCATTAGGATTAGATGCTTCATCCAGAGTTTCGTTGTAACGGATTCTCTTGCCACGCATCCAGGAATACATAGAAAACTCTTCCTGAGAGTTGGCGTCATTTTCATCCTGTTTCCAGGACATAGAGAAGAAGTTAACCTTTGCCTTATAGCGGTCCAGAGCACGCCAGTCATAATTTCTGATTGCTTTTTTAACAGCTTCTTCCAGCGCAGAAAGGCTTTCAAAGGTCCAGTCTTTAGATGAATTATTAAAGTCTACAAGGTGACGTGCGTTCTTATAGGCATCTGGTTCACCTGCAATCTGAATTGTAGTTGCGTCCGGCTGTTCAAGGAAAAGAGAATAGGTTTTCAATGCCTGAGACCACTGGCTGTCATTCTGATATTCAAGGGCAAGGCGGAGGTAAAGTTCTGTAGTATTTACATTTTGAGGGAACCGGCTGATCAGTTCGTTGAAATATTTAATTCTGTGTGCCGGAGTCTTACTAATCTGAATCAATTTCTGAAGGCAGATAAAGTGTGCTGAATTTCCTTTTATAAGCAGGTCAGGGCACTGCTGCAAAATACGGTCAAAATAATATTCGGCAACCGGTTCTGCACCCTGAGCAAGATATGCATCGGCAGTCATCAAAAGCCAGTACGAGTTGTACATATCATCAGGATTTTCATCAACCCAGTCTGTAAGAAAAAGAATGAGTCCCTGATAGTCTTTTTCACTGCGGAGAGTATCTGCAATCTGCTTTATAAGAGAATATTTTTGTTTTCCGTTGAAGGTTTGAGAGTCTAGAAGGCTCTGAAGCTCCTGCTGATGATTTTGTATAGCTTCTGATTTTTTTGTGTTTTTACTGTTTTTGCAAGCCGAAAATAATATAAGTATTGAAAATAATAATATATATATAGTAGGAATAAAATCTCTTTTTATTTTCATAATTTTGAATTTATCATAGTGATTTGTTATTGTAAAGATTAATTTTTACTAGTATTATTGAAACGATACGAAGTTAGTTTTTTGGATATTGGTTTTATTTATATTATTAATTATTAATAAGGGAATTGCTATCGATGATTACTGAGAAAAAGACAAAATCAATTCACTTCCTTATTGCTTTCGGAATTCTTTTAGCTATCGGCTGTGCTGTTATTGCTGTAATTCGTCCTATTTCCAGACCAATTAACGTATTAAATCTGATTTTTATAATTGTTCAGGCTGGAATAGGTCTTGCAACAATTATTATTGCCAGAAAAATCACAAGAAGATTCTTCCATATATTCATGGGACTCCTCTATTTTTCATGGAGTCTTATATATTTATTTGCCTATACATTATTGCCATACACATTTAAAGAAATGTGGCCGCTATTTGGTATTTCTGCAGGACTTTTATGGTTTATTGCAGGTTTGTGGAAGTATAAGACCTTAAAATTCGGTTTTTTAATTCCTTCAGTTACCTTATTTGGAATGGGCTGCTGGTATTCTCTGTTTTCATTTGGATTAGTTAAATTTTCATTCAAAACTGTTGCAAGTACTCTTGGTCCTCTTTTTATGCTCCTTATAGCAATTTTTCTTATTGCTTTCTTCTTTTTGCAACAAAAGCATAAAGAGTTTGTTTTTTCTGATGAGGAGACTGGAGTTTTTGCAGATGAAGAGGCATCGTTTAAATCTGAATTAGAAGAAGATGAATAATCAGGAATAGAAGTTGAAAAAAACTTTTTTTTGGAAAACTGGAGTTCTCTTAATAGCGGCTGTTTGTGGATTAAACAGTCCGGTTTTTTCTGCGTCCAAGAAAAAGAAGAAGTCAAAAAATCCTGAGCCTGCGAAAGTCGAAACTGAGGCTGAATCAGCTGCAACAACAGATTCAGAACTTAAATCAGATGAAAATCTTGATGATACTTCTTATACCATTAAACTGCCAGCTGGTAAAAATCAAAGAGATTACTTTTCAAAGATAAATCCAGAAGTGCTTTCTGGTGTTCAAAACGGAAGTCCGGAGTCTTTGCGCGAGGCAATGTCTATTATGCGCCAGAAATCCGGAGAATATGACGAGCCGGAAAAAGTTCTTGCCGTTGTATCTGCAGAAATAATGAAGCTGGTATGGCCATCTGAAAAAATTACCTGGGATATTCCTGTTGTTACAGAAGATAATCCATATACTGGTGCTTTAAGCTCAGTAAAACAGGGCGTTTTTGATTCTAGTACTGGTAATGTTGATTTTCTTGCAACTCTTCTTCCTGCTCTTGTAATAGTAAATACTACTTCAGATCTTTCTATAATAGACTCTTGTGAAAAGGCTTTGGGTAATGCGCTTGAATTACAGCCTGGTTCAGCTCTTGCTAATTATCTTATGGCAATGGTTTGTGAAAGAAAGAAGAGTTACGAAACTGCAGAACGTTATATCAGTGCGGCTTATGCGGTTTCTACCAAAAATACAGAAATAAACCTGGCGTATTCACGTATTCTCCGTGCAAATGGAAAACTCAGCGAAGCATCTAATATCTTAAATACAATTAATAATATCAGTAGTGATGTTGCTGTTTTGAAGCAGAACGCATATATATCTTTTGAAGCAGGGGATTATGATGCTGCAGAATTATATGTTGCACGTGTACTTCAGCAGAATCCTAATGATCTTGAGTTTTTGCTTTTCCGTGCAAAAATCCTTGTAGAGAAAAAAGATTATATTCATGCAGTTTCTTTGCTCGATGTTTATGCAAGACAGGATAATAATTCCATAGATTATCTTGTGCTTCGCGCACGCGTACAGCTGGACTGGAGTAAAAATACTGCGGCTGCAGCAGAAACTGTAGAAAAAGCACTGCAGCTTTATCCGGATAATATTGATGCACTTATGTTTTCTGCACGTATTTCTTCAGAAACAGATTCTCCTGTTGCCGGAAAATATGCAGATGAACTTGCAGCAAAAGTTCTTGAAAAGAAGCCTGGAAATATTGAAGCTATGACTTATGCTCTTGATGGGCTTATTCATCGTGAAAACTGGCAGGAAGCCTATAATGCCAGCCGCAATCTTATTTCAAATAAAAACATCAGTTCAGATGTAGTAGAAAAGTATGTAAATGTCTGCATTAAGCTTGGGAAAAATAATGAAGCTTATGAATATGCCAAAGCAAAATATGATGCAAATCCTTCTGATGAATTGCTGCTTCAGTCATATATTCTTGCCTACAGTAAAGTAGGAAACAGGGATGCTGTGCTTAAGTATATTGATTCTTTGATGAATACTTCTTCTTCAAAAGTTAAAAGTTATCTATTTTATAGAAGAAGTTATCTTCAGTTGACAGAAGAAAAGGCTCTTGCAGATCTTCGTTCGAGTTTGATTGCAAATCCGAGAAACAGCGATGCGCTTTTCCGCCTTTACGAACTTTATTATGCAAAGCAGGATTATCGTAAAGCACAGTATTATCTGCGTCAGGTAGTTGCAATAAATCCTAATGATTCTTCGTTTAAGAAGTTGAATGAGGCTTTGACTAAACTTATACAGTAGGCTGGTGTTTTCGGCACACCTGCTTTACAGGCACTCATCCATAAATCTTCAATTTTATCCATTGATTTGTAAAATAAATCATGTTATAATTTTCAGACTGATTTTATAATCAGATTTTAAAAACAGGATGGAAATGTAATATGTCTTTTATCCCATTTTTGCAGGCAGGTGCAGCTGGTAGCGCTTCAACATCAACTTCACTTGTAGGAAGTCTTCTTCCTTTTCTGCTCATTATCGTTATTTTTTATCTCTTTTTAATTCGTCCACAGAATAAAAAACAGAAAGAAACTCAGAAAATGCTCGACGCATTGAAGAAGGGCGACAAGGTAATCACAATCGGAGGAATCCACGGAACTGTATCTTCTGTAAAAGAAA
>JAEEGL015584305.1_pt1 | contig 17036 bp, 16 predicted proteins | sample 9134231 | NCBI WGS metagenome assembly JAEEGL01 (sample SAMN16246548, study PRJNA631951) | gut metagenome | biome: gut microbiome; feature: rumen; material: fiber-attached | host: Bos | place: Iran: Karaj | collected 2018-10
AGGGACGAAATCACCGGACGCTGCCTGTCCTCTGTCCATCATCCTGTCATAGATCAATGCTTACCCTTTCGGAAAGCGGATGCAAAGGTAAGCACTATTTCTCGAACACGCAAATATTTTACAAACTTTTTTTGAAAAAAATCAACTTATATTATTATTAATATGGATATGTACAGACAAGAACCGTTCTCTTCGCCCTTGAGAGTAGTTTTAGTTGATGCAAAAAATAGCTCACGCTTTATTAATTCATCATGAAGATTTCTTGTAAGAGACTCACGAGGTAGAGGAGAGGATTTCACGTGGCGGCAAAAGAAGTGCTAAGTGGCATATGATGATGAAATATATAGAAGCAGGCCATAAGTTTACTTGTAGTAAGCTCAGTGTTTAAAAGAAGTAAGCTCTAATATTCTCATGAGAATTTCAAGACAAACTAGTAGCTGACACACCGTCACAGTTCGATAGTAATGAGCTTATTTTCCAAAACTACCACCAAGATTTATTCGCAAGGTCAAAACTTGATGCCAATTCAGACCGGCTTTAGTGATATTAAAAATAGCGCCAGCATAGGCTGATACCCAGTCATTTACAATAAACTGATATTTTACATCAGTACGATTATAGGCAGAAGCCTGGTAATAAGTATCACCCCAATAATAGGCACCATAGAACTGCTTTCCAAAGGGTTGCTGATGTCCACCTGTATAGAAAATGTCTTCAAAGAAGAAACGCTTATAATGAGCATTCACTTCACCCAAGAAACCTATAGGAGTATGTTTGCCATCATCCATACCTCTTTCACGATCGAAGCTCGCCAAAGCGCCTACTCTGACATCAACGCCAGCATCAGCCACACGGCTTTCCAATTGATAACCAACAAAAGGATGAGCCACTAAATTGTCATGAATATGCTGTTCCACATCAGCATCCCAAGTAAGTGCATAATGATAATAATAGCCTTCTAAACCAACATATAAGCGTTTGCTGAACTTGCTGAACAACTCGTCATCAACCTTGCCAATAGTGTGCTTTACACTTAAGCCTGCCATGAATTGCTCACGGTCTTTGTTAGTACGGAAACCTGTCCAATCTATGAAAGCCTCAAAATAGCCACGCTTATGCTGGTGTTGGAAAGCAAAACCTTGCATAGTGGGGCGATAATAGCGAATGGTATCGCTAATCAAGAACGATGGATAATCACCTAAAAGCTGATCACGCTGGAAACTACCAAAAGTGAAAGTCAAAGGCTTTGTGCTATACTTATAATATAAGATGGGGAAACCATCAGTATAGCCATGCTTCTTGCCAAACTCTATCTGGCCACTATAACCACCCATCAAGCGATGTTTGCCTTCATCCCAACTGACGCCCAACTCAGGAGTAGCACGTAAACCACTGTAAGTCATTGTAGTACGATAAGTTGCATCACCCTCCCCGTTGTCGAAGAAACCATCAGCACCTAACTTCCACTCCAACTTCTGTCCATTGACCATTGACCATTGGCCACTGAACATAATTATGGCCAAAGCAAGAAAAGTTTTAAAAAGAGTTGTTTTTCTCATCTCTTTGAATATCCAAAACTCAGTGATTTAATTAAATATTCAATGATTCAAGCATTCGTTTAATCACTACCGTAGCAGAGATTTCACGATTGGCTGCTTCAGGGATGACAATTGAACGAGGGCTCTCAATTACATCATCACTCACAATCATATTACGCCGAACAGGCAAGCAGTGCATAAAATGAGCATCGTTGGTCCAACTCATATGCTCAGTGTCAATAGTCCAACTCATGTCTTTACTCAGTACCTGACCATAATCGGAAGGATTAGTAACACCTGGGCAACTCCAGTTCTTTGCATATACGAAGTCGGCACCTTCCAAAGCTTTTCTTTGGTCGTATTCTACTGTACCATCACCCACAAAAGTAGGATCCAGTTCATAACCCTTAGGATGAGTAATCACAAATTCTACATCAGCCGCATTCATCCACTCGGCAAATGAGTTGGGCACTGCTTGTGGCAAAGCCTTTGGGTGAGGAGCCCATGTGAGTACTACCTTAGGGCGCTTCACCTCTTTATATTCCTCGATGGTTATCAAATCAGCAAAAGCCTGCAAAGGATGCACCGTAGCTGTTTCCATAGCAAAAACAGGACGCCCACTATATTGCACAAACTGATTGAAAACAGTTTCTGCATAGTCGTAATCACGATCTTTCAACCCTGCAAACGAGCGTACGCCAATGATGTCACAATAGCATCCCATAACGGGAATAGCTTCCAACAAGTGTTCGCTTTTGTCGCCATCCATCACTACACCACGCTCTGTTTCCAATTTCCATGCTCCTTGGTTCACATCCAAAACTATCACATTCATACCCAAGTTCATAGCAGCTTTTTGGGTGCTCAATCGAGTACGCAAACTAGAATTAAAGAACACCATCAAGAGGGTTTTATTCTTGCCTAGTTCTACATACTTGAACCTGTCATTCTTTATCTCCTTGGCCTCCTGCATAGCCTGATGCAAGTCGCCTAAATCTTTTGCTCTGCTAAAATATCTCATAGCTACATCATTTTCTTATTTGTCCTTCGCCTTCAATTACCCATTTATATGTAGTAATGGCCTCTAAAGCCATAGGGCCTCGTGCATGCATTTTCTGTGTGCTAATACCTATCTCGGCACCCAAGCCGAACTGGGCGCCATCACTAAAAGATGTGGGCGCATTCCAATACACACAAGCAGCATCTACCTCGCTACAGAACCTATCTGCAGTTTTTTTGTCTTCAGTGACGATACATTCACTATGCCCAGAAGCAACAGTGTTGATGCAGTCAATAGCCTCATCGAGTGACGCTACCGTCTTGATGGCCATCTTATAATCCAAAAACTCTGTTCCAAAACTATCTGGTTGAGCATGTTGTAGCAAGTTATCAGGGTAATGCCCTTGCAATGAAGCATAAGCTTCATCATCTGCATAAATAATCACGTTACTATCAGCTAAAGGACTACATAACTCAGGCAAACAGGCCAAACGACTTCGATGCAACAAAACGCAATCCAAAGCATTGCACACAGATACGCGGCGAGTCTTGGCATTATTTATAATAGGTCTCCCTTTAGTGACATCGCCTAATGCATCAAAATATGTGTGGCAAATGCCAGCACCCGTTTCAATCACTGGTACAGTGGCATTATCGCGAACAAATCTAATCAAGCTACTACTGCCACGAGGGATTATCAGATCAACTAATCCGCGTGCGTGAAGCATCTCTGCTGTTGATTCGCGGTCGCCAGGTAATAGTTCCACCACATGTATATCTACGCCAAAGCGCTCTAAAACGCTATGAACGACCTCAATAATAGCTTCATTGGTGACTTGTGCATCACTTCCACCTTTCAGAACACAGGCATTGTGACTACGCAAACATAGAGAGAATACATCGAAACTAACATTAGGACGAGCTTCATAAATGATGCCAATAACGCCAAATGGCACACTCACTTGCTTTATCTTCAATCCGTTAGGACGAACAGTATCTTTTAATACTCTCCCTACAGGCGAAGGCAATTGAGCCACATTACGCATGTCTGCTGCTATACCCTGAATACGTTCGGATGTTAGTTTCAGACGGTCATATTTAGGATTGGCAGGATCCATTCGATTTAAATCCTGTTGATTGGCCAACAATATAGTATCCATCTGTGCCACAGCTTTATCGGCCACAGCACACAGTATCTTAGCAATAGTCTCATCGCTTACATGTAGCAAAAGTCTTGAAGCATCGCGTACATTCTGTAATTGACTTTTAATATCCATATATTCTACTCCAAATATAAATAATCATAATGAACTACTGCACGACCAGCATGTTTCCCCATAGCAGCCAAAGCTTGTGCAGACGTACAATTTGCCTTGCCCACTCCTATTAAATTGCCCTCTATATCCATAATACGGATGAGGTCATCTTTTACAAAATCACCTGATACTTTGATAATACCAACAGGCAAAATACTTACTGCTTTATCACCCCTTAAAGCCTCCAAGGCTTTATCATTTACAGTAATCTCTCCTTTTGCAAAGCCCTCACTATGGGCAATCCACTTTTTAACCCCACTTATAGGCTTTGACTTTGGAATAAAACGTGTACAAAGTGCATCGGGGTTGTGCACAAGCTGTAACAGAATATCTTCACGCTTACCATTGGCAATGATCACCTCAATACCTTCATCGGCCACCTTACGGGCAATGCTCGTTTTTGTAAGCATGCCACCTCTACCAAAACTAGACTTGGCCATTTGGATATAGCCAGATAAATCCACGCGCTGTCCTATTTCGCGAATCACATGTGAGGTGGACTCAGAAGGAGAGCCATTGAATATGCCATCAATATTGCTAAGGATAATAAGCACATCGGCATCCATCATAGAAGCAATCAATCCACTGAGTTCATCATTATCAGTAAACATCAGTTCAGTCACACTGATGGTGTCATTCTCATTCACGATAGGAATTACTCCGTTTTCCAGCATCACCGTCATACAATTTTTCTGATTAAGATAATGCCTGCGGGTGCCAAAATTTTCTTTCATGGTAAGCACCTGACCAACCTTCATGCCGTGATCACAAAACAGTTCATAATAACGGTTAATAAGCTTAGCCTGACCAACAGCAGAAAATAGTTGACGTTGAGAGGTTGTATCGAGGTGATGTGAAGGCAGTTTCAACTCACTTCGCCCGGAAGCGACAGCTCCTGATGACACTAAAATAACTTCTAAACCTTCCAAACGGAGTTGTGCAATTTGGTCAACCAATGCAGACATACGGGTAACGTCCAATGTGCCGTCTTTTCTTGTCAGCACATTGCTACCTACCTTAATCACTATTCTTTTCATAACTCTATGTGCTTTACATTTACCGATTCATTGAGGAAAATGGAAGCCGATTCCGAGAATTTCTCTTCTGATTCAGTTGTATAGTATATGCATGTGTTCCCACGTGTGCACTTGGCATCCATTTCAGGATGACGGTGCAGGTAATCTTTTAAGCTTTCTGCCACTAACTCGCCTTGTGTAACGATGTTAATATGAGCAGGCACATATTTCTTAATCTTGGGCAACAACAAGGGATAATGGGTACAACCCAGTATAATTGTGTCAATTCTGCTATCCTTCGACAACAAGTCATCAAGGTATTTCTTTACGAAAAAGTCGGCGCCTTCAGCATCAGCCTCATTATTTTCAACCAAAGGCACCCACATAGGACACGCCTGACTGCTAACTACCACATCAGGGAAAAGCTTCTTTATCTCCAATGGATAGGACTCACTCTTAACAGTACCAGGAGTAGCCACTAAACCGATATGTCGCGTATTTGTCAAATTGCCTATGCATTCAACCGTAGGACGAATCACGCCCAGTACCCTGCGTTGAGGGTCTAATCGATGAAGGTCATTCATCTGAATACTACGCAACGCCTTGGCAGATGCTGTATTACATCCCACAACTACCAAATGGCAACCCAATTCGAAAAGTTTAGTCACTGCCTGCAAAGTAAACTCATATACAATTTCGAAAGAGCGAGTACCATAAGGGGTACGAGCATTATCGCCAAGATAGATATAGTCATAAGCAGGCAAGGCCTCACGGATCTTGCTTAAGATCGTGAGGCCTCCATAACCTGAATCAAACACCCCGATAGGGCCAGGTATGCTTGACAACTTATGATTCATAACTTTACTTTACGCCAACCTTAGCCTTAACTTTGTCCGTGATATCCACACTCTGAGCACCAACAGCAACGATACCATTAATATCGAAAACGTATGCATATCCTTCAGCATTAGCAACTTCCTGAACTGCTTTCAACACTTTCTCTTGGATAGGGTTCATTGCCTCTTGCTGAGCCTGCTGCAAAGATTGACCTGCCTCCTGCTGGAACTGATCCTGACGCTGTGCCATATCCTGCAGTTCTTTCTGACGACGCTCTGCAATGTTGCGTGGCAATGAGTCAGCCTGAGCTACATACTCTTGATACTTCTTGTTAAACTCTTCCTGTGTACGCTGAAGTTCATCCTGATAGTTCTTTTGCATTGCCTCAATGTCAGAAACAGCCTTTTTATACTCTGCCATCTCGACGATTACAGCTTGTGCATTCACATGAGCGAACTTCTGCTGAGCCATTGCACCCAATGCTGGTAGGGCGATCAAAGCAACGGCTAATACAATTTTCTTTAACATCTTAATTCTTAATTTTATTATTTATATTTATTATCTTTTTTCTTTATCGGCTGCAAATGTAGGAATTATTTTTGAATTATTCACCTAATTCAGCCAATACATCATCACTTATGTCTATATTTGGTGATGCAAAGATGATACTAGATGCTGAAGCGCGGTCGATTACCATGCTATATCCCTTGTTTTGAGCTATGGCTTTGACTACCTCATAAATATCATCCATGATAGGCTGCATCAACTCTTGTTGTTTCTTAGCCAACTCACCTTCTTGACCAAAATACTTACGACGCAATTCTGCTGCAGATTTTTCCTTTTCTACAATAGCATTCTCACGTTGGGTGCGTTGAGCCTCAGTCAAGTTTTTAGCCGACTGATAGCTTTCATATAATGATTTTGCCTCATCAGATACTTTTTGCACTTCTGCTTGCCACTGCTTTGACAATTGTTCTATTTCGCTGTTTGCACTCTCATATGCAGGAACATTCTGTAAAATGTACTCCATGTCAATCAATGCAAAACGCTGTGCACTGGCACCCAAGCTCATGGCACACAATGCTAACATCAATAACACAAACTTTTTCATAATTCCATCTCCTTTTAAGTAACACAATCATTAAAACTCTTGACCTAGAACGAAGTGGAAGTTACTACCACCATAAGTTTTCGAGCCATTAATTTTATCAAATCCATAACCCCAGTCGATACCCATCATGCCAATCATTGGCAGATAGATACGCACACCTAAACCAGCAGAGCGTTTCATATCGAAAGGGTTGAATTTGGAAACGTCATGCCAAGCGTTTCCTCCTTCTAAAAATGCTAAAGCATAGATAGTACTGCTTGTCTCAAGCAAAATAGGATATCTTAATTCTAATCCGAAACGTGTGTAAGCGTATCCAGCTTGGCTTCTCGACATAGTAAGAGAACTGTTCTCGTAGCCGCGAAGTGCCACACTTTCAGTCGCATAGGTCGTATAACCAGTCATACCATCACCTCCCACGTCAAAAGTCTGGAAAGGTGACTTCTTATATTTATTATAATGCCCCAGCAAACCAAACTCTGCGCGAACCATCAACACTGGCGTACGTTTTACTGTATATGGATCGGCCAATGGAATAAACACCTTTGATTTAAACTTCCACTTATGGTACTCAATCCAACGATACATCTTGTTATAATCATCCTGATTGGACTGGTCATACTTGCTATAGTCCTTACCATCGATAGCACTCCAAGGAGGTGTAAGTTGCACAGAGAAGCTAAACTCAGAACCTTGTCGAGTATAAATAGGATTATCTGTTGACCTGCGCGCTAATGTAAAGTTCAAAGCAACTTCATTTGAGCTACCGTCAGTTACAGGGAAATACATCCATTGACTCAGCATATATCGGTTGAAAGACAGCTCGGCAGAAATTTGGAAATAATTGTCCGGCCAGCTCAGACGTTTACCAAACATCACCGATGCACCAATCATCTTCATGTACTTATCGGGGTCATAATAGTTTTCATAGTTTGAGTAACCATACCCACCATAACCATAGCCACCGTAGCCATAGCCACCATAACCACCATACATACCACCCATACCATATGCACTATTATACATATTCATCATAGCAGTATTGTAATAGCGGCTACTTATATCAGTCTGCACATAATAATAGGCAGAAACCTGGAATGCATTCGGACGTTTGCCACCAAACCAAGGGTCCATGAATGATATACTATAACTCTGATAGTAGCTTCCATTGGTCTGACCACTCAAAGTCAAGGTTTGTCCTTCACCTTGTGGAAGCAGTCCACGATGTTTACGACTCGGATGTAACAAGTTCTTCATGGAGAAATTGGTAAATTTCAAACTCAACTTACCAATGACACCTGTCTGTCCCCAGCCTGCAGATAGCTCCACCTGATCATTGGGCTTAGATACCAAAGGGAAACCAATATCTACCGTGCCGTCTTCTGGACGAGGCTGAATATCCGGTTGTAATTGTTCAGGGTCAAAATGTCCCATCTGCTGTATTTCACGCATAGATGTCATGATGTCATCCTTGCTGAATAATTTACCAGGCTTAACATACAGCTCACGACGCACCACTTCTTCATAAAGACGATCGTTACCACTAATAGTTACCTTGTTGACAGTAGCTTGTTGTCCCTCATAAATGCGCATTTCCAAGTCAACGGAGTCACCGACAATGTTTACTTCCACAGGATCCAAGCTATAGAACAGATAACCATTATTATAATAAAGGTTACCAACAGACTCGTCATCTGTAACAGTACGTTCCTCTAACTTCTTCTGGTTATATACATCACCAGACTTCATTTGCAACACATTAGCCAGCACTTCTGATGGGTATACAGTGTTACCTACCCAAGAAATATTACGTATATAATATTTTTCACCTTCCTCCACTTTGATGTAAACGTCCACTGTCTTGTCATCAAAATTAGAGATACTGTCTACCAAAATCACAGCATCACGATAACCCAACTCATTATACTTATCAATAATCAGTTGCTTATCTTCTTCATATTTTTCAGGGACGAACTTCTTAGCTCGGAAAATATTAGCTAATTTGTTCTTTTCATTGGTCTTTTTCATAACACGCTTAATCTTGCTAGCTTTAAGCGCGTTATTTCCTTCGATGGTAATCTGGTGAACCTTTACCTTTTCTTTCTTATCAACATTTACATCCACAATGATCTCATTAGATCGGTCTGGATCATCTCGCTGTACCAATTTTACTTCTGCATTCTTAAAGCCTTTCCCGTCCAGATATCGCTTGATAATTGTTTCAGCGCGACTCACAGCATTAGGTGTTATCTGACTACCTTTAATCATGCCTATACGAGCCTGTAAGTCTTCTTGCTCTGATTTTTTCAAGCCATGATAATTAACCTCACTTACACGTGGACGCATGCTCACTTTAATTCTTAACCAAATACGGTCACCTACAATCTTATCAGCTTGTATGCTGACATCCGAAAATAATCCGTGTTTCCAGTATCGCTTAGCAGCATCAGTAATATCATCACCTGGCACTTCAATCGTTTCACCTACTTGTAAACCAGAAATATTAATAATAACATTATCTTCGTAATTATCTGCTCCTTCAACAGCAATATCAGCAATAACATATTTCTTAGGCTCACCAGAATAAAGAATAACAGGAGTCCCGTCATTTAACGCATCAATAGCAACTTCTTCTTGAGCCGTTGCCCACTGACAGTTAAGCATCGTCAACGTTGCTACTAACAATAATATGTAGTTAAAACGATTATGCATCTTCTTTTTCAACTTTAAACTATCAACACTAATCATCGGACCTTAATTGTTCACTTGTCTTTCCGTATCGCCTCTCGCGATTCTGGTAATCAGCTATCGCTTTCCGCAATTCCTGTTCCTTGAAGTCTGGCCAATATGTATCGCAGAAATATAATTCAGCATAAGCACACTGCCAAAGCAAATAATTGCTCAAACGCTGTTCTCCACCCGTACGAATCAACAAGTCCACATCCGGCATATCTTTGGTAGCCAGATGCTGTTGTATTGTGTCACTGTTTATATCAGATAACTTGCATTTTCCTTCTTTCACCTCTGCCGCAATATTTCGTGCAGCCTCTGTAAGTTCCCACTTTGAGGAATAACTCAAAGCGAGAACTAGAGACATTCCTGTGTTATGAGAAGTATGCTCTACACAGTCTGTCAGCTTACCCAAAACAAAGTCTGGCAGTTTATCAATATCTCCAATTACCTTGAATCTGACATTGTTTTTCATGAAGGTCTCCTCTTCTATATGCTCAAAGAGCAGTCCCATCAATGCAGCGACCTCCTCACGAGGACGATTCCAGTTCTCTGTTGAGAAAGTATATAATGTTAGGTATTTAATTCCCAACCTGGCAGCTTCCTCTACTATCTGATGCACAGTTTCAGCCCCTGCCTGATGGCCAAACGTCCGTTCCATTCCACGCAGTTTAGCCCATCGGCCATTACCGTCCATAATAATCGCCACATGAGACGGTATGCTATTCATATCCAACAATATATCTTCACCCATACATCAGTATCATTAATTGTTCAATTTGTTGAGACGACCTCGCCACAGTTGCGTATCCTCGTCACCATCACCTATAACAAGCAGCCAAATATAGTTGGAATCGTCAACTGCCACAGAATAGTGTTTGTGGCCACTCACAGCTGCCGGTAACTGGAATTTTCCTACCGACTTTCCCCATACTAAGCCACCTATCGACTCAAACATCCTATCCAAACCAGCACCTAAAATATAAAAGAACTTATTGTAGAATACCACAGTCGGGTCATCAAATGGAGGACAATAATACTCCGTGTTCGTAGTCATTGCACCCCAATCAGCACCATCAATGGTCATCCAAGGTACTATTCTATCGCCTCCAATTAAGGGCGTGCCCACCAAAATGGCTCTTTCCACACCTGTACTTGACTGATAAACATCTGAACTAACTTTCTCCGTTGGGAAACCTGCCTGAACGCGCTCACCAACAGTCCATGCTTTAGCGGATGCAGAAGTAAGACAAAAATATTGTTCTCCTTCCACCTCCTTAATGGCAGTCAGTTTATCAGAAAAGGCAGCCAATAATGTTTTAACGCCGCCACTCAAGGTCTCATTTTTTACCCAAATTTCACCTTCTGCGCTATTATACACATCACCCGATGTAGATATCATATAAAGAGTATCAGCATAGCAAAGTGTAGAGTGTAACATGGCATCAGAAGGCAGACCTGTCATATTAAATGTTTTCCATGTATAACTCAACTCATTGCTGATATCAGCTTTCATTAGCAAATCGCTACGGAGCATCACTATCAACTCTGTTCCCTTTATAAGAACTTTCTGATCGGTACTTCTGGCAGCTAAAAACTCTGCAGGAAGACTTGTAAATTGTTTCCAAGAAGCAACATCTGGATCCTCTTTATGAACATTTATCTGCAAGCTATATTCCTGCCACCTACTACCATCATTAGACACGATCTTGAATGTAAGTCCTGGTTTATTAATAGCAGGGGTAAGATCAGCCTTGTTGCCAACAATTACTATAGAATCAAGTAATCCAGAAGTGATATATCCTGAGGCCGAGAAAGTATCTATGGCGATACTGTTCAACAATGTATCAGAGCCCAAGGGCAAAGAATCTGCATTAAAGATAACATGATTCAACTGATCAATGCTGAAACTATAATGCTTTCCATATATCGAGTCTATACCAAAAGCCGTCACATAAGTACTGATATTCATTTCAGTTTTATTCTCATCATTCCCTTTCACGCAAGCACTGAATCCAATACACACACCCAACAAACAAGCTATGGCTATTAAGAGTTTCGTTCTCATTAAGTCTTCTTTTCTTATTTACAACCTGCAAAATTAAAAAACAATTTTCTTATGTGCAGATTTCTGACGAAGTTTTATACAAAATTATAAAATATATGGTAGTTTCGGCCCATAATTAGGCTTTTTTTGAATGATTTTTTAGGAATAATAAGACTTGGTGACAAAATCCCATGTCCTAAAACCTGTGGACATTGTTCTACATAGATTTCGTCCCATAAACCTTCGTCGATGAAAGATTGCAACAATTGAGCCCCTCCTTCCACCAACAACGACTGGATATTTCTTCTCAGCAACTCTTCCATCAGTTGTGGCAGAATACTACGTTTGAAATCTGCTTGAAAAGTCATAGCACCTGCTATTGTCTCACTTTTTTCAGTTACCACTAAGGTAGGTTGGCTATCATCAAAAAGATTAAGTTGACGAGGCAATGTTAGATCCTTGTCAATTACGATACGCAAAGGCTGGGGACCACTCCAAACTCTGACATTTAGTGAAGGATTATCGAGCCAAGCAGTCCGAGTGCCCACCATAATGGCCTGATGTTCAGATCTACGCTTATGGGCAACCATCTGCGTCAATGGAGATGAAAGTTTTACAGGCTCATCTCCGTCTCTAATAACATCCATAAAGCCATCGGCTGATTGTGCCCATTTCAGCGTGATAAAAGGGCGGTGCTTTAATTGTACTGTAAAAAAAACTTTGTTTAAATCCTGACAAGCTTTTTCCAGCACTCCTAAAACGACTTCACAGCCAGCATTTCTCAATATCTCAATGCCTTTTCCGGACACCTTGCTAAAAGGGTCTTGACATCCAATCACCACTTTTGGGATTCCTTTACTAACAATCAATCTGGCACATGGAGGTGTCTTGCCATAATGGGCACAAGGTTCCAGACTCACATATAATGTACTACGACGCAACAACGACTCATCCTTCACACAATTGATGGCATTTACCTCTGCATGGGCTTCACCACATCTAGCATGATAGCCTTCGCCTATTATTTGTCCGTCGCAAACAACAACAGCCCCAACCATAGGATTCGGAGCAGCACCCAAACAACCGTTTCTAGCCAGTTGGATGCATCTCATCATATATTTTTCATCATTCGTCATCGTTGTTTCTTTATTTTTAGTACTTTTGGCAAAAAATGCCGAACGTTATTACTGACATACGCCAAAAGCTATTGCCACTCTATGGTCGCCAAGAAGCCTCAGCTCTTACCCGTATTATCTGCCAAGAGATGCTGGGGCAATCGCCTGTTGACTATTTCCTTGGCAAAGATATAGCTTTATCGCCAAATCAGGAAATTTTTCTTCAATCTATCCTTTCCAGATTGAAAGAATATGAACCGATACAGTACATACAACAGCAAGCCCCATTTTGCGGAAGGAGGTTTTATGTGACATCAGACGTATTGATTCCTCGACCAGAAACTGAAGAGTTGGTACAAATGCTGGCAGAACAGCTATCCTCAGAAGCTACTGTGCTCGACATAGGAACAGGTAGTGGATGCATAGCTATATCATTGTCATTGGTCCTGCCCAACGCAAAAGTCTTTGGATGCGACATCTCTGAAGAGGCCTTGGTTGTAGCTAAAGTTAATAATGACAAATTGCAAGGAAAAGTGTCTTTCTTCCAAACAGATATTCTGTCATACCAACCCACTCCATCAGAAGTGGGTAAATTCAATGCCATTGTGAGCAATCCTCCGTACATCACAACCAAAGAGGCCGATAGGATGGAGCCAAATGTATTACGCTACGAGCCACACAAGGCCTTGTTCGTACCTAATGACGACCCCATGCTCTTCTATCGAAAGATAGGTTTGTTGGGGCTCACCATATTGAAGCCAGATGGCCTACTTGCTTTTGAAATCAACCGTGCATATGGTCAAGTTGTCAAAGAGTTATTAGTGAGCCAGGGGTACCAAGATGTCCCATTAATGCAAGACATTAGCCACAACGACCGCTTTGTCTTTGCCAAATTAGCTATAAGTCATTAATGAAAGTAATCAACATACATCATAATTTGTGAAATGAAACCACTATCACCATCAGAAGCCCTTGCTAAGGCAGCCAGTTATTGCTCAAAAGGAGAGCATTGTATGGCTGATGTTTGCGAAAAACTGCGCCAGTGGGGCATTGATGATCAAGATACACAGGAAATCGTCAAGCATCTCTGCCAACAGGGTTTTATCAACGAGCATCGCTATGCAAAAGCATATATCAACGATAAATATCGCTTTGCCAAATGGGGACGTATTAAGATAGAGCAAGGTCTTCGTCAGAAACAGATACCATCCTCCATTTTTCACCCTATCATGGAAGAAGTGATTGACATGAGTGAATACACACAAATTCTTCGAGACCTACTAAAACAAAAACGGAAAACACTTAAAGAACACGATGACTATATCTTGCGAGGCAAACTTACACGCTTTGCTCTACAACGAGGCTTCACTTATGAGGAGGTGTTATGCAACATAGATGATTGAAAAAAAAGCCAATCATTTCGGGATTACCATTCTTTTATTTACTTTTGCATTGTTTTTTCAAAAATGATAGTGTTATGAAGACATTAGAGAGACTGTTCGCCGAAAAGCTGTTGAAGATTAAAGCTATTAAGTTGCAACCAGCCAACCCTTTCACTTGGGCTTCAGGTTGGAAATCACCATTTTATTGCGACAACCGCAAGACGCTTTCATATCCTTCCTTGCGTAGCTTCGTGAAGTTTGAAATCACTCGTATTATACTGGAGCATTTTCCACAGGCGGATGCAGTGGCAGGTGTAGCTACTGGCGCAATCCCACAAGGGGCAATGGTGGCAGACGCTTTGAATTTACCTTTTGTTTATGTTCGCTCTAAACCAAAAGATCATGGTCTGGAGAACTTGATTGAAGGTGAGTTGCGACCTGGCATGAAAGTAGTGGTGGTTGAAGACCTTATCTCTACAGGTGGCAGTAGCTTAAAAGCAGTTGAAGCGATACGCAGAGACGGTTGCGAGGTTATTGGTATGGTGGCGAGCTACACTTACGGTTTCCCAGTGGCAGAAAAAGCTTTCAAGGAAGCAAAAGTGCCATTGGTAACCCTCACTGACTATGACGCAGTGATTGAAACGGCCCTAAAGACCGGTTATATCGAAGAGAAAGATATCCCAACGTTGAACGAGTGGCGCAAAGACCCTGCTCATTGGGGTGATGAATTAAAATAATCAAATATGATAGTAGCGGGCCTATACCCCGTTTCAAAATAAATACGCTATGAGTACCACGAATTTTGAGAGCGATTCCAAACGTATTGAGGCGCCTCAGCGCAGTGTATTTGAGAAATTGTCAAATGCCGACAATCTGGAAAAACTGAAAGAGCGCATTCCTGCTGATAAGCTTGACAACATCAGTCTTGACAACGGCATGTTGACATTCAAAACTCCTATGGGGGCTGTATCTATGCAAATTAAAGATACCGAGCCATTCCATAGCGTGACCTACGGCACCGTTGAGTCGCCCATTCCATTCGACATTCGCATGGAACTCGTACCCAAAGGTCCAGATGCATGTGAGATGAAACTGATTGCAGGTTTGCAGCTCAATGCTTTCATGTTAAGCATGGTGCAAAAGCCCATCAAAGATGGCTTGAATCGCATAGTGGAAGCTTTGGCACAAGTACCTTATTAAGCCACAATCACCAAATTACTTATGAAACTTTGGGAGAAAACCACACAAATTGACAAAGAAATAGAGCGTTTCACGGTAGGCAGAGACCGTGAGATGGATTTATATTTGGCTCCTTATGATGTACTGGGTAGTATGGCTCATATTACCATGCTTGAAAGCATCGGTTTGCTTACAGCCGACGAGCTCGCCGTTCTACTTCAGGAACTCAAGAAAATCTATGAGTTAGCCGTCCAAGGAGATTTTGTAATCGAGGAAGGCATTGAAGACGTACATTCACAAGTAGAACTAATGCTCACCCGTGCTTTGGGCGACATCGGCAAGAAGATACACAGCGGACGCTCACGAAACGACCAGGTGTTGGTTGATCTTAAGCTTTTCACTCGTGACCAGATAAAAGAATTAGTAGGTCTGACAAAACAGCTTTTTGACACGTTGGTCGAACAGAGCGAACACTATAAAGACGTTCTGATGCCTGGCTATACACATTTGCAGATAGCTATGCCCTCTTCGTTTGGTCTGTGGTTAGGAGCATACGCAGAAAGCCTGGTTGACGACATGACTATGTTGCAAGCCGCCTATCGGACTGTAAACCGTAACCCTCTTGGTTCTGCAGCCGGCTATGGTTCATCATTCCCATTGAACCGAGCCATGACTACCCAGCTCTTAGGATTTGATTCTATGGACTATAATGTCATATATGCTCAGATGGGCCGCGGCAAGATGGAACGTAATGTTTCCTATGCCTTGGCCAGCTTAGCTGGAACCGTTGCCAAATTGGCTTTTGACGCCTGTATGTTCAACAGCCAGAACTTTGGCTTTGTAAAATTGCCCGATGAATGTACGACAGGCTCCAGCATCATGCCCCATAAGAAGAATCCAGATGTTTTCGAGTTGACACGTGCCAAGTGCAACAAGCTGCAGGCACTACCTCAGCAGATCGTACTTATCAGCAACAATCTGCCAAGCGGTTATTTCCGTGACTATCAAATATTGAAGGAAGTATTCCTCCCTGCGTTCGAAGAGATGAAAGACTGTCTGAAGATGACTACCTATATCATCAGTCGTCTTACTGTAAACACTCACATCCTTGACGACCCTCGCTACCAGCCCATCTTTACAGTTGAGCGAGTCAACGAACTGGTCTTGCAAGGTGTACCTTTCAGGGATGCCTACAAGCAAGTGGGAATAGAATTTGAGCAAGGCAAGTTCCAGCATAGCAAAGAGGTGCATCACACCCACGAAGGGAGCATTGGCAAACTTTGCAATGCAGAAATCCGTGACTTAATGCAGCAGGAACTGGATAAATTTGGCTTTTCGAAAGTAGCAGAAGCCGAGCATCAACTACTTGCTGGAATAAAAAGTTGCTGATATTTTTTGCAGAATAAAAAATAGCAATTATCTTTGCACCGCAAAACCAAGGCTGCCCGGATGGTGGAATCGGTAGACACGAGGGACTTAAAATCCCTTGGCTATTGCAGCTGTGTGGGTTCAAGTCCCACTCCGGGTACAAGACATGGTCATCAGTTAATAGCACTGCCCTACTACTTTAGGGCAGTGCTCATTTTTTAAAATATCATCATTTCAACAGCTACCATCAGCCTGCATCCTCAGACGGCTCCACATCTCAAGCCATCAACAATACAGGGAACTCCGTTTCATCAAATGTTATTCTTAAAAAAAATAATTGCACAAAACACTCCGACACTCCACTCTTTTAGAATAATCATCTGTGATACAGCTTGTTTTAT
>JAEEGL017333899.1_pt1 | contig 17036 bp, 7 predicted proteins | sample 9134231 | NCBI WGS metagenome assembly JAEEGL01 (sample SAMN16246548, study PRJNA631951) | gut metagenome | biome: gut microbiome; feature: rumen; material: fiber-attached | host: Bos | place: Iran: Karaj | collected 2018-10
CACCGACGCCAAGGAGATCAGCGTGGACGGAGAGACCGTGTCCTTTACCAAGACCGAATACGAGCTCCTGAAGCTGTTCCTGGAAAACCGCGGAAAGGTCTTTTCCCGCGAGGAGCTCCTATCGGCCGTCTGGCCGGACGACGTCATCGTGACGGCCCGCACCGTGGACGTGAACATCACCCGCATCCGCAAGAAGATCGGTCCCTACGCGGATTGCATCGTGACGCGTCCCGGTTTCGGGTATTCGTTCCTGGAATAGAAAATCAAGCTATTCGAAACTCTCCAACTGCACGCCGGGGATGGAGGAGAGGGGCATAAAACGGGTCTTTTTTCGTATATTTGCCAAAATCAGTGGTTTATGAAACGGATCGTCCTCGCTTGTGTCCTGTTGTTAGGTGTGCTTTTGTCGCACGCCCAATCGTCGCATATCCGTTTCCACGCCTTGCCTGAAACCTCTTATTACGGTGGAATCCACAGCATCACCACCGACAGCCTGGGACGTCTTTGGTTCAGCGGAGCCGATGCCGTCTTCCGTTTCGGCGGCGATTCGTTCGAAAACATGACGAGGCTTGTCACCAGCCAGGAGCCCGAACGGCCTTGGAGCATGGGATTCTTGACGACGGACCGGGAGGGAAGGCTATATCTGGCGACCAACCATGGGCTGCAGCGTTTCAACAGCAGGTACAACCGCTTTGAGAGAGTCTTGGAGGGCAATATCGGCGCCCTGGAACGCACGGCGGATGCTTCGGTCTGGCTTATCTGTGACGGGAAAGTGTATGGACTGGATCAGGGGGAGAAGCCTCTTCCGGCGGATTTGAACCCTGACCCGATGCGCCTGACGCTCAATGCCAGCGGCAATCATCTGTATGTGGCTTCCGGTGGTCGGATTTTCAGGTCAGCCCCCGGAGAGGCCGCGTGGAAAGCCTTTGCCGATTTCGGGTCCAATCCAATCGCCGACGTGCTGGATACGGGAGAACATGTGTATGTGCTGACCCTCTCGGAGGGGCTGTACGAATGTTCCCCGGAGGGAGCCGTCTTGCGCCGTTTCACGCTGCCCATCGAGAATGACCGCGGTTCCACGGCCAAGCAATTGCACCAGCATCGGGACGGCATCATCTGGGTGGGGACGCAGTATGGCCTCATGCTCGTCTGTCCGAATACCGGAAAGACGGAACTGCTGAGGTCCAACCTGCAGTATCCCTTCTCCCTTCCGGGCAATTCCGTCTGGTCCTTCTGTCCCGGTCCGGAAGGGACCGTATGGGTAGGCACGTATGGGGGCAAGCTGGCCCTTGCCACGGAGTGGGACAGCGATGTCGAGTATTGGTTCAAGGCCAGCCCCGGCGGCCTGGGGCATCCCATCGTGAGCTGCTTCTGCGAGGATGCGGAAGGTCGCCTGTGGGTCGGGACGGAAGGTGGTGGCATTACCGTTTGGGACAGGAAGCGGGATCAGTTTTCCTATTATACCCAGCAGGATGGGAGCGGTCTGGTATCCAATCTGGTGAAGAAACTCTGGGTTGATGACGAAGGCACTCTCTGGGTGGCGTTCTTCAACTCCGGCGTCCAGACTTTCGATGCCAGGACAGGTCGATGGCGGACTCTGCCCATCACGCGTGGCCCCCGGGATCCGTCCCTGAGTGTGTATGAGCTGCTGCCGGACGGCCAGGGCGGTCTTTGGATGAGCGATCCTGACGCCGACCTGATGCATGCGGACCTGAAGAACGGAATAATTGAAGTGATGCGCAGCGAGCGCCGCCGCAACGTGGAAACCTTTTTCCGGGGAGAGGACGGAAATCTTTGGCTGATCACCCGTTCCGGCATCCAGCTTTTCGACCCGGTTGCCAGGAAAACGATTCGGACCATCTATCTGCCGGACCAGCCCTACGCCGTCAACAACCTTTGCTGCTATGGCCGCACTTCCGGCGGAGACATCCTGTTCGGCACGAAAGGGGCGGGTGTGAACATCCTCCATCCGGACGGCCGCTATGAGAACCTTTCTATGAATGGGCGGACGGTCTTCGGAATCCTGGAAGATCCGGTCTCCGGCGATGTCTGGATGAGTACCGACGACGGTTTGCACTGTCTCCGGAATGGCCGTCTTATTGTGTCCACCGTCAACAATCCCAGCCACTGCGGCGCTTTCTATGTACGCTCCGCCTTCCTGACTTCCCGGGGAGAACTGCTTTTTGGTGGCACAGACGGCTTCATCATGGTCAATCCGGCCGAGATCAAGACCAATGGTTGGAAACCCAGCGTGTTTTTCACCGACATCCGGGTGAACGACGAGAGCCTGCCCACCCAGCGGTACATCGGCACGCAGGTCCCGTTGGACTTTCGGTACAACCAGTCGAACATCGACCTGAGATTCTCTTCGGACAGTTATCTGCGCGCGGAGAACAACCGTTATTCCTGCCGGCTGGCCGGCTTGGACGACAGCTGGACCGTGCTGCCTCCCGGTCAGAAGTCCATGCGTTACTACAACCTGAAACCCGGGAACTACCGTTTTGAAGTGCGGGCCTCCAACAACGACGGCCTTTGGGGGGACGACATCGCGAGCCTGGCATTTACGATCCGGCCTTCCCCTTTCCTTGCGTGGTGGGCCAAGCTGATCTATTTTCTTCTGTTGCTGGGCATCGCCGTCTTCATCTGGCGCTATTTCACCAACCGGAAGGTGTACCGGGAACAGATGGAACTGGAGAAGATGAAAGAGGATTTCTTTACCAGCATCTCCCACGACCTCAAGACCCCGCTTTCCCTGATCGTGGATCCGTTGCGGCAGCTCAAGGAACATATCCCGGAGGATTCGTCGGCTACGAAATATACCCGGCTCATCGAACGTAGCGTGACCCGGATGCAGCGGATGATCGGGCAACTGCTGACTTTCCGCCAGATTGAAAACCGGCATTTCCCTCTGCACCCTCGCCGCGGGGAACTGGTGAGTTTCTTGGAGAGCATCTTCTCCCTGTTCGAACTGTATGCTAACCGCCAGGGCATCGAGATGGAATTCCATTCCCAGTTCGAGTCTTATCACAGCGTGTTCGACCACGAGGTCATCGAGAAGATCTTCACGAACCTGTTCAGCAACGCTGTCAAGTACACCACCCTCCCCGGCCTCATCACGGTCCAGATCGGACCGTCCGGCGCGCCGGAGGGTCCGGGCGTCAGCGTGAGTGTCGCCAATACGGGAACGGCCAATCTGGACAAGGGATTTGAACCCCAGTTCGAGAGCAGCACGGGTCTGGGATTGGCCATCGTCAAACAACTGGTGACGCAGTTGGGCGGGGAGATCAGCGCCAGTTCGGTCGACAGCCGGGTCACGTTCACCGTTTCCCTGCCCCTTCCGAAGGGTAAGGCCACGGACGAAGATGACGCATCGGACTCCTATGTCTTCGTCGAGAAGGAAATCAATGCGCTCGTGGAGGAGATGGCCGGGAGCGAGCGGTCCGACCGACGTTCCCGCAAGTCCGATACCGTGGTGGTCATCGACGACAACCGGGACCTCCGCAATTATCTGGAAGAGCACCTGTCCGCCAGGTTTAACGTGTATGTCGCTTCAGGTGGCGCGGAAGGCTTGGAAACCGTGGAGCGGGTCCGTCCGCAGGTGGTCATCACCGACCTGATGATGGCAGAGACCGACGGCTTCGAGGTTTGCCGCACGCTGCGGGGCAGTTTCAAGTCCAGCCATATCCCGGTCATCGTCCTCTCGGGAGATTCGTCCAGCAAGGTGAAGGCCCTCGAAAGCGGGGCGAACGTCTTCATCGAAAAGCCGTTCGAAATGGACTACCTGCTCTCGCAGGTGGACGGCCTGCTGCGGATGCAGGCGGAATTCCGGGAGCATTTCTCCAAACGTTTCGTGGCCGAACCGGCCAAGCTGGTCATCTCCTCGCTCGACGAACAGCTCCTCTCCAGGGCGATGGCCTTCATCGAGAAGAATATGGACAACAACGACTACGACGTGGACGAGTTCGTCTTCGACATGGCCGTGGGGCGGACCATCCTGTACCAGAAGATCAAGGACCTGACCGGCATGTCCATCAAGGAATTCATCCTGGACATCCGGCTCAAGCGGGCCGCCCAACTGCTGAAAGACTCCGACTTGAACGTGGCCGAAGTGTCGGACCGCACGGGTTTTGCCAACCCCAAGTACTTCAGCGTCTGCTTCAAACGGCGCTGGAACCTTTCTCCCTCCGAATTCAAGAAGCAAGAAAATCCCCAGTAGAAGGGCCTGGAAGCGGGGGTGTACAAAATGAAACCATTTCCGTACGTGAGCGGGAGTGGATTCTTCGGGTTCTTCCTACCTTAGCGACGGAACACGAAACTAAGGTCCAAGATGAAACGATACATCACTCTGCTGATCAGCGCCCTGTTGCTCTTCGCCAGCTGCACTCCGGGCAAAGTGGAATTCACTCCGGATACCGGGACCGTCCTGCGCAACCCCCTCAACGGTTGGGTCATGTACCTCCGCCGCGACTGGGACGAGACATTCTGGGAGAAATCCGGTTATGATGCGATTCCGACCTCGGAAGGAACGACCGTCCGGGTCTCGGATTATGCCAATACCGCCTATGTCCGTACGAGCTGGGTCTCCTTCGAACCCGAGGAAGGCAAATACGCCTGGGAGGATCCCGAGTCCCGCCTCAACCGTCTTTTCCGTTCCATTCTGGACCGGGGGATGAAACTCTCCTTCCGCATCGTCGTGGATGGACGGGACCAGGGCCAGAATACGCCCGACTATGTTTTCGACGCGGGCGCGGAGTATTTCATTTCCCGTGTGGGAAGCCGCGAGGTCCGCTCTCCCTATCCCGACGATCCGGTTTTTCAGGAGAAGTATTCCCGCTTCGTGGAGGCGCTGGCCCGGGAGTACAACGACATAGACAAGGTGGACTTCATCGATGCCTATGGCCTGGGCAAGTGGGGAGAGGGCCACAGCCTTATTTACAAGGATCCCGGCAAGAACAGCGAAGTGATGGCCTGGATCACCGGCCTTTACGCGCGTACCTTTACAGAAATCCCGCTGGTCATCAACTACCACCGTCTTTTGGGGGAAGTCACCGAGGACGGCTGGGGCCCGGTCTCGAAGGTGTCGGAACGGCTCCTTCGCCAGGCCATTGACAACGGCTACAGCCTGCGTCACGATGCCTTCGGCATGAACGGCTACTATCAGGATTGGGAAAAGGCCTTTGCGGCCGAATGGAATTTCAAGCGCCCCATCATCCTGGAGGGAGGCTGGATCACCGCCGCCCACCACCGCTACTGGACCGACCCTTCCGGCGCCTACCGCGAAGGTCACTCGGAAGATGTGCGCCAGGGTGAGTTCGCGGCCGCCCGCGAGGCGCGGGTAAACATGATGGACCTGCGCGTGAACGACGAAGTCCGCTCCTGGTTCGGCCAGGAGTTCGACCTCGTGAAACGTTTCGTGGCCGAGGGTGGCTACCGCCTCTATCCCGAATGGGTGAAGGCGCCCCGCAGCGCCCGCGGCACGCTCCGAGTCCGGTACGCCTGGCGGAATATGGGTTGGGGCTATTGCCCGGTGAACATTCCCCAGTGGAACGGCCGTTACACGGTCGGGGTCGCGCTTCTGGACGGGGAAGGGAATGCGGTGGCCAAATGGGCTTCGGACAGCACTGTCCTGTCTGAATGGCTCCAAGGGAAAGCCTTCGTCTATTCCCAGGAAGTCTCCCTGGAAGGGGTCGCACCGGGGCGCTATACCTTGGCTGTCGGCCTGGTGGACCGGAAGAATGACCTGAATCCCGGCCTGGAAGTGGCGGTCGACCCCGCCCTCAAATCCTCCGGCTGGGTGTGCGTGAACTCCATCCTGATTAAATAAAGAAATCACTGTCAAACAATAAACAAACATGATGAAAAAACTCCACAGTACATTGAGTATCCTCGCGACCGTGTGCTTGATGCTCGCCTCTCTGGCCGTCACCGCACAGAACGCAAGGCTTACCGGCGTGGTCTTCGACGAAAACGGCGAGCCGCTCATCGGAGCCGCCGTGCTCGTGAAAGGGACGACCACCGGAACGACCACCGGATTCGACGGCTCCTTTACCCTGGATTACCCGCAGGGAGCCACACTCACGGTGTCGTACATCGGCTATGTCGACCAGGATGTGGTCCCCGGAAACAGGGCCCGTGTCGAAATCACCCTGGAACCCGATTCCAAACTCCTTGACGAGGTGGTGGTGATCGGTTACGGTACGGTCAAGCGCAAGGATCTCACCGGCTCGGTTGCCTCCGTGCGTGGCGAAGACCTTGAGGCAAAGAAGACGACCACCCTCTCAACCGCCTTGCAGGGCGCCATGTCCGGCGTGATGGTTACCCGGGACAATTCGGCACCGGGCGCATCGGCCGGAAGCATCCGCGTACGTGGTATCACGACCATCGGCACGTCTGACCCGCTCATTATCGTAGATGGCGTGCAGGTCAGCAGCATGGATTACGTGAACCCCTCCGACGTACAGAGCATCTCCGTCCTGAAGGATGCCGCCGCCGCTTCCATCTATGGTTCAAAGGCCGCCGCAGGCGTCATCCTCATCACTACCAAGCGAGGCGAACAGTCGGCCATGAGTCTCACCTACACCGGCGAGTACGGCCTGGAGATTCCCACGGCCGAACCCGATATGGTGGGCGTGACCCGTTTCCTGGAAATGTCCAATGAACTGCTGTACAACGACAACAACTCTGCCGGATTCTTCCAGCTCTATTCAGCCGATCAGGTCAAGAACTGGGTCAAGAACAATGCGACGGATCCCAATCACTATCCCATCACCGACTGGCGCGGTCTGATGATGAAGGACTATGCCCCCCGGACGACCCACCAGTTGTCGGTCTCGGGCGGTAACGAATCGGTCCGCACCAAGGTCTCTCTCTCCTATGACGAAGTGGATGGTCTGTATGAAGGCCGCGGTTTCCAGCGCTATATGCTGCGTACCAACAACGATTTCACCATCATCAAGGACAAGCTCTCCGCCTCGCTGGACATCAATGTCCGCCGCGGAAAGAGCCGCACAACCGTGTATAGTCCGTTCAGCGACATGCGCAAGACCCCTGCCGTGTATGCCGCCGTCTGGGATGACGGCCGTATCGCCGAAGGCAAGTCGGGCGCCAATCCCTATGGCCTGCTGCTGCACGGTGGCAACAACACCTCCTGGAGCACCCAGTTGGGTGGCAAGGGCACCATTGAATTCAAACCCATCAAGGACCTGAGCATCCAGGCGGTCGTCTCGCCTTTCATCAACTACACCAAGAGCAAGCAGTTCAAGAATGCCGTCTATTATACGCTGATGGATGATCCCGATGCTTTCGGCGGATGGCTGGAAGGGGGCGGCTCTTCCTACGCCACCAATAAGTTAAGCGAGACCCGCAACGACAATTACAACGTCACGTCACAGCTCCTGGTCAACTACAATCACACGTTCGGGACCAAGCACCACTTCAGCGCCATGGCCGGCTTTGAGAATTACGTAATGATGAGCGAATCCCTCACGGCCGCCCGTGACCAGTATGAGTTGATCCAGTATCCTTACCTGAACGTGGGTCCCGAGGATTATATGGAGAACTCTGGCAGCGGCAGCGAATACACCTCCAACTCTTTCTTCGGCCGCGTCATGTATGATTATGCCGACCGCTATCTTTTCCAGGCCAATGTGCGTCACGACGGCTCTTCCCGTTTTGCCCGGAAATACCGCTGGGGAACTTTCCCGTCCGTATCGGCCGGCTGGGTCCTGAGCGAGGAATCCTTCATGCAGCCTCTCAAGCCCGTCCTGTCTTTCCTCAAGTTCCGGGTCAGCTGGGGCATGCTGGGCAACGAGCGCATCGGCGACAACTATTTCCCTTACCTGGCCCTGATGAGCTTCGGTGACGCGCTCTTCTACAAGGATGGCAATGTGAACTCGGGAAAGACGGCTTCACAGCGTGGTCTGGCCGTGGAGGACATTACTTGGGAGACCACCACGTCCCTTGACCTCGGTTTGGACGCCACTTTTTTCCAGGACCGCCTCTCCATGGGCTTCGATTGGTACACCAAGTCCACTGACGGCATGCTCCTTTCCATCGAGATTCCCTGGGCGATGGGTTACAGCAATCCCCGCACCAATGCCGGCCGCATGAGCACCCGCGGCTGGGATCTGGAACTGGGCTGGCACGACCGGGCCGGCGACTTTGCCTACAGCATCAATGCCAACGTGTCCGACTTCCTGTCCCGGATGGATTATCTCAACGACGCCGACATCATCGGCAGCAGCACCATCCAGCGGGCCGGTGAATACTACAACGCCTATTACGGCTATCAGAGCGATGGTCTCTTCCTGACCCAGGACGACGTGGTCAATTCTGCCAAGCTGAACAGCACGGTGGCGGTGGGCGATGTCAAGTACAAGGACATCTCTGGCCCCGACGGCGTTCCCGACGGCAAGATCTCTCCGGAGTATGACCGGGTGGTGCTGGGCAACCAGCTGCCCCGCTTCCAGTACGGCGGCACGGTGAACCTTTCCTGGAGGAGCATCGACTTCTCCATGGCCTTCCAGGGGATCGGCATGAAGAACTCCTATCTCGGCTCCGCCATGGTACAGCCGCTCCGCGACAACTATGGCAACATCCCCGCCATCATCGACGGCAAATACTGGAGCCCCTTCAATACCGCCGAGGAGAATGCGGCCGCGGTATATCCGCGCCTGACCAAGGTGGGAATCTCCAACAACTATGCGATTTCCGACTACTGGATGTTCAACGGCGCGTATTTCCGCCTGAAGAACGTCACGCTGGGCTTCACCCTTCCCGAAAAGTGGACCAACGCGGTCTCCCTGAAGCGGGTGCGCCTCTATGCCAGCGCCTCCGACCTCTTCTCTCTCAGCCATTATCCTCAGGGTTGGGATCCCGAGATGGGGTACACCTCGTATCCCATCACCACCACGGTGCTTGCCGGCGTCTCCATCAAATTCTAATACCATGCGATCATGAAAAAAGCTATCATCATACTCTCCGCAGCGCTTACGCTCGCTTCCTGCGTGTCCATGGACATGACTCCCCTCAGCCAGGGAAACAGCGACTCTTGGTATACCACCGAGATCGAACTGAACATGGCGGTGAACGAATTCTACGTGCTGGGTTACTGGGACTACCTCATTGCCCAGGAGCAGTGGTCCGACAACTTCACCTATCGCAACACCAACCGCAATGCCATCCTGGAAGGGACCGTGAACGGACAGACCTATGACGCCTACACCATCTGGCAGCAGGCTTACAAGCTCGTCGCCCGCGCGAACTCACTCCTGGACAAGATCGACCGCGCCCGCGAAGCCGGCATGGCCGAGGACCAAGTGCGGCGCTACGAAGGCGAGGCCTACTTCGCCCGCGCCTGCAAGTACGGTGACCTCGTCACCTTCTTCGGTGACGTTCCCTACATAGACCATTACCAGACGATCCAGGAAGCCGAGCAGAACGGCCGCATGCCCAAGGACGAGGTCATTTCCCGGATGTACGAGGACTTCGACAAGGCCATCGAGCGCCTGCCTGTCGACTGGGGGATGTCCGCCGTGCACTTCACCAAGGGTGCCGCCTATGCGATGAAGGCCCGTTACGCCCTCTATGCCGGGGACTGGGCCGTCGCCGCCGAGGCCGCCGACAACTGCATCAAGCTCAACAGATATGATCTGGAAGCCGATTATTCCAATATCTTCTGGCAGAATACGGGCCTGGTGAAAGAGAAGATCTTCGCCATTCCCCGGTCCATCGAAAGCAGCGTGGTGTTGGACATGTGGTATGTAAACAACTCCCTGCCCCGTAATGCCGGCGGTTATGCCGCCTATACTCCCTCCTGGGACCTGCTCGCCGCCTATCTGTGCGTGGACGGTCTGCCCATCGACGAGTCTCCGCTATTCGACAGCCTGCATCCTTTCATGAACCGGGATCCCCGCTGCGCCAAGACCATCGTGGAGTTCAACACCCAGCACTGCGGTTTCGAGTTCGATCCTTCTCCCGCCGCCACCCAAGTGATGAATTACAACACCGGGGCCATGCAGGCCAACCAGGACAGCCGTGCCGTAAACCAGTACGCCAGCTATAACGGTCTCCTGCTCAAGAAGGGAGTGGACGCCACTTGGACGGAGAATGGCAAGCAGGTTCAGTGCGACTACATCATCATGCGCTATGCCGACGTCCTCCTGATGTATGCCGAGGCCAAGATCGAACTGAACGAAATCGACGACACCGTCCGGGAAGCCATCAACCGGGTGCGCGCCCGCGCCTATGGCGTGAACCATGCGGCGACCAACCTGTATCCCGCGGTCACGGCGGCGGATCAGGCGACCCTCCGTAAGGCGGTCCGTCTGGAGCGCCGCGTCGAACTGGCCTTCGAAGGCCTTCGTTACCGCGACCTGATCCGCTGGCGCCTGGCCGAGAAGGCGCTCAACAAGTACAACTACATCAACCTGGCTCCGGCGGACTGCCTGGACAAGGTGGTGAACAAGGGCAAGTGGTTCTGGGGGCAGACTCCTCAGATCGACGAGGACGGCATGGCCGATTTCGCTCCGCTGAAGGAAGCCGGCCTGTGTGAGGAAGGCGCCAAGCGCAATTTCCCCGCCCGCCAGTACCTCCTGCCCATCCCGACGCACGATATCGAACTCTCCAACGACCATTTGAAGAACAACGAAGGCTATTGATACCATGAAAGCGATAACCAACCTTACCCTTGCGGTCCTGACGCTTCTGGCGGCCGGCGCCTGCAACAAACACCAGATCGACAACGAGAAGTCCAACTACAACGCCATCATGGAGATTTCGGCTTCGGCCCCTTCCGTGGTGTTGGACGAGGCCCGGCCCAACGAGGTGGCCCTCACCGTCTCCTGGACCCCTGCCTTCGATTATGGCAGCGATTTCATCATGACCTACGAGTATTCCATGGACGTCTCCGCTTCCAAGGCTTCTCCCATCAGCGAATACGAGGACGAAGGACGCTTCACCCGCAGCTATACCCACAAGGAACTGCAGGACATGCTGGTTGGCCATTTCGGCCAGCTGACCAGCACGGTGGTCCCGCTCAAGTTCAATGTGACCGCCAGTTACTCCGGCCCCCGCATCGTGATTCCCGACATGTCGTCGGTGGTGGTGACCGTCAAGACCTACGGCCCCAAGCAGTTTGCGGCTGACAAGGTGTTCATGGGCGGCACGGCGGTGGGGGCGACCCCGGTCGAACTGGCTCCCAGTCCCAAAAACGCAGCGCTTTATGTCTATAACGGCAACCTGGCGGCGGGCAAGCTGAATTTCCCCGTGATTTACGGCGAGGAGAACAACGTCATCGTCCCGGCTTCCGGACAGGATACGGCCGTGACCGGCGAGGCCCAGGCCGCTACCGCCAAGGATGCATCCGAGGCCGCCTACTGGCTCATTCCTTCGTCGGAGAGCTACCGCGTCACCTTGAATTTCAATACGAAGACGGTGACCGTGATTCCGTCGTCCCAGATTTTCGAGTCGGACGCCCTCTATCTGGCTGGCAGCTCGCTCGAGGAGGAGGTCCTTCTCCCGCCTACGGTGGAGAACTCCGCGGTTTACGCGTTCCACGGGGCTCTGAAGGCCGGCACATTATACATCCCGGTGGAGTTCGAGGAGGCCAGGACCCTGTCCATCGTCCCCGCTTCGGACAGCCATGAAATCGCCGATGGTACGGCGGTCTCCTTCGGCCAGGCCCTGACCAGCCAGACTTCGGCCAAATACTGGAACATCCCCTCCGACGGCATCTACCGGGTGGTGGTGGATACCGACGCCAAGACTATCGCCATCTACTCCCCGGCGACCGACCCTCAGAACAAGGTGGTGAGCTACAACAACACCGTGGCCGGAATCAATCCTTTCCAGCAGGAGGTGACCGAACTGTGGATGTGGGGCGGATTCAATGCCATGGACAAGGATCCGGACCTGCTTGCAGGCTTCCAGCGCCAGTACACCCTCAAACAGAGTCTTGCCAACCCGTACGTGTTCGTTTATTACGGGGAAGAGCTGCCCCGCAAGAGCGGGAACTACAACTCTAAGAACTCTGTCACCGGTGCCACTTCCGGCCCGGCCTGGCTCACTTTCCTGGTGAGCAACATCCAGAACAACGTGTATGCCTACGGCTCAATGGCCGCCGCTAAGCGCAACAGCTACACCGGAACCGTCGAGCCCGCCCTGGGCGATGTCTCGGAGATCCGGGGAGGCCAGGGAGACAACCGCTACGCCTACTTTGTCATTCCGGAAGGCGCCAATTACGTGGAAGTGAACATTGACGCGATGACCGTCGTGTTCGATAAACGATAGAGCCGATGAATCCGCAAGCGATCAGTTTTGGGCCCCGTTCCATTGCCGCCATACTCTTGATGGCGGCAATGGTCGCGGCCTGTAAAGAGCCGGCGGAAGGACCGGGCGGGGATTCCCGGCCACAGGAGACGACTTACGCCACCGTCAGCATCGTCCCGGACCGGGAGACCATGTACCGCAATCCCTTCAGTGGCTGGGTCATCTATTCCGGCCTGGGAGACGGGTTGTCGGACAATTTCTGGCAGGAATACGACAACATGGACTCGGCTGTGGGAAAGGTGAAAGTGAGCGACTATGCCAACGCGCTGCTGATCCGTTCGAACTGGTCGCAGGCCGAGCCGGAAGAAGGTCTCTACTTCTGGGACGAAGCCTGCAATACCAAGCCGGCCCGGCGCTTCCGGATGCTGCGGGACGGCGCCCGCGCCCGCGGTCTCAAACTCATTTTCCAGCTCCGGACCGACAGCCGGGACCTGCATGAGAACGCCTGCCCGGATTATGTCCGCGCCAAGGGCGCCAAGGGCTTCGAGTCCACGACGGGATCGGCCAAGGTCTGGACGCCCTACCCGGACGACCCTGTCTTCCAGCAGTGCTACGAGAAATTCCTCCGGGCTTTCGCCAAGGAGTTCAACAATCCCGATGAAGTGGATTGGATGGGCTCCTGGGGCATTGGCAAGTGGGGTGAGTATCACTCCTGTATCTACTCCACGGGAGACGAGACCCCCCGCGAACCGGTCTTCGACTATTTCTCGGACCTGTTCCTGGAAATCTTCGACAAGGTGCCGGTGTGCATCAATTTCCACAAGGCCATCGGTACCGGGAGCGGGGACAAGACCGATCCGGACAGCCAGCGGCTTGTTCAGAAAGGCATCGACAAGGGTTTGTGCCTCACGAGCGGAGCCTTCGGCATGCATGGTTACTACGGTTCGTGGGAAAAGGGATTCATCCATACGCAGAAATGGAAAGTCCCCATCCATGCCGAGGGTGGATGGGTGAGGGCCTCCCATTCCATGTCCGCCATCAACAATGACGGATACAAAGACTGGGCGGAGGTGCGCCGGGGCGAGTTTGACGACGCCCGGGACGCCTGTGCCAATACCATGGATTTCCGCTACAATTCCAATATCGGGATGGGAGAGACCTGGTCTTGGTTCAATGAGGCTTACGACCTGGTGCTGGAAGCCATCCGCACCCAGTTCTATCGCCTGTATCCGGACCGGATCGTCTTGCCGGAGAAGGCGGCGACCGGCAGTACCGCCAAGATCGAGCATCGCTGGGTCAACTTGGGCTGGGCTTACTGTCCCACCAATATCAAACCTTTCAAGGACCGTTTCCGCTTGGGGTTCGGTCTCCTGGACCCTTCCACGGGAAAACCGGTGTACATCTTCTATGATGACGCGGCCAAGCCTTGCGACTGGACCTACGGAACGCCGAAGTCATATACGTTCTCGCCCACCCTGTCCGGGGTGAAGGCGGGCCGGTATGAATGGGGAGTCGCCATCCTGGACATGTCCCGGAGCACTCCTGTGCCAGGAATACAAATTGCCGCCAAGCGGGAAAAGACCGCGGATGGCTGGGTGAAACTGTCAGAAGTTACCATCGAATGAAAAGAACAGCCCTATTGACGCTGATCCTGTGCCTGGCCGTGCAAAACGTCCGGGCACAGGTAGTCATTTCCGAGGCCCATAAACAGCGGGCCGCCACCTTGGTAAACCAGATGACCCTGGACGAGAAGATTGATTTCATCGCCGGAGCCAGGTCCTTCTATACCCACGCCATCCCCCGGCTGGGCATCCCGGAAATCAGGATGGCCGACGGCCCCCAGGGCATCCGGAACAACACCGTGAGCACCCTGTTCCCCTGCGGGATTCTGACGGCGTCCACCTGGAACCGGGATCTTGCGCGCAAGCTGGGACACGCCCTGGGTCAGGATGCGCGGGCCCGTGGGGTGAGCATCCTGCTGGGTCCCGGCGTGAATATCTACCGGGCGCCGCTTTGCGGTCGCAATTACGAATACTTTGGGGAGGATCCTTACCTGGCAGGAGAAACCGCCGTGCAATACATCCTGGGCGTGCAGGAGGAAGGGGTCATGGCCACGGTCAAGCATTTCGCGGCCAACAACCAGGAGCGTTCCCGCCATCGCATGAGCTCCGATGTGGACGAGCGCACCCTCCACGAAATCTATTTCCCGGCGTTCCGGAAGGCCGTGCAGGAGGCGGGCGTAGGAGCCGTCATGGACAGTTACAATCTGGTAAACAGTGTCCATTCGACGGAGAATGCCTGGCTTAACAAGACGGTCCTGCGCGGGCAGTGGGGCTTCGACGGGCTGATCATGTCCGATTGGACGTCGGTTTACAGCACCTATGGCGCCTTGATGGGCGGAATGGACCTGGAATGTCCGCGGGGAGTCTATTTCACCCGCGAACGCGTGAAACCCCTGCTGGAGAGCGGCGTCGTGAGCGAAAAGGTCCTGGACGAAAAGGTGCAGCACATCCTGCAGGCATTCATTGCCTTCGGTTTCCTGGATACGCCCCGGAAGGACGAGCGTATCCCGGAGGATAATCCTGTGTCCCGCCAGACGGCGCTGGATATCGCCCGGGAGGGAGTGGTGTTGCTCAAGAACGAGGGCGTCCTTCCCTTCGGCAAGAAGTCCAGGCTGTTGGTGCTGGGCCCCAATGCCGGCAGTATTCCTACCGGAGGTGGCAGCGGTTTTGTGACGCCTTTTTCCACGGTATCGGTGGAAGAGGGACTCCGTCAATCCAGAGCCGTCCGCAGTGTGGTGTATCTTTCGGAAGACGAACTCTACCGGACCATCCTGCCGGAAATCAGCCTGGAAGGCCAGCGTGGCTTCAGGGCCACTTATTATAGGGGAGAAAGGCTGGAAGGCGAACCCGTCATGACGCTCGCTGAAGCCGATCCCAGCCATCGCTGGCAGTACGGGTCTCCCACGCCGGAGCTTCCCAATGACGGATTCTCCGTGCGTTGGGAGGGCGATTATACGGCTTCGGCCGACGGCCTGCTCCGTTTCGTGGTCTCCGGTGACGACGGGTATCGGATGACCGTGGACGGAAAAAACATGGGTGGAGACTGGGGCAATCATTCCCTGAGCTCCCGCACCATCTTCGTGCCGGTGTCGGAAGGTGTCACCTATCGGCTCTGCTTCGAGTTCTTCGAGCATGCGGGTGAGGCTACCGTAGGCTTCGAGGCGGGTATGCTGGATGAAACCCGCCTGGCGGAGGCGCTCTCGGATGTCACGGATGTCGTGTATTGCGGCGGTTTCAACAGCGACATCGAAGGAGAAGGATTCGACCGCCCCTTCGAGCTGCCCGGCGCCCAGCTCGACATGATAGCACGCCTCTCCGGCAAGCGTCTTACCGTGGTGGTGAACGCGGGCGGCGCCGTGGAATTCAAGTCCTGGAGCGACCATGCGGGAGCCATCCTCCTGGCCTGGTATCCGGGACAGGAAGGGGGGACGGCCCTGGCCGAGATCCTGACCGGTCGTCTGTCTCCCAGCGGCAAACTCCCGATTTCCATCGAGGAAAAATGGGAGGACAATCCCGTGTCCGACAGCTATTTCAACCCGGACGGAACCAACCGGACGACCTATTCGGAGGGCATCTTCGTGGGCTACCGCGGCTATGACCGCAGCGGTGTCCGCCCGTTATATCCTTTCGGATATGGCCTCAGTTACAGCAGTTTCCGCTATTCCAACCTGCAGCTTCGCAAGGCCGGATCCGGGGTGGAAGTCTCTTTCGATGTCACCAATACCGGAAAATGCGATGCCATGGAGTGCGCCCAAGTCTATGTGCGCGACGTGGAATCCTCCGTCGTCCGACCCGAGAAAGAATTGAAAGGTTTTGAGAAGAAACTCATCCGCAAAGGTGCCACGGAGCGTTTCCGTGTGCTGCTTGATGCCGACGCCTTCTCTTTTTATGATATCGACACACATGCTTTCCGCTTGGAAAGTGGTATATTTGAAATCCTGGCCGGCGGCTCGTCCGCCAGCCTTCCGCTATCCGCAACGATCGAATTATGAAAAAGATACTAACCCTGGCGTTTTTTTCCGTCTGGGCCTGGAGCCTGGGCGCCGCCAGCCTTTTCGTCGAATGTGAATCCTTCGAGGACAAGGGGGGCTGGGTCCTGGACCAGCAGTTCATGGACCAGATGGGATCCCCTTATCTGCTGGCTCACGGCATGGGTGTTCCCGTGGCCGATGCCCAGACGACACTGGCCATTCCGGAGAGCGGCACCTGGCATGTCTGGGTCCGCACGTACAACTGGACCGCGCCCTGGACCACCCTGCCCGGCCCCGGTCGATTCCAGGTAAAGATAGGAGGCAAGACCCTGAAGACCGAACTGGGCTGCCGCGGGAACGAGTGGGAGTGGCAGTATGCCGGTTCTATGAAGCTCAAGGCAGGAAAGGGCACGATAGCCCTGCACGACCTGAGCGGTTTTGACGGCCGCTGCGATGCCGTCTATCTAAGTACGGAAAACGTAGTTCCCTCCGCTACGGTGGCATTCCGTCGCCGCATGCTGGGCCTTCCGGACGAGCCGGCCATCCGGGCGTCATACGACCTGGTCGTCGCAGGAGGCGGCATTTCCGGCATGTGTGCGGCAGTGGCCGCCGCACGGCAGGGACTCCGGGTGGCGCTGGTGAACGACCGGCCCGTGCTTGGCGGGAACAACAGCGCCGAGGTCCGCGTACACTTGGGCGGAACCATCGAGGTGGGCCCTTATCCTGCCCTGGGCCG